>Ga0126369_10000648_pt1 | contig 22998 bp, 21 predicted proteins | sample PanSoiMetaPlot_1_FD_109646 | JGI IMG/M metagenome (GOLD analysis project Ga0126369, IMG submission 109646) | Tropical forest soil microbial communities from Panama - MetaG Plot_1 | ecosystem: Environmental > Terrestrial > Soil > Tropical forest > Bulk soil | place: Panama | collected 2016-02-17
CATTCGCGGTTGTTGTTGCGTGCGAGGCCGCGGAAGAACTGCAGAGCTTCAGGAGGAAAGCCGGGGAAGGGAGATGGCACTGTAGCCTCCGTTGGTGAAGTGTCTCATATTTCCGATGCGCATTCAGGCCCACGACTTCATTCGCGTCACTGTAGGAACCCCGGGTGGTGGACTCGTAACGAAGTTTGCGCTTCTTCGAACGCCGTTAAATGACGTTTGCTTCCGCCCAGCAGCTAGTCTTGTGCTGGCGTGACGTTGGTTGGCTGAAATTGAAGGGGCTGGCGCGGCCGAGTGTAGTTGATCCAGATTTCGGCGGCGATAGTTTGTAGCGTAAAACCGATCCAGAAGGCGGTGCCAAAGAATTCTGCGGGCTGCGGCTTGTGGCCGCTCATCAGCGCGGCGGCGAAGAAGGTTCCCATGATGGGGCGTATGGCGGCAACGGCGAGTCCGATGGCGTAGCCGCGAATCATCCACTCGCGGTGCTGAGTGAATTCGCGGCGCAGCGCGTGCCACAATGCTTTGGCGAGGGAAATCACGAAGAAGGTTCCGAAGAGCGTGATCGCGGCTATTTCGTCGAGGCCGCCAATCGTTTTGCCGAAGGCCAGTTTCAAGCCGCTGATCCCGACGACGGCGCTGGCGGCGAGAAAGATTCGTCCCGACCAGCGGTGCATCTGCGGATAACGTGAGCGCAGTCTGGGTACAAATTGCAGCGGCCCCAGCACCATAAAAAGCATAGCAGGCAGGATGTGCGTCAGCACCAAGGGGCGTTCGCTTGCGAAATGCGCGTCCAGGTCCGCAGCTGGATTTTTTGGCGAACTCAGCGCGCCAGGATTGAAAAGAACGATGGTTCGCCGTGTGGCTACGGCAAGCCCGATAAAGGCAAGAAAAATCACGGCGATCCAAAGGAATCGCACGAGCGTACGATTCGGACTTGCAACTTGTGACTTGGCTCGCAACATCGCAGGCGCTGCCTCCTCTTAGGCATACGCAGCCGCGGCCCGGTTTATAACCCCTTCCCGCTTTCTAGCTAGTGCAGGTTCGACCAACTTCGCGCGTATGCTTTGCGGATGTATTTCCGAAGGCCCACTTCGCGTTGCACCCTTGGTAAAAATGCGTTTAATGGTAGGCGATTTTGCGAGCGCGATCGGAATGAAAGGAGGGCTGGGCCTGAATCAACCATTCACAGGTTGCTTCCTAATTCAGGCAGTGACATGCCTGGCTGCGGGGCCGGGAAGCGCCTTGACCTCCACCTTCCGCGGTAGCGCCCCCGCGGCAATCGGCGCGCTAATCTCGAGTATGCCGTTACGATACTCGGCGTTCAGCTTGTCTGTATCCACTCCATCCGGAAGCAGCATGCTGCGCTGGAACGAGCCGTAAGTGATCTCCCGGCGAAGATAATCCGCTTCCTTCGTTTCCCGCGTCGCAGAGCGTTCGCCGCTGATCGTCAGTGTATTCCCCTGTACTTGGAGATTGACGTTTTTCGGATCCACTCCAGGCAGCATCACCTGGCAATGAAACTTTTTTCCATCCTTGTCAATGAAGGACTCGATGGCGGGACTGAATCCAGCCGTCGTCATCGTGACTTCTTCCTGAGTCGTGGGCCAGTTCAAGAAGCGATTGAAAATCTGGTCGAAATCTCTGCGGAAATCAAACAGATCCTGGAAGAAATTATCGCGAGGAATAAGGTTTGCCATAACGGCCTCCTGGGGAGTGATGGGCGGGGCAGGCGAGGCTTACTGGAGCTGGGAGCAGATGGAACGCCGCTCCAGCCGAGAGTTTTTCTTAAGCCACTGTTGCGGCCCTGTCAAGAGCTTCTTCTATGAAAAATTTGCATGGAACGCCGGGGCAGGAAAGAAGCTGACCGATTCTTGGACTTTGTGCCAGTTTTCGCGGGCGAATCAGAGCGATATATTTTACCCACCCCAGGCACAGCAAAGGGTGTCAACGATGGATCAAATCACGAACTGGATGCAAAGCAATTGGTACGAATTGGGCAGTCTCGTTGCTCAATTTACGTTTCTTTTTGCAGGGCTGTGGTTCGCGCAGAAAATCCTGAAAACCTTGCGGGCTTCGCAGCAACAGGTTGGCGCGTTGCTGCGGCTTTCTATGGCGGACGGCTTGCAAGAGCCGTCCAACACTAGCGAGACCGCTCACGAGGGCATGAACGAGCCGGCCAACGAGCCAACGCCAAGCGTTGTAGCAGGCTCCATGTTCGGCTCGGCTCCGGAACACGCGGCTTCTCACGCCGCGTTTGAGAAGCCGGCGCGCACGGAAAAGCCATCGCTGTCCAGTGAATTGAGCGGGCGAGCGAGGACGAGTGCCGCAATTGCGAGCGAACCGATGACCAGCGCTTCAATAGTGTCGGTGCAGGATCCCACTCCTTACGTTGCCGCTCCGCTGACACTACCCGAAGGTGAAGACAACGGAGGCCACCTTGCCGCTGCGGGGCGGGGCGTCGTCCAATGGTTGCAGGCGCCAATGGTCAAGAAACAAAACAGCGGGTCCCCGTTAAAGAAGGTCGTGCGCTGGCTGCAAGCCCCAGCGCGTAGCTAACCGGAGTTCCCATCTCATGGCAAGCTCGTCGCCGCCGCTCTAAGAGGGCAAGGCTACGAGCTTGCATCTTTAATGTCGTCGTGAGCTTTCCTCAGAGCGTTGCGCGACTCCGTTTTGACATCCACATTCGGCTTTAACAAGTCGAGCGCTCGTTCGAGCGGCATGGCTTTTCCGCTAGCCGGGCCGGCGCAGGAATCTGCTGTGTTCTTTGGTTTCGCGCCTGTCACATTCCATTTCAAACAGGTGAACTCTACCGGCAGGCTCACGCTTAGCCGAAGCACAGCGACACAATTAGGCAGGTCCTTGAAGTCAGAGCAGACGTCCTGCAACTCCCGGTCGGCCGCCAGAACGTTTTGGATTCGCAACTGTTTGGATAACTTGTCCTCCAGGTGCCCGTCGGAGGCGAGTTGGTCATTGGCGGATTTATAGTGCTTTATTAGCTTCGCGGGGTTAATTTTGCCGTACCACGGGTCCGACTTCCCGCTCGATTTGTCTTGCGTGTCTTGTTCCTGGGCTGCGCTTTTTTCCTGTGTGTCTTTTTGTTGTGATTCTTTGTCTTGTGTGCTCTGGGCTCGTAGAGGGATAGCGCAAAATACGAACAGCACTGCGGCAGCAGCAAGATAGTCTAAGTAGCCTCTCATATCTGCCTTTCGAGGGGCTTGAGGAGGACAACTATACTTACAATAATTAAACCGCTGTGTCGAGTGTGGCCACTACAAAGCGGATTTCTCACTGTCAAGCGCTCGCGCTCTTGGGGAACACCCAGTCTAGCGCCTGTTCGAGAGTGCGAAAAACACGTATTCCCTTTTCGCCTTCCAGGCCTCGCAGAATCTCAAACATCCGTCCGATTCCAAAAATCGTCTCATTGGGCGCGATGAAGGCGCGACGGGAATGCGCCGAGAAGATCGTCCTCTGCGCCAACCGGCGAATTTCATCGCCGGACAGTTCGATCCGCGTTACATGCGTGAAGTCCGAGATTTGAGAAAAACGGGGATCGAAATCCGGATCCTTGGAGAGTTTCTCCATGTGAGAAAGAGCGTCCCCTAGGGAGAACACACCCGACGCCGTACTCAAAACCAGGCGCCGCTCTTTATCAATTTTGTAGAACGCAGGCATGCGTTTTTCAACTTGGCCATTCGCGCGTGGGGTGCGTAACCTCAGTATAGCGATTTCGGGTCCAAGTGAAACGATTTAACGAATTTTGACACCATGGTCATATAGTGGGTGTACACTTACCCCCATTATACCGGGGAGGTTAACTCCAATCGATCGGAGACCTACTATGCTGCCCGGCAACTCTCCATCCAGAAGATTTACTTCCCGCGTCCACACGCCCGGGGACGTTTGGGTGTGCTGGAAGTGTCAGGGGCGCGACGACATTTCGCTGGTCCGCAACATGAGCATGGGAGGGCTATTCATCGAGACTCCGCACGCTCGGCCTTTCGGCACGGTTACGCGGCTGGATTTCCTGGTTGCCGAGGGCCAGATTCGCGCCGACGCCGTGGTGCGTCACGCCAAACCTGGGTCAGGTTTGGGATTGAAATTCACAGCGCTCAGCGAGCAGGACCGCCCCAAGCTTGCCGCGCTGATTACGCGCCTTCGCAAAACCCAACATTTTGCGGCCAACGGCCACGCCTGATTACAGTCTTGGCGCGATGAGCTCTGCCGCCTGTTTTGAAGTGCGCACCGGCACAAACTCAAACTCCACGAGATCTCTCCAGTTGTCAGCCCATTGTTCGAGGAGCCGCGCGTCGTCGCACTCCATCAACTGGAAGCAGCGGTCGAAATTGGTTTCCACCCAGCTTTCCATGTAGTTCAGGCCCTGTGGGGTCACGCGGCCTTTTTCCCGGAAGCGACGGTAGACTGGTATGGCCTCGCGATTCTTGAATCGTTCGATCACCATGTAGAGCATGAACGCCTCCGGGACTGCAACCTGCAAGGACACTCGAGCGACACAATACTTAACCGTAGGAGCCGGGCGTAGCCCAGCAGAAGCTTGCTCAGAATCAGAAGAGTAGAATCGTACCGCACGCGTGCCGTGGAGAGAGTAAAATTCGTGCCGCATCCAGGAGAAGCGATGACCGCAACAACAGGGATCCGTTTGCGGCTCGCGGTGCCGGAAGACGTGCCGGTTTTGCGCAAATTGATCGAGGCTTCCGTGCGCCGTTTGCAGGTTGAGGACTACACTCCGGCACAGATGGAAGGCGCGCTCGAGACCGTGTTTGGAGTGGACAGCCAGCTGATTGCCGACGGAACGTATATCGTGGCGGAGGCTCCGTCCCCTGCAGAAGCAGCCGGAGAAACTGCAAGGAAATCGAAGTGGACCATCGTCGGCTGCGGTGGCTGGAGCAAACGCAAAACGCTTTACGGGAGCGACGACTGGACCGGCCGTGAAGACGCTTTGTTGGACCCGCAGCGCGACGCCGCCAAGATTCGCGCCTTCTTTATTCACCCGGATTGGGCTAGGCAAGGCGTTGGCAGCAAAATCCTTCAGGCTTGCGAAGAAGCTGCGCATGCCGCGGGCTTCCGGCGCTATGAAATGGGCGCAACCTTGACGGGGGCTAAACTGTTTGGCGCCAAAGGCTATGTGCCTGTGAAACCGCTGTCCATCCCGTTAAACAATGGTGAAACGCTGCCGGTCATTCACATGGAAAAGCGGGCGTATGGAGAAGCGACCACGGAGAAGCGATCTTGATCCGCCGCGTGATGTAGGTCACAGAATGCTGTGACGTGGGTCCTAGGCTCGTGTGCTTTTGGGTTGCTACAAAAGGCCCAATTGCGCTGGATGCTTGGTCTCCCCGAAGCGGATGCCGATAACCATCGCTTCGGGGGACGGCGCGATAGAACCTTCTTCATAAATCTGTTTCCTCGCTCCCATTACCCTGGCAGCTCCATTTCTAACCCTAGGAGATAAAAGGTTCTTGTCTGGATGGCAGAACAGCGTAAAGTTCCTTGCTTGACTCTGACGCTACGTCAGGGTTGAACCTGTTCTCGTACGAGGAATTCGCCGTGAACAAGCTTTATCACGTTCAGGAATTTGCCAAACTCGCGGGAGTGACGGTGCGCGCACTGCACCACTACGACCGCCTGGGGCTGCTGAAGCCCAGCCGGACGGACGCTGGCTATCGTCTCTATTTCCTTCGCGATCTCGAGCGGCTCGAGCAGATTGTAGCCCTCAAGTTCCTGGGAATTCCTCTGAAGCAGATCCGAGCGATGTTCCACCGCGGAACAAAGGGCATATCCGACTCTTTGCGTATGCAGCGCCGCGTGCTCGAAGAGAAGCGGCGGTTCCTCGACAGGGCCATTCGCGCCATCGAGGAAGCCGAGAGAGCCACCGCGCCGGGAAATCGTCCCGACTCTGCCATCTTGAAGAAAATCATCGAGGTGATCGAAATGCAGGACAACATGGATTGGTCAAGGAAGTATTACAGCGAAGAAGCGCAGGCCAAAATCGACGAGCGCAAGAAGCTTTGGTCGCCGGAAAATCAGGAACGCTGGACGAAGGAATGGACGGACCTATTCCGCGACGTGGAAGCTGCACTCGGCGAAGATCCCGCTGGCACGAAAGCTCAGGCGTTGGCGGCACGTTGGAAGAAACTCGTCGAGGGTTTCACCGCTGGGGACCCGCAAATCACAGCGGGCCTCGCCAAAATGCATCAGGACCGCTCGAACTGGCCGGCGAACATGCAGCAGCGCATGGAGCCGTTCAGCAACAAGAAGGTCTGGGAGTTTATTCAGAAAGCCTTCGCCGCAGGAAAAACCGGGAACTGACTTTGCATTCTGCGGCCAGCGTGCAGCTTGTGAATTGACACGAGTTTGTGCTTTTACGCAGCTCATTGTTTCCTGGAATCTGACAACCAAACCCTGATGACTCTGGGCGTCCGACTTGACGGCTCGGCGCGTATAATGCCCGTTTATGATTTCCTTCAAAGGAATCGCAAAGCGCGGCTACAGCATGTTCACGCGCGTTTTTCCGCGCTGCAGCATGATCTCGCAAGCCATAGCCTTTAATGTTTTCCTCGCCTTTTTCCCCGCGTTATTGATTGCCGTGGCGCTGGCCACCACTCGCATCGGTGGCAAAACCAGCCTGCTCGAGATGGTCCAGAACCTGACCGAATTCCTTCCGCCAGGCAGCCATGGCGTGGTTTCAGAATTCCTTGTAAAGCGTGGGCCGGATGCATGGAAAGTTGCGTTGTTCGGCTGGTCCGGCACGTTGCTGGCTGGTTCGCAAGTCATGAAGCTCGTGATGGAAGGCATTCACATCATCTACGGAGACGAAGAAAAGCCGGGCTTCCTTCATCGCCAGCTCCGTGGCTTGCTCCTCTTGCTGCTCACCATTGCGCCGCTCCTCGGGGCGGCGGTTCTGGGAATCCTCGGCAAACCGCTGCGGAAATGGATTGCGCACGAAGTCGGTAAGCATTCGATTTTGCAGGGCTGGTGGAACGTCTTTTTCCCGCTGGCCGCGATGGTTCTGGCCATGGCCGCGCTCACGATGATCTATCGCTTCGCGCGACCGCTCGAAGATAGTCTGCGCAAAGTGCTCCCCGGCGCAGCCGTAGCCACGCTGCTTTGGTGGATTGCCGACCTTGTCTTCGGAGCCTATGTTCGCCGTGTGCCGTACAGCGTGGTCTATGGCGGGCTCGCCGCGGTCATCGGCTTGATCATCTGGATGCAACTGTCAGCAGTCATTATTTTCCTCGGCGCCGCCTGGAACGCAGAATTGGCCGACAGCCGCAAACGGGCACTTGGAAATTGAATCTCAAAGGCCTCTGAACCCAACGTCTGTCACTTCGACCGGAGAGACGGCGCCTTTTCCCGTCCCGAAGGGAAAAATCTTTTCAATTTCGAAGAGGCGTAAACTAAACATCGGCATGCCTGAACTATTCGTTCACGTAGAGTGTTACTCCGGCTTCAAAGCCGACGAGCGTCCCCTGCGCCTCCACCTTGGCGAGTGCATTCTCGAAGTCGCCTCTGTCGAAGATCGCTGGTACTCCCCCGGCGAAACCTACTTCCGCATCCTGACAAGTGACGGCGACCGTTACGTCCTGCGGCACACCGAGGCCCAGGACCTCTGGACTCTCGCTGCCTACCGGGCCGCCGCGCGATTGACATGAAAATTAGCCGCAGCGTATAGTCGTTCCACCGCTTGCTCTTGTACTTTTGCAAGCACCGTCTGCCCGCCGAAGCCCAGACGTGAGGACGTGGTTTTCAGAAGGGCGTGGGATGTTTCGCTCACTCTTATCACCAGGTTCTAGGTTCCTTCCTCTTGCCGTTCTGGGTTGCTGCGCGTTCAGTTGCCTTCACCCACTCTTCGCGCAAAACCCGCCTCCCGCTTCTCCGCCTCCTGCCAACCCTCCCGTCACAAATCCGGATTCCACCGGTAAAACCGCGCAGGAAACTCCTGCGCGTGAAGTTCAAGAAGTTTCCAGTCAGGACACTCCGGCAACCTTCAAAGTTCGTGTAAATAACGTATTAGTCCGCGTCGTTGTCCGCGATTCCCATGGCAAAGTGGTCCCTAACCTGAAAAAAGAGGATTTTCAGCTATACGACGGCCGCAAGCTTCAGACTATCACTTCGTTCGCCATCGAAAACCCGCGCACGCATACCGTGCCTCTGACTGCTTCTCCTGAACCCGGCGGTTCTTCTTCAGACGCCGATCCCGCGGCAGTGAAAGCGGCGGCGCTCCCTCAGCGATTTGTCTCCATGGTTTTCGATGATCTGCACATGTCCATGGAAGACGCCGTTTTCGTGCGCGACTCTGCGACTCGCTTCTTTGGCGCGCTCGCGCCCAGCGACCGCGTTGCCATCAATACGACATCCGGTCAGCTTACGCAGGATTTTACGGATGATCGTTCCTTGCTCGAAAAAGCTCTTTTGGGAATTCTTTCCAGGCCGGTTACCCATCATACTCCCAGCGATTGCCCGGACATGACTTATTATGAGGCGGACTTGATCGTCAACAAGAACGACCTTCAGGCCCTCGCGGTGGCCGCTGACGAAACGCTGGTATGCGCGTTTTCCGGGGACCCGAATATGCGTGCTGCCGCCACGGCTACCGCCCAAGCAGCGGCCACTCGAGCCATCGCCGAGGGCGACAGTGAAACCCAATATGCCTACCGGCATCTCGACGCTATCGTGCGCCGCATGACCACTTTACCCGGTCAACGCGTCGTGGTTTTTGTTTCTCCGGGATTTATCTTGAGCACGCTTCAAATTGAAGCGTCGGACTTAGTGGATCGCGCTACGCGGGCCAACGTGGTCATCAACACCATTGATGCGCGAGGCCTTTATACTCCGGATCTAATGGGCGATCTCAGCAATCCGCCGAACGATTCGGTTCGTACGGCAGGTTACAAGGGTTTGTACCGCGTTAGTGCGCAAAGCGCCCAGGAAACGGTTTTGGCCGAATTTGCCGACGGCACGGGCGGCAAGTTCTACCACAATCGCAACGACGTCGACGCCGCCATGCGCGAAGCGGGCGCCGCGCCCGAAGTCTCTTATTTGCTGGGCTTTTCCCCTCAGAATTTGAAGTTCGACGGCCGCTTTCATGGGCTGAAAGTCGCGCTCACCACGAAAGAGAAATTCAGCGTGCAGGCGCGCCACGGTTTCTTCGCCCCGCGCTCCGCCGCCGATCCCGCGCAGATCACGAAAGAGGAAATCCAGGAAGCGCTATTCTCCCAGGAGGAAATCCTCGATATTCCCGTGGATTTGCAAACCCAGTATTTCAAGAACGATCAGGCCGGCGCTCGCCTCTCGGTGCTCACGCGCCTGGACGTGAAAAGTGTCCGCTTCCGCAAAGCGCTGGGCCGCAACAACGACAAGTTGACCATCGTGACGGGAATTTTCGATGAGAATGGGCAGTACGTCACCGGCATCGAGAAAACCATAGACATGAAGTTGCGCGATACGACCTATGAGCGCCTTAGCCACTCCGGCCTAACTGTGAAGTCCAGTTTCGACGTGAAGCCCGGCACGTATCTCGTCCGGTTGGTGGTACGCGACGCCGAAGGCGCGCAAATGGCCGCCCGCAACGGCGCCGTGGTGATTCCTAATTAGTCGGGTTCGGAAGATTTTGCGACGGTGTGGGTGGGAGGTTCACATGATTACACTCAGAGGCTACTTGATGCGGCTTGCTGCGACAATGATTGCCACAGCTTTCTGTACAAACGGTTTCTTATTGCACGCACAGCAACAGCCCGCTCCTCCGGCTCCGCAGGCTTCCGCTCCCGCCGATTCGCAGGCCGTCGCGGTAATCAAAAAGGAAACGAAACTCGTGCTCGTCGACGCTGTGGTGACCGACAAGAAGGGCAACTACATTCGCGACCTGACGCAAAACGATTTCAAAGTGTTTGAAGACAACAAGGAACAGCCGATTTCGAGCTTTTCTTCCGGCGCCGAAGCCGTCACCCAACCGAACGGCCAGCGTCACTACCTCATTCTGTTCTTCGACAATTCGACCATGGCCGCTCCCGATCAAATCCAGGCTCGCGGCGCAGCGCAGAAATTTATCGAAGCCAACGCGGGGCCCGACCGCCTGATGGCCGTCGTGGATTTTGGCGGCTCGCTTCGCATCGTCCAGAATTTCACGGCTAGCGCGGTTTTGCTGCGTGCCGCGGTCTCCGGCATCAAAAACTCCTCCGTGGATCCGAACGCGCCCCCTCCAGATGTCACCGTGGCTTCCAACAATATGCCGACGATGGGCATGTCCTCGTTGGGAAATGCCGCCGCGGACTTTGGCGCGCGCACAATGCTCCTCGCCGTACGCAGCTTGGCGAAAAATCTGCGCACCATCCCCGGCCGCAAAATGATGATTCTTTTTTCCGGCGGCTTTCCGCTGACCACGGAAAATCAATCCGAGCTGACTGCCACGATTGATGCTTGCAACAAATCCAACGTGGCCATCTACGCCGTGGATTCGCGCGGCCTTCTCGCCACCGCACCTGGGGGTACTTCACAAAATTGGAGCGCTCCAGGCAAAAGCGGTTCGCTGGCTGCTGCCGTTCGAATGCCAGTTCCAGGCAAAGGGAGAACGGTTTCCGCTCCTTCCCGAAGCTCGATTCTTCGTCACTCTACGCATCCTCGGCTCATCTTTGCCACTTACGCGGCCCCTGACCCGCAGCGCCCCGGCGGCGGAGGAGGTGGTCCTCCTAGCGGCGGCGGTGGTGGCGGGGGCCGGCCCGGTGGCGGAGGAGGTACGGGCGGTGGGGGAACCGGGGGTGGAGGGACTGGCGGGGGTGGCACGGGTGGCGGTGGCCGTGGTGGATCAGGAGGGACTGGCGGGGGAACCGGCGGCGGGCGCGGCGGTACGGGCGGAGGAACTGGTGGTGGGACGCGTGGAGGTGGCACGGGTGGTGGAACGCGCGGCAGCGGAATGCCGACCAATTCGAATCTCTATAATTCCACGTATGGCCAGCCGCGCACGATCGTGCCGACTTTTCCGCCTTCAGCATCCACGAATCAGCAGATTCTTGCGGCGTTGGCCGAAGGAACCGGCGGCTTCACCATTTTCAATACCAACGATTTGCTTGGCGGGCTGGAAAAAATCGGTCGTGAGCAAAGCGAGTTTTACATTTTGGGGTACGCGCCGCCTGAAACGGCTGAAGGCAGTTGCCATACGATTAAAGTCAAAGTGAATCGTGGTGGGTTAAGCGCACCGCGTGCACGTAGCGGCTACTGCAACGTTCGCACGTCGAACGTGCTTGAAGGAAAACCGCTCGAAAAAACGCTCGAAGCTCATGCGACCGGCTCGCAGTCCGGCTCGATTCACGGCGTGCTCGAGGCTCCGTTCTTTTACACTGGCCCGAACACCGCGCGCGTGAACCTGGCGATGGAGATTCCGTCGGATTCCTTTCAGTTCAACAAGGAAAAAGGGAAGTATCACGCCAGTTTGAACGTGCTCGGCATTGCTTACCGCGGCGACGGCACCATCGGCGCGAAATTCAGCGACACTGTGAACCTGGACCTGGAAAAGGACGAGTGGAAAGAGTTCACAAAGTCGCCCTACGAATACGAGAACCAGTTCGATGCCACGCCCGGAGATTACAAGCTCACGGTGGTGCTGAGCGCGGGCGGCGACGCCTTTGGCAAGTTTGAGTCGCCGCTTTCAATTGATGCCTACGACGGCAAACATTTCAGCCTGGGCGGAATTGCGCTCACGAACTCCGCGCAAAAGCTGAATGATATTCCCGAGAGCCTCGACTCGGTGTTGCTTGAAGACCGCACGCCGCTGGTGGTGAAGGGCATGCAGATCGTTCCTTCGGCGACGAACCGTTTTAAGCACACGGACAGTGTCGTGGTATACAGCGAAATCTATGAACCTCTGCTGACCTCGGAGAATCCGCCCGTCGTGGCGATGGGCTACACCGTTTTCGAACGAACCAGCAACAATAAGGTTTTCTCCACCGGTGCAGTGCGTTGCGATGATTTCATCCAAAAGGGCAATCCCGTTGTTCCCATTGGCATGAAAGTGAAAGTGGACGAGCTGAAGCCGGGCGCCTACCGTTTGGTCATGCAAGCCGTGGACTCGGCCAAAAACAACGCCCCCAACCGGTCGGTGGATTTCGAGATCAGCGAATAGCCAGCGCGGAATTGCAAGCGGCCACCGCTAGCACCCCAGGTTTGGGGTTCAAACTTGGGTCTTGGGGTTGGGATTTACCGGTCTAATCGCATCAGAGCCCATGCGCTACAAGCCGTTAGGGTCTCTGTACGCTGCAGAGCACAGGTTTGATGTCAACGACAGGTGTTCCGTCAATGGTTTCGATGGGACCGATCCGCAAGCGGTTCTTGCCAACCTCGCGCACGATGACCGGATGAAGACCGAGTGGATTTGGCCGGTCAGGAGATCGTGTCGCAAAGACACCCGTTAGAGGCGCACTCAGGTTGGAGCGCGGGTGAACCTTCAGGACATCACGGCGGGCCTGGTGCAGCCAAGTCACAACAATAATCTCGTCGCCAGCCGCGAGGCCTTCAAGGCCCTCGGCTACGCTCGGATTCACTTCAAGCCACGCGTCGGGCGCCCCTTCCGAGCCTTGCTTAGGCGCTTCGCTGCGCTGCTTGATACTGGACCGGATAAAACCAATTGCTTGAAGCTGTGCGGGTTTGCCATGGTGCGCCGGCCGGCCGCTCTTCATTCGAGTTTTCTCCTTGGGCTTCATCGGGATCTTTCCTTGGCCTTCTGACTGCTGGGCATCAGAGGGCTGAGATATCTAATTCTGCAAACGGGCGATGAGTCGGCGACCCTAGCGACTTGAACGGTCTTCCGTGTTCTATTGTAAGGTAACGCGCCCTCGACAATCGCGTGCGAGCTGCACATTTACAATTCCTCAGAACGAACCCGTTCAGCTCGATCCCTTGGCGTTCTAACGTGGCGTCCGAACTCTTCCCTTGAGGTTCCAGGCCTTGTCAGAATTCTGCTAAGCCTTGTGATCTCAGTGGGTTGCGGTGCGTAACAATTCTGCGCTGTTGCAATCGGGCGCGGAACTTTTTGGGCACTGGTGGGTTAATCTAGACAGAGACCAGCCCAGCTGGAAGTTTGCCTCGAATCCTTGTGCCGCTGAAGCGGCGTGGGCAGGAGATGGCGATGAGGTTTCAGAGGTTCCGCGCACCCGGGTTTCGTTGTCGATTTCCCACGATCGCTGCAACACCCAATTCGCTCATCGCTTTGCTTCTCTCGCTGGCCTGCACGCTTTCGTTGGGCGATTTTTCGTTAGCCTCAGCGGCCCCCGCCGGCAAAGACAAAAAGCCGAAGACAGAGCCTGCGCTCAAGGGCCTGCCGATTACGGAATTGAGCGCGGACGAAGCGATTTTGCACGCGCTGAACCGGTTGGCCTACGGTCCGAGGCCGGGCGACATCGAGCGCGTTCGCCAAACGGGCTTGGCGAAGTGGATCGAGCAGCAGCTCAATCCCAACTCCATTGACGACAAAGCAGTGGAGGCGCGCCTGCAGGATTACCCGACTCTGCGCATGTCCACCGCAAAATTGATTGCGGAATACCCGCAGCCCAAGCAGGCGGAAAAGCAAGCCGAACGGCGCGCGCAGGCGCAGGAGCGGCAGGAGCAGCGTCGCGCTAGCGCCACTGATGTCTCAGCGGCTCCCGTCGGCGACAAAGAAGTGCAAAGCCGCCAAACACAGAGCGGAAGTTCGGAGCCGCAGAGTTCCGAAATGCCGGGTGCCACCGCTAACGGCGAATCCTCGTCGCAATCCGCAACGGAAAATCCTAACGCGCCCGCCCCCATGAAAGAGCCCGAGATGGCGCCGGAAAACGCGAAGGGTGCGCGTCGCCGCGACGCATTTGGCGGCGACCCGAACAATATTCCGCGCGCGGTTGCCGACGACAGCCGGCGGCCGCAGCGCATCGTCGCAGAACTTGCGATGGCCAAGGTGACGCGCGCGATTTACAGCGACAGGCAATTGCAGCAAGTCATGGACGATTTCTGGTTCAACCACTTCAATGTGTTTGCCGGCAAGGGAGAAGACCGCTACTACCTCACCTCCTACGAGCGCGACGTAATCCAATCGCACGCTCTCGGAAAATTCAAGGACTTGGTCACTGCCACCGCAAAAAGTCCCGCAATGCTTTTTTATCTCGATAATTTTTTGAGCGCCGATCCCCGCGCCGCCGAGCGCCAGGCGATGGAACGCGCGATGCGTCAGCAGGCACGCTACGGACCATTCGGTCGGCCACGGCCGCCACGCCCTCCCGCAAATCCAAACGCCAAGAAAAATGAACGCGGCCTCAACGAAAACTATGGCCGCGAACTGATGGAGTTGCACACGCTGGGCGTGGAGGGCGGCTACACGCAAAAGGACGTCACGGAAGTGGCGCGCGCCTTCACCGGCTGGACACTCGAAAAGCCGCGCCAGTTTGCTGATTTCAAATTCGACGACCGCCTGCACGATCCCGATCCAAAAATCGTGCTGGGAAAGAAGATTCACAGTGGCGGCATGAAAGACGGCGAACAGGTGATTGACTTCCTTGCGCATCATCCAAGCACCGGGAAATTTATTTCGACAAAACTGGCGCGCCGCTTCGTTTCCGACAATCCGCCTCCCGCGCTGGTGGAGCGGATGGCGGCAACTTTTCAGTCGAGCGACGGCGACATTCGCGCGGTGATGAAAACCATGATCTGGTCGCCTGAATTCTGGTCGCGGGAAGCGTACCGGGCAAAAATCAAAACGCCGTTTGAATTGGTCGTTTCCGCCGCGCGGGCACTGGGCACCGACGTGGACACGCCGCTGCCGCTGGTGCAGTGGATCGGGCGGATCGGCGAGCCGCTCTATCAATGCCAGCCTCCGACTGGTTATTCGGACAAAGCCGAAGCTTGGGTGAACACTGGCGCGCTGCTGAATCGGTTGAATTTTTCGCTGGCGCTTGCCGGTAACCGCATGCGCGGGGCACGCAGCGACGTGGCATCGCTGCTGGGAGTGGAATCCTCTGCAGAGCCGAAAGCGGCGCTAGGCCGCGCAGTACAAGTTTTCCTTGGCGGCCAAGCCGCGCCTACAACCGTCGAGACGCTCGAGAAGCAACTCAACAATCCGCAAGTTCTGCAGGCGAAGCTTGATGATCCGCGCGCGCAAGTGAATTTGGGTGTGATCGCTGGATTGGTGCTTGGCGCGCCAGAATTTCAACGCCGGTAACGGTTTTGAAGCGCGGGTTATCCCGCCGAGTACAGCGGCGTAAAGCCGCTGCTGCAAAAGAGGTTGCGATGAGCTACTCCTGTTGTGAAGGCGTGCGCGGACTGAATTTTCGCGGCGGTATTTTTTGAAGCAGGGCGGCGTGGCCATGGTAGGGCTGAGCGCGATGCCCGCGTTTCTGCAGCGCGCGGTGGCCGCGACGCCGATGCCGAACAAGAAGCAACTCGTGGTGCTCTTTCAGCGTGGCGCCGCCGATGGATTGAACATGGTCGTACCGTTCGGTGAGTCCAACTACTATCGCATGCGTCCGACGATCGCGATTCCACAGCCAAAGCGCGGCGGGACGGACGCCGCGATTGACCTCGACGGATTTTTCGGTTTACATACGAGCCTTGCTCCGCTCGAGCCGCTCTTTCACGAAAATCAGCTGGCTATCGTGCACGCCGCAGGCTCGCCCGATCCCACGCGCTCGCATTTCGACGCACAGGACTTCATGGAATCTGGCACGCCGGGCTTGAAATCCACAGAAGACGGCTGGCTGAATCGCGCGCTCGAAGCTGTTCCGGAAGAAAACGCTTCGCCGTTCCGCGCCGTTGCGATGGGGCCGAACCTTCCGCGCATGCTGCACGGCGCGGCACCCGCGATTGCGCTGCCAGACCTGAAGCAATTCAAAGTGATGGCGCAGGCGCCAGGCACGGGCGCGATGGTTGAAGGTGGCTTCGAAGCCATGTACGCGCAAACCGTGGACAAAGCACTGCAAGGCACAGGGACGGAAACGTTTGAAGCCATTGATTTGCTGCGCAAAGCCGACCCCGAAAAGTATCAGCCAGAAAATGGCGCGCAGTACCCGACGAGCCGCCTTGGCCGGAGCTTACAGGAAATCGGCCAGCTCCTGAAAGCCGATATCGGCGTGGAAGTTTTGTTTGTGGACTGCGGCGGCTGGGACAATCACGTCAACGAAGGCGGCGTACAGGGACAGCTCTCGAATCTGCTGCGCGATCTTGGCCAGGGACTTGTGGCATTTCATCAGGACCTGGGCGACCGCATGCACAAGGTCGTTTTCGTTACCATGAGCGAATTTGGCCGGACCGCGCGCGAAAACGGCAACCGCGGCACGGACCACGGCCACGCAAATTGCATGTTCGTGATGGGTGGAGACGTGCGCGGCGGGCAGGTCTATGGCAAATGGCCCGGCTTGAACGACCATCAGCTCAACGAAGGGCGCGATCTCGCGCTCACCACGGATTTTCGCTCTGTTCTCGGCGAAATTCTCACCAAGCACATTGGCGTCGCCGACTTGAAGCCCGTCTTCCCCGATTTTGACAACAACCCACGCAAATTCCCGGGTTTGATCAAGGTTTGAATCAGGGTTTTTTCTCTGGCTGGCTCTCATCGGGACTGACAAAATTCACCACGAACGGGGCGATGCCATGCACCTGTAGAATGGTGTCGCCTTTGCACTGCGCGAAGTGCCTCATCTGCGGTCCTGCCGAAAAAAAACCTCCTGTGGGCACAGCCTTGAGCGCTCCGTCATCCCATTTCGATCCCATACCGACCGCCGCCTCTCCCTTGACAACCGTGACATTCTCGGTCGTCGGATGCCAATGCGGCGCGATCTTTAGTCCGTCGGTACAGGAGAGTCGCAGCGTATAGCTTCGTCCCGCTGTCGTCGGATCGCCCTGCAACACCGCGAGGCGCAGCGTTCCGCCCAATTCCACCGACGGCGTGCCAACCAGCGCCGCTGCGGGAACGTCGCCCCATTTCTCCGATCCCGGCTCAACAACCATCGCGCTCGGCTTCGCCGGAGGAGCGGAGGTTTTCGCGGGTGCTTTCGTTTGAGCCGCCGTGGTCCACGGCAGCAGCGTAACCAAGGCCCACAATACAGGCTTATTCATAGAAACGATTTCTCCTCTCAACTTGGATTCAGGTGTGTGAGGGCCGAAAACTCAGGCCATTTTACACCTGTTTTCTCTCTCGAGTTTGACGAAGGCCGGGACGTCGCGCTCACCACCGGTTTTCGTTCAGTGCGGTTTCGGCGTCCAGAATTGCGGATCGCCGGCGGCAAATTCCTTCGAGACATGAGACTTTTGCGGGCTGATGGCGTATAAGCTGCTCTCCGTTTGCGCGTATGCTTCGCGTGCGATCTGTTGCATGCGCTCCGCGGCTTCGCCCTCCGCTTGGCGCAGCTTGTCTCGCAAATTCAGCAAATCATCGTTCTGCGCGAGGCTCTTCATCGGCACGAACGCAAAAAACGTCGGTGCTGGCATCCCCACGTTCACCTGATACACCACCCAGTGCAAATCAGAATCGGTCTTTTCGTAAGCCGTGCTGAGTTTTTGAAACGCCTCGGCGAAATCATTCTCGCGGCCGGGATGCAGTTTCACTTCGAGCACGCGCATAAAACGCGCCTTCGACAGATCGATACGGCTCGCGCGATAGCTCAGGTCTGCGCGCCTTACGGCGACGATGGTGCGCTGACTCGCGAGCGCGCCCATGATCTGCGCTTGCGCTTTGGCGAGCTCGGGATGACCTGCATAGATGGGTCCCCACTTAGCGTAGGCCTTGTCGATATGCGCAAAGGAGTCGAACAGATCGAACGACAGAAATTCCGGCTCCGCCGTGACCGATTCCATCACCATCCACGAATTCGGCACCTCCAGGTTCTCGCACGCACGCGCCGCCGCCGCGAGTGCTTTGCCGCTTGCAGCCATTTTGTCGAGTGGAAATTTTTGATAAACGAGCAGTGCCAATTTCGGCGGAGCCGTCTCTGGCCACACCGAATCCTTCGTCTGGCCCGCTGCGCCGCCAGCGATGATCAGCGCGAATGCGGCAACCATCGTGATCCAGCGTGCCGTGGTCATTGCTCTCAGCCCTCCTCGGACGGCGGTGGGTTGCGCTTCCTCGGTCATCACTCCATGGATTTCAGGTCGCGGATCCAGATATTGCGGTAGCGGACCGGATGGTTATGATCCTGCAGCGCCAGCGGAAGTTTATCAGGCCCTGGTTTGTAGGGCGGGCGCACGTGGTGCCCGGTAGGGCCGGTGAGTTCGACGTTATCCTGCACCAGCACGCCATTGTGAAAAACGGTTTCGCGGGCGGGACGCATCAACTTTCCCGAAGCATCAAAGCGCGGGCCATGAAAAATGATGTCGTAAGTCTGCCACTGGCCCGGCGGTCGCGACGCGTTCACCTGTGGAGGATATTGACCATAGATCGCTGCAGCTTGTCCGTCGGCGTATGTCTTGCTTTGATAGGAGTCCAGGACTTGCGTCTCGTAGAGTCCTTGCAGGAAAACGCCGCTGTTGCCACGGTCTTGATCTTCACCTTTCGCGGGAGATGGCTCGGCAAATTCCACGTGCAACTGGCAATCGCCGAAAGCTTCGCGCGTGTGGATCTCGCCGGTTTTTGGCACGACTTCGAAATAACCGTTCTCGACTTTCCATTTGGCTTCGCCGCCGTCTTTGGCAGCCCATTTGGAAAGATCTTTGCCGTCGAAGAGCACCACGGCATCCGAAGGCGGACGCCCTGCCGCATCCTGCGTACTCGCGGTTCCCGGATCAATCACCGGCGGCACCGGCCGATTGCGATCGTGAATTTCCCACTTCGTATCCACCTGTGCCTTACAAATTGCGGGAGCGCTCATTGAGACGATTGCGCAAACACAGAGCAAACCCATTTTTCTCATCATCAGACCTCGCTGGCTGAAGGCGTCGGAATTCTACCGCGAATACGGAATAATGTGGCATCCGCTATCCGCCCGATGCGTTTGTCGCTGGAATCCTAGACCTGTCATTCCGGGCATATCCGACAGGGAGGGATAGGCGAAGAATCTCACGGGGATACTTCAAGCATGGATTGTCCCGTTGATACTGAGAGGGATCACTTTTCAACGGGCAAGACGGGCTAAGCGCCCGCGCCTGCGCAATCATGCTACGCGGCTTCGCCTTTGATGCGCATGCCGTAGAACGAACGATGCACGAAGAAGAGCGCAACGACAAAGAACGCCGTCGCCAGAATGTGTGCCAAAGTGCCGCCCTGGCTGGCGGTCAGGCTCACGGCGAGCTCGACGGCAAGCAGGCCAAAGAGCGTCGTGAATTTGATAATCGGGTTCAGCGCAACGGAAGAAGTGTCTTTGAACGGATCACCAACCGTGTCACCGATGACCGTCGCGTCATGCAGTGGCGTTCCTTTTTGCTTCAGCTCGACTTCGACAATTTTCTTGGCGTTGTCCCACGCCCCACCGGCGTTGGCCATGAAAATCGCCTGATACAAGCCGAACGTGGCGATGGAGATGAGGTAACCGATGAAGAAGAACGGCTCGACGAACGCGAACGCGAGGGTGGCGAAAAAGACGGAGATGAAAATGTTCAGCATCCCTTTTTGCGCGTATCGCGTGCAAATCTCCACGACTTTTTTGCTGTCGGTGATGCTGGCTTTTTCCACCCCTTCGAGCTTGATATTGGCTTTGATGAATTCCACAGCGCGATAAGCGCCGGTGGTTACCGCTTGCGTGCTCGCGCCGGTGAACCAGTAAATCACCGCGCCGCCGGTGATGAGCCCGAGAACGAACGGCGCGTGGAGCAGCGAAAGTTTGTCCACGTTGGCGGCGAGGCCGTTGGTGAGCGCCATGATGATGGAAAAAATCATCGTGGTGGCGCCGACGACGGCCGTCCCGATCAAAACCGGCTTTGCCGTGGCTTTGAACGTGTTGCCTGCGCCGTCGTTGGCTTCGAGCAAGTGCTTGGCGCGCTCGAAATTCACGTCCACGTTGAAGTCTTTCTTCAATTCCTGCTTGATGCCGGGTATTTGTTCGATGAGCGAAAGTTCGAAGACAGATTGCGCGTTGTCAGTAACAGGACCGTAGGAGTCTACGGCGATGGTCACAGGGCCCATGCCGAGAAACCCAAACGCGACAAGCCCGAAGGCGAACACGGGTTCTGCAACCATCAAATTGTGCAGACCGCCTTGCGAAACCAGGTAGCCGATGGACATCAGCAGAACCATCGAAAGGCCGAGGTAGTAGCCGGAAAAATTTCCCGCGACGAAGCCGGACAAAATCCCGAGTGACGGCCCACCTTCTTGGGCCGAGGTGACAATTTCCTTCGTGTGGCGCGATTCCACGGAAGTGAAAACTTTCACGAGTTCGGGAATGATGGCGCCCGCAAGTGTTCCGCAGGTGATGATGGTTCCGAGCTTCCACCATTGCGTCGGATCGCCGCCCAGGTCAGGAATGATGAGCCAGGAAGCGAGATACGTCAGCGCGATGGAAACAAACGAAGTGATCCACACCAGAGAAGTGAGCGGCGCCTCGAAGTTCATGTCGTCGGCGTTGCCGTATTTCGCTTTGGCGATAAACCCGTTGATGAAATACGCCGCCGCGCTGGCGACCAGCATGATGATGCGCATCACAAAAATCCAAACCAGAAGCTGCACTTGCACCTTTGGATTTTTTACCGCGAGCAAAATAAAAGTGATCAGCGCGACGCCGGTCACGCCGTAAGTTTCAAATCCGTCGGCGGTCGGTCCCACCGAATCTCCGGCATTGTCCCCTGTGCAATCAGCTATTACACCGGGGTTGCGGGCGTCGTCTTCCTTGATCTTGAAGACGATTTTCATGAGGTCGGAACCGATGTCCGCGATTTTGGTGAAGATTCCGCCGGCGATGCGCAGCGCGGCGGCGCCGAGCGATTCACCGATGGCGAATCCGATAAAGCACGGGCCGGCGTAGTCACCGGGGATAAAAAGAAGAATAATCAGCATCATCAAGAGTTCGACCGAGATGAGCATCATGCCGACGCTCATGCCCGCTTCGAGCGGGATGTGATTGATGGGGAAGGGCTTGCCGTTGAGGCCGGCGAAAGCGGTGCGGGAGTTCGCGAATGTGTTCACGCGGATACCGAACCACGCGACGGCGTAGCTGCCGCCCATGCCGACGAGACTAAAAAAGAGAATGATGGGAAGCGTGACGCCGATGGATTTGCCGGGAACGGGAGCGAGGATGCCGAAGTAGAGGACGATGACGATAGCGATGAAGGCCCAGAGCAGGAGGAGAAATTTACCCTGCGTCTGGAGATAGGTTTTGCAGGTTTCGTAGATGAGCTCGGAAATCTCGCGCATAGATTTGTGGACCGGAAGGTTCTTCAAGCGCGTGTAAATCCACAATCCAAAAGCCAGACCGAACAGGCAGAAGAGAATGCCGAAGAGAAGAAGCTTGTGGCCGTCCATGCCGCGGAAGTTGACCTGGGAGAGATCGGGGAGCTTCAAGTTGGCTTCGCCGCCGGCTTCGTCGGCGCGGGCGGAAGCACCAGTGAGAAGCGCGACGGCGGTTCCTGCGCCAAACTTGGTGAATCTAAAAACCTGAGACCAGGCATTCGTTAGCCAGGTGCGCATTCAAAGTCCTCCATAAGCTTTGCTAAATTTGCGGAGCGAGCAAAATCTGCGAAAGTCCAGATAATGAGCCGCTTGCTGTCACACTTCTTCGGCTGGGCGCTTTACGGCGCAGGCCGACAATAAAATGTTCTCTCATACCACCGGCGAGAGGCCGCCACGCGCCGGTCCGTGTTACCCCTCGAAACCACCGGCGAGACGCCTGCAAGACTGGGCGCCAGGGCAGGCACAAATCGCAGATTTATAACATTTTGGGGGAGATGGGTCAAACGGATGCGAAAGTGGTACTGCCCGATTCTTTGAAGGTGACTTCTTGAAACGTTAAACGGCCACCTTTGGGGCACTGATTCCTGGCGGTTTATCCTCCAAAGCCTACGTTGAAGTGCCTCGGGCCGCAGGGAGTGCCGCGCGGCGGAGTCCCGTGGTCGGTCGACATAGAGGAAAAGAGGCTATGATGCCGCCCACGGGACGGGGTCGGACGTTCCAACAATAAAGAATCGGAAGAACAAGGAAGTGCTCTCACCGTTTTTGCCGAGGTGATGGCTGATGATAAGATGCGGCTTTCATCGGCACGAACCGTCCAGATGGGGAGCCATGGCAACTCTGACAACTTTGCAAGGGGGGCAGAACGTCGGCGCGACAAGCAGTGGAGCGGCGCCAGGCACTGCTCAGCAAGCTGCCACCGGAGAGTTACGACATGATTGGGCGCGGGCGGAGGCGGAGGCGATTTACCGGATGGCGCTGCCGGAACTGGTCTTTCGAGCGCAGACGGTTCACCGGGCGCATCATGCCCTGGACCGCGTGCAGACTTGCCAACTGATTTCCATTAAGACGGGAGGATGCCCGGAGGATTGCGCGTATTGTCCTCAGAGCGCGCACTACGATACGGGTGTCGAGCGGCAAGGATTGCTGGATGCGCGGCACGTCATCGAAGTGGCACGGGATGCGGCGGGGCGCGGCGTGACACGCTTCTGCATGGGGGCGGCGTGGCGCGAGGCTCCAGAGGGCAGGGAATTCGAGAAAGTGCTCGAAATGGTGCGCGGGGTTTCGGAGCTCGGAATGGAAGTGTGCTGCACGCTGGGAATGTTGACGGAAGGGCAGGCCGAGCGGCTGAAAGAAGCGGGACTTACTGCTTATAACCATAATCTGGATACCTCGCCGGAATTTTACGGCTCGATCATCACGACGCGCGTTTACGACGACCGCTTGAAAACACTGGCGGCCGTGCGCAAAGCGGGCATCACAGTGTGCTGCGGCGGGATCCTGGGTATGGGCGAGCGCGAAACCGACCGCATCGGCTTGCTACACCAACTGGCGACGCTCCAGCCGCATCCGGAAAGCGTGCCGATTAACATGCTGGTGCGTGTCGAGGGCACGCCGCTGGCTGTGATGCCGCCGCTCGATCCGCTGGAGATGGTGCGGGC
>Ga0126369_10000653_pt1 | contig 22918 bp, 21 predicted proteins | sample PanSoiMetaPlot_1_FD_109646 | JGI IMG/M metagenome (GOLD analysis project Ga0126369, IMG submission 109646) | Tropical forest soil microbial communities from Panama - MetaG Plot_1 | ecosystem: Environmental > Terrestrial > Soil > Tropical forest > Bulk soil | place: Panama | collected 2016-02-17
AAGCCCTACAAGGGCGGTGGCCCCGCGAAGGTGAAGGGCTTCCCTCGGCCGCTCTACCCGCCGAACACGCCCGGCTACGAAGCCTCGAAGCGCGGCCCCGACGTGGTCGCCTACAAGCGCACGATCTGCAAGCTCTCGCGCTGGGGGCCGTGGGATCCCGAGTCCTGGGACGACGGCTACTGGACGGACTTCGCCAAGGGCAAGGACATGAAGTCGTCGGACGATCAGCGGCTCTGGTCGGGCGTCGCGGGCTTCCAGTGGCAGCAGAAGATCACCGCGACCGGCAACCTCGGCCAGCAGACCTTCGACGCACTCCGTTATGCGCTCGTCCCCACCGGCCCGCACGCGGGCGAGCAGGCGATGGACTCGGTCGCCTGCGACCTGATCAACCAGGCCTACGACCAGTTCAACAAGCCCGCGCCGCAGCCGACAGGCAAGCTGACCCGCAAGGCTTTCCCCTCGCCGAACTACTCCTCCCGGGGCGGCGCGACGGTACGGCTGATCGTGATCCACACCGCCGAGGGCGCGACGACCATCGAGTCGCTCGGCAACTGGTTCGCGAATCCGGCCAACGACGTGTCCTCGCACACCGGGATCGATGACAAGGCCGGTGTGATCGGCGAGTACGTGAAGCGCGGCAACAAGGCCTGGACGGCGGCGAGCGCGAACCCGGTCGCGGTACAGACCGAGTTGTGCGCCTTCGCGAGATGGTCGGCCTCCGAGTGGAACAAGCACCCGAACATGCTGGAGAACTGCGCCCGCTGGATCGCGGAAGAGGCCGAGGCCTTCGGGATCCCCATCGTCAAGCTGACCTCGGCTCAAGCTCAGGGAAGCGGAAGGGGTGTCTGTCAGCATGTGGACTTGGGTTCGTGGGGCGGCGGGCATTGGGATTGCGGCGGTGACTTCCCGATGGACAAGGTTCTCGACATGGCTAAGGGTTTCTAGGGTGGGTGCGAGCGAGCGGATGGAGCGGTTGCTGGAGAAAGAGGAGGGCGTCGTCTGGCCCGAGCCGCGTGAGGATCTGGACGAGGAACCGGACGAGCCGTGGGCGCGGGATCGGCGTTCGGGGGACAGGTTGCCGGAATGGATCCCGTCGCAATCGGAGCTTTCCTCTCCGGAGTAGCCGCCGTGATCAGCAGCGCCTACGCGATGCGCTCCGCTCACCGTCGGGACAGCGCCGAGTGCGAGAAGCGGCTGGAGGCGTTGCGCGAGGGGATCAGGATCGGGCGTGAGAAGACTCCCTGAGATCCTGCTCGGCCTCGGCCTGGTGCTGGCGGTCGGCGCTGGCATCCTCGCCGCTTCCGCGTTCGGAATCGGCCAGCAGGCTCCCACGAAGACTGTGACCATCGACGTGGCGACCGGAGCGACGGGGCCGCGAGGCCCGGCCGGAAGCCCCGGCGCGGAGTCCTGTCCGAGCGGCTACACCTTCTCGGCCGTGGTCTTCAACACGCCCGGCGGGCACCAGCAGATCGCAACCTGCCTCAAGGACTAAGGAGGGACGATGGCGAAGAAGCATCCCGGCTTCAAGACGGTGCAGTCGAAGATCGCCAAGCAGCAGGGTGTCAGCCAGAAGCGGGCGGGAGCGATCCTCGCCGCCTCGACCCGCAAGGCCTCGGCCAAGGCGAAGAAGGCCAACCCACGCTTGAAGAGGGTGAAGTGATGCCCGGCAAGAAGTACGCCTCGATCAAGAAGCCCGCCATGTACGAGGATCTGAAGCAGAAGGGCTACTCCAAGTCCTCGGCGGCGGCGATCTCCAACGCAGCGGCGGCAGGCACGCTCAAGCGCGGCAAGAAGAAGCGCACCAGCCAGCGTCCGAAGACGAAACGGAAGAGGTACTGATGGCGAGCAAGAGCGCACCTTTCGGCGGCAAGAAGGCGGCACCGTTCGCCTCGGCTTCCAAGCCGGGCGCGAAGCGCCGTCGCAAGAAGTCGTCCCCGAAGACGGCCAAGGGGACGATGAAGAAGAACGCCGCCTACTGAGGCTCTGTCGGCGAAGGGTTCTCCAGTAGCTGACAGAACAGACGGGGGAGCCTCATACGCGGCAGGCTCCCCCGTTAACACGAAGGAGAACCAGGTCAGATTAACCCGCAGTAGCGGGCGGTGTTCGGCCAGGGGTAAAACCCTCGTGTACGCCAGGCACGCTCGGCCACCCACATCTGCTCATGCGGAGTCCAGTGGTCGGCCGTGCCTTTCCTGCGTAACAGGTCGTGACCGTAGGTGGACATGAAGCCCCAGTCCATCTGGAGGCCTCCCCAGTACGGGGAGCCGGGGTCTGTCCACGAACCTTCGTAGCGGTGGATACAGAGCCACTGCGCCTTATGCGGGGGCGCGTAACGCGGGACTGCGTAAGCCGCGTGCGAGAACACGGCGTAGAGCACGACGGCGGCGATTGCCGCCAGGATCAGCTTCGTCATCCTCACCTCCGAGTCGGGGGGAACGCCAGGCTCGGATCCGTCTGGAAACCACCTCCTTTAAAAAGAGCCGTGGCGCGAAGTCGCGGGAACTTGAGGAGACCGCGTTGCCTCACGCCACGGCGTCTGTGCAATCGGGGCGTATCCTCTCACATGTCGTGGTCGTCGCCGAGGTTTCGCCCGAACGGGCCGAGCACGAGATCGCCGTACGCGCGCTGCGGCTCCTCAAGGCCAGGGAGTCGCCCTGCTTCTTCCTCCAGTTCGTGCGCTGCGTGGACGCCAAGACGGGAGAGGAGTTCAGCTTCGACCTGCTGAACCGGCGCGAGCGCGACTTGATCGACCTGGAAGGAAAGCCCGGACTGTGGTTCTGGCACCGGGCGGTGCTCGACTCCTGGCTGACACAGGAGGTGTCGCTGGAGTACAAGGCCCGCCAGATCGGCGTCACCTGGCTCGGCGCGGGCTATGGCCTCTGGATGGCGCTCTTCCGGCCGGGCACGCGGATCCTGATCATCTCGATCAACCTAGAGGAGGCGCAGAAGGTGATCGCGCGCATCTGGGGCATGTACCAGTCCGCGCCCGAGTACCTGACCCGGCATCTGGATTTGACCAAGCCCTCGCGCGGTGGCTCCCCGTCACAGGAGATCGAGTGGCTCGACCCAGAGACAAATCGCCGCTCCTCGATCCTCGCGCTTCCTTCGACGCCGAAGGCGGGCCATGGCGAGACGGCCGGGCTGGTGATCCTCGATGAGCACGCCCGCCAGGAGTACGCGCGTGAGTCTTGGAAGGCTGCCTTCCCGATCATCGACGGCGGCGGCAGGGCGATTATCGTCTCGACCGCCAACGGTGTCTCGACAGAGGACGGCGAGGGAGAAGCCCAGGGGAACTTCTTCCATTACCTGTGGGTGAATGCCGAGTCGATGGGGATCGAGCGGCGCTTCCACGGCGTCTTCACTCACCCGCTTCGCAACGAGAAGTGGTACCGGGAGAAAGCGCGCAGGCTCCCGGCTTCCGACCGGGCCGAGATGTACCCGCGTACGCCCGAGGAGGGCTTCATCGGCACCGGCCACTGCTGGTTCGACCTGGAGAAGCTGAATGCCTACCGCAACCGCTGGCGTGCGGAGGAGCGGAAGTACCTCTATCGGATGACGCTCAAGGAGACGTACCGCAAGGCGTCGATCATCAAGCGCAAGGACGGGGAGTGGCGGATCTACGAAGAGCCAGTTCCCGGGCACGGGTACGGGATCGCGGCCGATGTGGCGACCGGCTCCGGCAACGACTTCTCGTCGGCGCACTGCATCGACCTGACGAACGGGCGCTGGGTAGCCGAGTATCACGCCAAGGTCGAGGAGGACATCCTGGCGAAAGACCTCTACTACGCTGGGAAGTGGTACGGGGGATCCTCCGGCTGTCATGGTGATGCGCTGATCGCGGTCGAGGTGCAGGGCGGGTACGGACGCACGACGGTAATCTCGTTGCGCGACGGGATCAAGGGGCGCAAGGCGTACGTCAAGCTGTACCGGCACCAGACGACCTCGGCCGAGACCATTGACCCGGACGAGCGGTCGAACTTCGGCTTCCCGATGAATCAGGCCACTCGTCCGCTCGTGATCAACCAGTTGGAGCAGTGGATCCGCGACGAGCTATGCCCCTGGATCACGCCCGACCTGGACGCCGAGCTTCGCACCTTCTCCAAGCGCGAGACACGTCCCTCCCCACGCGCGCTTCCCGGTTGTAACGATGACCGGGTGATGAGCGCCGGAGTGTCGTTGGAGCTTTATCGGATGTATGGTCACCACGAGCGCAAACGTCGGCCGAAGCGAACTCGTGGGCGCTGGAAGAAGAGTCGCTACGCATGGGAGGTCGGCTGATGGCGATGGACATGATTGCGGGCCGTGCGGCACCGCCCGATCTCGGAGGGGGAGGGCCACCGCCCCCTCCGGGCTTCGACCCGACGGCAGGAGGGCCGGGGCCTGGCCCCGGAGATGCAGGGCCACCGCCGCCCGATCTCGCGGCGATCCTCGGCATGGGTGGCACGCCGACGGCGGGAACCTCCGACTCGGCCAGCATCGTGCAGCAGATGCTCGATCTGAGCCAGTCCTACCTCCAGAACGAGCAAGACCAGGAAGACCTGCTGGCGATGCAGAAGATCGCCACCGAGCTTCAGCAGCTTCTGACCAAGGATCAGCAGGACGCCGAGAAGATGATGGCGGGAACGCCCACGTCGCGCGGTATGCGGAAGGCTCTCGCGGGCACGCCCGCTGGCCCCTAGTCCCTCATGGCCCAGAACCCGCCCCAGTACAACCCGAACGCCAAGGACAGGGCGGCGATCCAGGAGGTCAAGGACTGCATCACCGAGGGCAAGCGGTGGCACAACTCCTTCGTGCAGCGCGTTGACCGGCGCTACGAGGCCTGGCGCGGGATGCTGCCCGAGAACGCCAAGCCCCCGGCGGGCTGGCGCTCCAACCAGCATCCGCCGTTCCTGATCAACATCGTGGAGGGGATGCTCGCCTCGCTGGAGGAGCAGAACCCCTCCTGGGAGGTCGCGCCGCGCGCGATCCCGGAGATGGACATGACGGACGCGCTTGCCGCCGTTGACCGCTCCGAGCTTGCCTCCTACTTGATCGGTCACCAGATGCGCGTGGACGGCTTCACCGAGAAGACGGGGCCGCTCGCGCACCAGGATCTGATCGCCGGGCTGACGGTCGCCAAGGTCTTCTGGTTGAAGAAGGAGATCAGGCGCAAGACCTACGAGGAGACGCCCGCCCTGATCTACGACGAGACGGGCGGCACCATCGACATCGCCAACGCGCTCCAGGAGAACGAGACGATGACGGTGGTGCGTGACGACCCGACGATGGAAGTGCGGGACGTGCGCGACTTCATGTACCCGGAGTCGGCGATCTCGGTCGAGTCGGCTCCCTGGGTGATTGACCGCACCTTCGTCACCAATGACACGCTGGAGCGGATGGCCGAGCTTGGCGTCTACAAGAACGTCAAGTACATGAAGCTGGCCCGGATGGACGACAGCAACATGGGCCAGTCGGACGCGACCTCCGAGCGGGAGAACCGGCTCCGCAACGCCGACCGGACGCGCGGCTTGAACGAGATCATCGAGCTTTGGACGGACGAGAAGGTGGTCACGCTCGGCAACGGGCAGGTGCTGCTCCGCAACGAGGACAACCCGTTCGAGCACGGGCGCAAGCCGTTCGTCGTCTGCTCGGCGATCCCCGACCTGTTCCAGATCCCCGGTCTCTCGGTGATCGAGGGACTGGCGGGGATGCAGGAGATGCTCTGGACGCTGACCAACCTGCGGCTGGACGCGACCAGGATCGCCTCGAACGTGATCACGTTGATCCGCGCCGACGTGGACGATCCCGAGCAGTACGAGTGGGCACCGGAGGCGCAGTGGATGGTGCCGGATCCGAACGCCGTCAAGGTGATGGACATGGCCCCGGTGGCCGCTGCTGCTGCCTCGACGCTCCAAGCGGAAGGCCTCCTTCGCGGCGACATCCAGAACGTGATGGGCGGCTTGCCCTTCACCGGCTCGGCGCAGTCCCAGACGCTGCCGACGGAGACAGCCACGGGCGTCTCGATCATCACCAACATCGCGCAGGCGATCCTCGCCCGGCGCAAGGGCCAGTACCAGAAGATGTTCGGGAAGATCGGCCAGATGTTCCTGGAACTCGACCAGCAATTCCTGCGCGAAGACCGGATCGTGCAGGTGCTCGGCGAGAGCGGCGCACGCCGTTTCCTGGAGGTCGGCTGGCAGGACGTGCAGGGGATCTACGACGTGAACCTGAAGGTGACCGGCGAGTCGCTGATGCGCCAGGAGCGGCGGGCAGAGAACCAGGCGCTGCTCACGACCGCCATGCAGTCGGCCCCGATCATGGCCCAGTCCGGCATGCCGCTGAACCTGCGCCGCTTCTGGGAGAAGCTGCTCGACTCGTACGACATCTCGGACAAAGCGACCTACTTCGTGATGCCCGGAGAGCAGGCCGGGCAACAACAGATGTCGCCGCCCGGCTCGCCTCCGACCGCTGATGGCCTGGCCGGGCAGATGCAGAACGGGGCACTCCCCCCGGGCGGCGGCACCAACGAGGCGCTGGCGGCAGGCCCCACCTCGCCCTCTTCGCCGGTCAGTCTCTCGCCAGCGGCCTCGATGCAGCGGCAGTTGGCTAAGGCCGGGGCCGGGAGGGCGGCGTGACGCTGCTGGACGAAGAGCAGCGAACCTGGATTCGCCGGGCCGACGCGCTCTCCAAGCTGCCGCAGATCGAGGGCTTCCAGTTCCTGACCGAGGAGATGGAGTTGAAGCGGCGGCGGATGGAGAAGGAATTGATCACGCGCGTGCTCGCCGAGGGCATGGACGCCGAGACGATCAAGCTGAACGCCGAGCGTTACCACGGCTTCGTGGCCGGGATGCGCTACGCCGTGCTCGTCGTTCCTGCGGGCGCTGCGCGCAGGCTGGAATTGCGCGAGCAGCCGCCCGAGGACGACAACGAGGAGGTGGAAGACCGTTGGGTGTTGTAGACGATCCGAACCTGGCCGGGATCGAGGAGGCGACGCGCAAGATCCAAAGCGGCGAGGGGAACCTCGACCAGCGCGACCTACAGGCCAGGATCAACCTCAAGCGCGAGGCGACCTACCAGGACGAGGGAATGGTTCTGCCGTCCTCGATGGGCGATGACATCGAGCCGCTGGAGACCGAGGAGACGGGGGAGGTCGTTCACGATGAGCCGCCGCCACCGCAGGAGGAGGAAGGAGCCGAACCGGAGGGGGAGCCGGGCGAGGGGATCGAGGAGGAAGAGCCGGAAGAGATCACGGACGCCGAGCTAGAGGAGTTCTACGTCGGCCGCTACCAGACGAAGGAAGCGGCCGAAGAGGGCCTGGCCGAGAAAGACCGCACCATCGACCGGCTCTTCCAGGAGCTTCACGAACGCGACCAACAGCAACCGCAGGAGGAGCAGGGGCCAGCCCAACTGGACATGCCAGCTTGGCACCAGTGGGCCGAACAGGCGGTCGCCGAGGGCCAGGGGATCTCGGGCGCGATGGAGGCGCTTCGCACAGGAGGCCCCGAGGGCTACGACATCTACCTGGCGCACTGGCTCTCCGACCCGGAGCAGGTTCCGCAGGCGCAGGCCTTCAACAACCAGGTGATGCGTCAGATGGCGACCAACCAGGCGATGCAGGCGGTCACGCCGCTGATGCAGCGCGAGCAGGAGCGGATGATCGAGGACGAGGCCGAGGTCGCGAAGCTGATCGCCTCGGACGGCAAGGACGACTTCGAGGAGCTTCAGCCCGAGATGGACAGGCTCGTGCGCGAGCAGGGACTGTTGCCCGAGCAGACGAAGCAGCGGCTCGCGGCGATGGCGCAGCAGGGCGGCGTCGAGGGCAAGGTTCACGCCTGGGAGTACCTCTATATGGCGGCATCGGCAGCCAAGGGGAAGAACCGCGCCAAGGCGCAGCGGGTCGAGGACGGGCGTAGACGCGCAGCCGCCGACCGCGCTAAAGTCGCGGCAACAGTTTCAACTTCCGAAGGGGCGGTGACTCGCACCCCTCGCTCAGAGGCCGAGTCGTACGTCGTCCAGAAGAAGAACGCGATACGCCAGAGGCTGGGCCAGCCGCTGATCGAGGAGTAGCTGCACCCCCTCCCTCCAGCGAGACAAGTGAGATCCAGAACCAACGTCTCGGCTAGAGAGGAGCAGCAGCTTGTCCACAATCACCAAGATCTCGGGCCAGGTCGGTTCGGTTTCAGTCGGTGCGACACCGGCCGAGATCATCCCCGAGTCGCTGGTCATCGACATGCGGGAAGAGATCTCGATGGCCGACGAGGACGAGTCCCAGTTCACGACCTTCCTGATGAAGGCCAAGCACTCGACGGCCACGCGGGAAAAAATCAACTGGCGTGAGAAGGACTACTTCCCGCGCCTGGTCTCCGTGGCGACGGCCTACACCAACTCGGCCACCTCCATCGTCCTGACGGCCGGACAAGGCAAGCGCGTGCGCGTCGGCGACGTGCTCCGCAACATGAGCACCGCCTCCGGGGACGCCTACCTGGTCACCGCCGTCGCGACCGACACGCTGACCGTCGTTCCGGTCGGCGTCAAGGCGCAGCAGGCGGGGGCAGTCGGCGACACGATGCTGATCGTCGGCAACGCGTCGGCACAGGGAGCGGACTACCCCGAGGTGCAGTACCTCGCGCCCACGCTCGGCTACAACTACACGCAGATCTTCCGGCACGGCGCGATCTTCTCGCGCACGGCCCGCTCGGTGGACTACTACGGCCAGGGCGAGCCGAGCCAGGAAGAGGCGCTGAAGGGGATCGAGCACAAGCGGGCCATCGAGTACACGGGCTTCTGGGGTGCCCGTTTCGTGACCTCGTCTCCGGAGCCGACCGGCGGTGCCGGTGGCATGGTCGAGTTCATCAACACCTGGAAGGACGACCGCTCGGCCAGCTTCACGGCCGACGACCTGGACTCCTTCATGCGGAACGTGCTCCAGCACGCCTCGCGCAACTCGGTCATGTTCGTCGCGCCGCTCGTCGCGCAGCGGATCTCGAAGATGAACAGGGGCGGTCAGGGAACGGCCTGGCGTCCCGACCCGCAGAACGTGGCGGGCCTGAAGGTGGATGCCTTCCTGTCCGGCGTCTACGGCTACGAGGTGCCGGTGATCGTGAAGAAGGACTGGAACGACTTCCCGACGACCACCGCGCTCAAGCCGTACGGCACCTGGGGCTTCGTGATCGACCTGAACCGGGTCGAGTACAAGACCCTGACCGGCGGCGACACCTCGCTGCTGGAGAACCGGCAGCATCCCGGTGCGGACAAGAAGGCCTCCGAGTGGCTGACCGAATGCACCTGGGAGATCCGCAACGAGAACTCCCACGGCTACTTCTACGGAGTCCAGTAGCGGTCGGCCGTCTCGACAAGTTCGGGGGGCGGCTCACGTTTGGCCGAGCGCGAGTCGCCCACCGAAGCAAAAGGAGGGCCATGAAGTTCGTTTCGCACAGTCCGGCCATGAGGGTCGGCGTCCTGCCCAAGAAGTCCCACTTCACCAACTACGGGGACGAGATCGTTGACCAGGAGGGCTACAACGCCCAGTTCCACCCACGCTTCCTGGACGAGGAGGCCGTGCACTTCGCCGAGAAGGTGTTCCTGAACGAGTTCGGGCAGATCCACGGTCAGACCGTGCTGGCCGACGAGGTGACGCCGACCCCGTTCATCGAGCGGCTTTCGGCCTTCGACACCGACGTGGTGGCGATAGAGGAACAGTGGGACGCGCGCACCGTCACCGACGTGTACGGGAAGCAGCACGACTTCAAGCAGTTCGTGGAGAACTATCTGTCCGAGCACGGCGTCAACCACCCGGACTACCGGGAAGTGATCGGGCTTCCGGCGCAGCCGCCCTGGCCGAACTACCTGGAGTACCGGGGCACGCTGGAACAGCTTGTCTCGCGGCTGGTCGAGGACGGGCACGATCTGCTGGAGGTGATTCGCTACGAGGAGCAGACCGGCCATCGCCAGCCGGTGATCGAGGCGCTGCGCGAGGTGCTGTACGAGCAGCAGGCCGAGATCGACGGCGCGGTTCAGGTGCTCGCGTGAGCGAACGCTGGAAGAAGCAGGCCAGGGCCTACGACTGCATCGAGGGCGACACGCTGACCCAGATGCCGGACGGCTCGCTGATGGTCTCAGCCGAGATCTCGGTGGACGACGAGACGCTCGGGCGGATGCTCCAGGGCTACATCTGCATCATGTGCCTGGAGCCGCAGGAGGTGCCGTTCCCCGACAAGTGCCCGCTCTGCGGCTACCGCATCAGCGCACGGCAGCTACACGATCTCTCGACTCGGCGCGGCGCGCTGAAGGAGGTTTGGGTCGGCACGCGGATCAAGAAGGAGGACGAGATCGCGCGCATGGGCGAGATCTATGACTTCGAGAAGCGCACCGGAATCGTTCTCCCTGACTCGGTCAGGTTTCCGCAGGGGCCGCTGTGAACCTGGGCCAGTTGAAGCTGCGCGTCTCGCGCCTGCTCGGTGTCTCGCTCGGCACCGACGACGACGCGATAGACGAGACGGAGTTCCTGGAGGAGCTTGCCAATGAGGCGGTGCTGGACATCCTGACGCGCACGCGCGTGAACATGATGGAGCAGGTGATCTCGCTGGCGGGCGGATCGCAGGAGGTCGATTTCTCGACCTACATGCTGCGGGTCGCCGACGTAAAGCTGAACGACCAGTTGCTGACCGAGGGGCCGCGCGACAACCTGCTCTCAGACCAGTTCGCCTTCGTCGGCTACAACTGCATGCTGCTCGGGATGGTGCCCAACGCGGGAGACGTGCTCAGCTTCTGGTCGTCACCGAAGCCCTCGATCCTGAACGACGACTGGGACGATCCGTCCCTGGATGCCTACGGGGGCATCCCGGCCGTCTTCCACAAGGCCATCGTGGACTACATGTGCTGGTGGTCGGCGGACAAGCTCGGCGACGTGCAGGCCGGGCGCGGCGAACGCTACCGGGCGCAGTACGAAGGCCAGGACGGACTCGGTGGCCCCGGCTCGGACATCGGCAGGATCCGGCTCGGGATCACCGCACGGGGAGGCAACACGCTGGTACGCCGCCGCCGCGAAGTCTTGATGAGTGACGCGAGCGGCGACCCGCAGTACTGGACGGGCTGATGGCCGACCTGACCTCGCTGCTCAGGGACGTGCGAGGCCTCTATTCCGACCGTGGCCGTGACCAGCTTCCGGCCGGATCGGTCTGGGAACTGAGCGACTGGGTGCCGCTCTTGGTGCAGGCCGGGGCGAGGATTCGCGGCGCGTGGACGTACCAGTCGGCTCCGCTCCCGAACATCCCGGACGCGATGGTCTACGCGACCTTCCTGGCGGGGCCGAAGCTGCTGGTGGCGAACGGGAGCGTACTCAGCGACATTCCGCTCACGGGAACGCCGCCGACGACTCCGGTGGCGACCCAGCCCATCGTGAAGACCAAGCAGAGTCCGATCATGCACCGGGACAAGCTGATCGTTCCGGCGGGCGACGGGACGAGCAACGCCAGGGTGATCAGTTGGAACGGCACTGCCTGGACGGTCGCCAACACTCCGGGCGCACCGTCAGGCGCTTACCCCGCTGTCGGCATGTACGCCTGCGTGTTCAAGGATAGGACGGTTCTCGCCAACTCGGCCGCGAATCCGTCGCTGGTCGTCTGGTCGCCACCGGGTGATCCGCTCGGAACCACTACGGGCTACGGAGGGACGTACGACGCGCAGTCCTTTAACTTCACCAGCTTCCCGATCAAAGGCTTGGCCGCGCAGCGCGCCCAGATCCTCTGCTTCCACGATTCCTCGGTCGAGCGGCTGCGCGGTACCACGCCTGCTGACTCGCATCTCCCGCCCGCGCAGTCGGCCGGAGACCTGATCCTGGACGTGCTCTGGGACAGGGCGGGCTGTTACGACGCGCGCTCGATTGCGCTCTGGCAGGACAACGTGATCTTCGCGGACGCGCGCGGGATCCACCTCACGGACGGTTCGCTGGTTCGCAACATGACCGTGCAGGGCGGCGTGATCAACGCCTGGCACCAAGCCTTCAACCGGGGCGGCAAGCCGCCGGACTCGGTGTGCGGCGGCGTCTACCGCGACTACTACCTGTGCTCGATCCGGCACGAGACAGCGCCCGGGTCTGGAGTGCTGGCCTTCCCGCCGGACATGTTCGTGATCGACATCCCGACCAGGCGGATCTTCACCTTCGGGAACATCGACTCGGTCAGCTTCACCTTCTCGGTCGGCACCACGGAGCAGTTCTTCGGCACCAACCAGGCGACCAAACAGGTCACCGACTTGACGCGCACCTTCGACCCGGACAACACGAAGCTCCAGATCGACGGCAACAACGCGCCCGTGCTCCCGGCGATCTCGACCGGTTGGAACCTGCTGACCAAGAAGCCGGGCTTCAAGCGTGTGATCGAGGCCCAGATCACCTACCAGGCCGACCGTGACGACGACAGCGACACGTTACAGGCCTACTACTCGAACTCGCCCATCGGCGCAGACAGGCCGCTGACCCAGCTTCACTCCTCCAAGGATCTGATCCGCAGGCCGGTGGCGATCCGCCGGAGAATGGAAGGTCTGGCGATGCGCCTGGCCCAGACGCAGCCGACCAAGGACACGCGCCTGTTCGACATCTCCGTGCGCGCCTACGCAGAGCAAGAGAGCCGGACATGAGCGCGGTCGATTACCAGACCTTCAGCTTCGATGAGGCTCCGCGTCCGCTCACCGACCGGGAGCGGAACCTGCTGCACCGAATGTTCTCGGACTGGGTCGAGGTGCCGGGCGAGTGGAAGTCGGCGCTGAAGAAGTGGCTGGAGACAGATCCGCCGATCCTCGGCAAGTCGGCGCTCGGGATGTTCAACGTGGCCGGTCTGCCGCCGGGAGGCGCGGTCGGCAACCCACTGATCAAGTCCGACCCGCGCGACTACTACGCGGCCTGGGACTCCAGGCTCGCCTTCCCGCCGAGCGGCGCTGGCGGCGACATCATCTTCGGGGGCGACTCGGTGGTGAACCTGTACCGGAACGGCCCCGGGCACCTGAAGACGGACGCGACCTTCGACATCGGCGGCGGGCTGAACGTCACCGGCAACACGAACCTGACGAACCTGGTCGTCAGCGGCACCACCAACCTGAGCGGCAGCACCACGATCAACAACCCGACCTTCACCGGAACGGTCACGGGGATTGCGGGCCTGCTGCCGCCGGGAGGCGTAACCGGCAATCCGCTGGTCAAGACGAGCGGGGCCGACTACGCGGCGGGCTGGAACTCCATCGTCTTCTCCGCGTCGGGCATGACCATTGCCGGTGACACGAACCTGTACCGGGTAGGTGGCGGACAACTCAAAACCGACGGCCAGCTTTACGTCGGCAACCGCATCTGGTCGGGCGGGGTGGGAACCGGGGGCATCTGGGTGGACGGTGGCGCTCAGTTGGTCGGCTCGTACGACTCGACGCGGATCGGCATGTACTTCACCAGCGGCGGCTGGCAGTTCCTGCTCGACAACAGCGGCCGGATCTGGGTCAGCGGCAACTCCGAGACGCAGCTTTGGCGCGGCAGCGCGAACACGCTCCAGACGAACGCGCACATCCAGGCCGGGTTCCACATCTACACGGGCACGGGCGGCTACTCGGTGATCACCACCGCCTACACCTACAACCGCCACAACGCTGGCGGCGTCATGGCCGGTGTCAGCGACGACGTGAAGCTCTACCGGGACACCTCGGTGGACTACACCGGCTTCCGAACCGACCAGGACTTCATCTTGGGCAAGGATCTGGGCGTCACCGGCTGGAGTCCGCTCTACGTGTTCTTCAGCAACATCGGCTTTCGTCGGGTATATGTCGGGTCGGTCACAGGCTCGGTGCCCGCCGGGAAGCGGTGCCTGATCATCGACTGAGGAGGAGCCAATGCCAGCAGAGACAAAGGACGTGGTCGCGATCTCCTGCGACAACCCGAAGTGCGCGGGTCATTCCGACCTGAAGAAGACCGACCGTACCGGCTGGCTGTTCATCAACAGCGAGGTGTACGGGAACCAGGTTCAGAGCACGGTCTTCGGCTCAATCGAGTGCCTGACTCAGGCGACCACGGAGGATCCCACCCTGTTCGTCGGAGAGCCGACCCCGGTAACGCCATGATGCCGAACGGATCTCAGCCCTCGCCCGAAGAGCAGATCGCCAGGCTCCAGAACGACCTCCAGGACGCGCATCTCGTGATCGGGCAGCAGCAGGTGACGCTTCTCCGGCTGAACATGATGTTGGCGCAGGCACAGGCCCAACTGGCCGAGCAGGCTGGTGACCCCGAACTGACGGTCGTAGACTGAGAGACCAGGATGGCGACCTCCGACGACCTGCTGAAGGCGCTCGGAATCGACCCTTCCCTTCTGGGGGCCGGGCACTGGAACTACCCCGACTACCAGAACCTGATCGCGAACGACGCGACCTACAAGGCCGCGCTCGCGTCAATCGAGGCGGGCAAGACGAAGATCGCAAACGACCGCGCGAACTCGGTTGCGGCCCTGATCTACGGCTTCGGCGATCCGAGACAGTTGACGGGCGCTTCCACCTCGCCCTACGCGACCTTCCTGCAAACGCATCCGGAGATCGCTGGAGACATCACACCCGCCACCATCGCAGCAGCGGGCACAAACCCGTACTCGTACCTGGCGAATACGGCACTCACCGAGAGCCAGTCGAACGCTGCCGGTGCCGCGAACGCGGCGGCTCGTGGCGTGCTCCAGTCGGGCGCATACACCGATGCACTGCGGCAGGCGCAGGACGTGTACGACCGAAGTCTGTACGCGGGCGTCAACGACCTGCTCGGGCCGACGGGGATCGGCGGTGCGTATAACACCTGGGAGGCGGCGTACCAGGACTTTCTGAACCAGCAGAGGATTGCCCAGGGCGAGGCCGCTGGCCGCGTTCAGGCGCTCTACCCGCCGAACTGGGTGACCGATAACCCGACGGGGCCGAAGGTGACGCCCTCGGGGCAGACAGGCCCGGGCGGACTCGACACCGGTCTCGCGCCCGTCTACGGCAACCCGCCGGTTCAGCCGACCACCTGGGTAGGCATCGGCGCGACGCCGGAGCCGATCCCGGCCGGGCATCCCTGGACGGGCGACATCAGCCCGGTGGGGCCGTCACCCGATCAGGCGAGCTTCGGAGCCACCGTGCATCCGCCCGGCTACATCCCACCCGCACCGATGGTCGGAGCGCCGGTCAACCGGCATCCCTTCGACCCGAACTGGCTGGGGATCCAGTAGATGGCCGTCTCGCCTGCCACCCGGGCACTGCTGGCGCGGAGCGCGTCTCTCGCTGCCTACTACGCCGGGAAGCACCCGAGAGCCGCGAACAGGGTCGCCGGGACGGTGCCGGGTGCGACTCCACAGACGGCCGCGAGAAGCTTCGATCTGGCGACCTACTACGGGACGCCGGGCGTGGTTCCCGGCAGCACGATGCCCGCAGGCTGGACGCCGCCACATGTGACGCCGCCGGGGACGACGACTCCGGGTAGGACGCCGCAGACCCTCGGTCTGCCACCTGAACAGCAGGCGGCGCTGATCGCCGCAGCGGGCCTGAACCCGCAGATAGACGAGTTGAAGCGCCAGGCCGCGATGAAGGAGTTGTCGGGCCAGGCCTCGGTCGAGGCCGCACAGCGGGTTGCTGCCGCACTCGGTGCTCTGGGCGCGAACATCCCCGCTACGACCCAGGCCGCGTACAACACGGCCGGGCAGAACGTCATGGACGCGGCCACCATGCTCGGAGGGCCGGACAATCCGATTGCCGCTGCGGCGCAGGCCTCGGCCGCTGCCGACAACGAGCGGCTGGCCGCGCTTGGATTGCCACAGACCATCGGCACGCAAGCCCCGACCGCGCTCCAAGGCTCGCAGTACATCGGCGGCTTCCTGCCTTCGCAGAGCTTCTACCAGCAGGCCGCATCGGCTGTTGCCGACTCGCTCGCGCAACAGCACGCCGGAGAGGCGGGGTTGTTGCAGCAGGGTCTGACGACGCAGGGGCAGCGCGCCCAGGAAGCGGCCGATCTGCTCGGCCAGGTCGGCTCTCTGGAGGCCACGCGGCCCGGGCTGACGCAGCAGGCACTGGCGACGATCCAGGATCAGATACTCAGGAACCGGACACTGGCCGAGGACATCCGGCACAACAAGGCGAGCGAGGCGGTGCAGAGCGCGGCGTCGAAGGCGCAGATCGCCTCCCTGAACCGGGCCTGGTACCAGACGCAGCTTCAGAACGCGAAGACGCTGACCGACATGACCGGCAACCTGTACGTCGTCAACAGCAAGGGCCAGGTCGTTCCGGCGGGCGTCAAGGCCCCCGGTTCGGCTGCGGGGCGCTCAGCAACGACCGCCCAGACGGCTGCGAACAGGATCGCGTACCAGAAGTCCCAGGACAAGATCCAGAACGCGATTGCCTGGGCGCGGATCAACATCAGTTCCGACCAGGCCGCGACCGCAGCGAAGCGCGAGGCCTCGTACGAGTCCTATCTGACCTGGCGGAAGAAACACCCGAATGCGAAGGGCACGGGGCCGGGCGGAATCTCCTCGGCGGACGTGCGCCAGTACCAGCAGACCGCCTTCAGGCTGGCCGGTGCGCTGTTCTACGGCGTCGCCAACAAGGATCCGAAGACCGGCCTGCCGATCACGACCGGCAAGAACCGCTGGCAGACCAAGCCCGACTCGGCGGCGAATGCCCTGCGCCTGATCCTGATGGCGGGTGTGCCGTACACGATTGCCTACCAGGCGATCTACCAGCTTGCGAAGTTGCAGAACTCGCGCTGGATCGACGCGCTGGCCTGGCAGAAGAAGTACAAGGGCCAGGGCGGCGAAGCACCGGGTCACGGCCCAGGGGGGTAAGCCATGCCGACCTCACTGCGAGGCGGTGTCGGCCCACCGAAGAAGAAAGCTCCTCCTCCTGCTCCGATCCCGGAGCGCAGCCCGGTGATGCAGCCGAAGCCGCCGAAGCCGAGCATCCTCGACAAGCAGGCGGCAGTCCATGCCGCCGTTCACAATCTGCCGCCGCATGTGGTCGCCAGACCGCAGCCGTCCGCACCCATCTCCGACGTGGCGATGGAGTCGCGTCGTCAACAACGTTTGCGCGGGCCGTTCGTGCCGCCGCCCGTTCCCCGCTCGACGCTCGACACGCGCTACAAGGCTGCGATTGCCGCGCCCGCCAACCCGAAGATCAAGGTGCCCGGCCTGAAGAAGCGGGTGCGAGCGCAGGACTACCTGGCGGCGACGATGACCCCCGACGAGCTTGCCGCGTACGCGAACGACTTCGCGCGCACGGAGGCCACAACCCCGGCCTACTTCAACCGGATCACGAACCGCGTCACCGAGCGGCCCGGAGGCGACGGCGGCTTCCTGCACGCGCTGACGGAGATTCCGGGTGAGGCCTATCAGCACGTCTACGGCCCGCTGCTCGGGCAACTGCGCTACACGCTGCCTTCGCAACTGGGTGGGCCTCCGGAGTACAAGCGCAACCAGATGAGCTTCGGAGAGGCCCTGAAGGCACCGGCCAAGAACCTGCTTATCGGTCGCAGTGCGGTCAACCTGTTCACCACCGGGCACACCTCCGACCCGGCCGGGGCGCTGTTGGAACTGGCCCTGTTGCCGGTCGGCGGCGCGAGAGTCCTGAAGGTCGGCGAGGAGGTCGCGCTGGGGCTGACAACGGCGCGGCAAGCGGGCCTGAAACGGAACGAGCTTGTGCCCGTGATTCGGGCAGCGGTCGCGCGCGGACTCTCCTCGCCGATCACGGGAGCGGAAGTCCCAAGTCAGGAGTACACGCGCATGATCGGCGAGGCGGCGAACAACCCCTTCCTCCAGAGCGCCGCCCGCAACGGCGCGCACGAGGCCATCGACACGCTGACGCAGAGCCGCCTGCCGGTCGAGACGCAGGCGATCAAGGATGCCCTGGACGTGCAGGTGCATCTCGCCACGCAGGGGATGAAGCCGAAGGAGGCCAAGGCCTACGCGCGCACAGCCTTCAAGGAGTGGGGTCAGGAGGCTACGGCCGAGATCCATGGCCGAGTGGAGACGATCAAGAAGCTGATCAACGCGCGCATCGAGGCGGTCAGGAACCCGCACATCGCTCCCGAGATCCCGGTACCGCCGCTCGATGAGGCGGCGAACGCCGAGCACGTCCGCCGGGCCATCGCCGAGAGCAAAGGAGTCAAGGTCGATACGAACCCGGCGCGGCTGAATCAGATCTTCGCCGACACCTACCGGCTCGCCGTTCAGGGCCGTCGCTTCCGCCAGTGGTACGAGGTCTCGGCCAAGGCGATCCTGGCGCTCGTTCACGGCGATACCAAGGATGCGAACATCCTCGCGCAGTTGATGGGCATCTACTCGGCCTCGGCCGAAGTGCCCGCGAACTCGATCTTCGCCCTACGCGCCTTCGACCAGTGGAAGGCGAACATGCCGATCACCGAGGGATCCCTTCCCCAGATCGAGAAGGCCACCAAGGCCGTGAACGGCCAGGAGTGGGAGGGGATGAAGACCAACTCGTTCTACGGCAACCTGGCGAAGCACATCCTGCCCGCCGATCAGTACCGGGCCATCTTCAAGGACAGGCCGGTCACGGTGGACATCTGGATGATGCGTGTCTTCGGATGGAAGGGGAAGGGCAAGGAAGTTCCCAGTCCGCGCCAGTACGAGTGGGTCGCGAACCGGATCAGGGAGATCGCCGACCAGTTGGGCTGGTCGCCCGAGGAGGTACAGGCCGCAGCCTGGGTCGCGTTCAAGGCGCAGACCGAGGGCACCTCGCAGGAGCTTGCCGCCTTCGACTACGCGCATGGGATCCAGACGCATGTCGGTCAGATCAACTACGAGACGATGACCGACCAGTTGAAGGGCGCGATTCCGCCCGAGGCGGTCGATCAGCAGTTCCAGGACGTGATGGAGATCATCGCGCCCGGTGGTCACGACCTGATCTCCGAGCAGATCGGACTCGGGGCAGGGTTCCACACCGGCCCGGGAGTCGAGAACGTCGGCGGCAGGATCGTTCACAACCCGGGCGTCGCGAGCTACATCCCGCTGGTGCGCCGCAAAGGAGTCAGCCCGCAGACACTGGGAAAGTTCTTGAAGGCGAAGGACTTCGCTGGCGCTGCCGACTACGCCGATACGACCGAGCAGGCGATCCGGGCGGACATCAAGGCAGGTCTGTCGGTCGGGCAGATCGCGGGCAAGTACGACAAGGGCCGGGGAGTGACGATCAGCGAAGCGGAGCGCCAACTCGCACGCGAGGCCGCTGCCGCTCGCGGCTTCGTGCTCGACCAGCGTGCGGTCGGTACCGGCCGGATCTTCCAGCCGGAGACGCTTGAAGAGGCGAACGCGGTCGATCTGCGGATCCCCGGCGGAATCTCCACTGACACGGCCGAGCGGATCGCGGCCTTCGCCGGGCCTGACACGGGGATCATCCACACGCCCGACGGAGCCTGGCTGGTCAACTTCGGCAAGGAGACGAACGCAGTCTGGCGAGAGCGGATGGGTACCATTCTCGATCAAGTTGACCCCAACAGATCGGCCAGGGCCTACCGTGCGGCCTACGACGGAGAACTGGTCGGAAGGAGCGACTATGAAGATCTCCTGGCACGACTTGAGCGAAGACGACCCGGTACTGGAGAGGTACTACGTCGGCTTGCCGGTGACGTTCGCGCCACCAACCAGCGATACTTCGACGCAGGAGCCGAGTGGCGGGCCAACCGAATCGCCGCCCTTGCCTCCCGCGAAGGACGTGCAGCAGAGCCAACAGATCTACTAGGCCCGGCGGGGCCTCGCGGGAGCCTGGAGGGAGACCCACTCCAGTTCGCTGCTGGCTTCCCGGAACAACGCCTGCCACCGCGCGTCGTCCCGGCCGAAACACCGGCCGAGCCGTGGGTACCACCCGAAGGCCCGCACAGTCGTGATCTCGTAGACCCGACGCCGGGGAACCGGCGCTACGAGATCTCTATCGGCAACGAGGTGGTCGGCTCGATCCAGCGCGATCCGGCGGGCAAGTGGGTGCCGACGCCGATGGGGCGCTTCGTTCCCGGGTCGGAGAACTGGGTCGGCGGCGAGAAGACGCTGAAGGCTGCCGAGCAGCGGCTGCTCACGCACGCCTACGGGATCAGTCCCGCGCGGGAGGACATCCCCGGCATGCTGCACGGCGCAAAGGTGATGCAGCCACGCGCGGCGGCGCTCCGTTCGGCGGAAGCGGGAGCGCGGATCGCTCCCTCCGAGGAGGCCTGGTTGAGCAACCCGGACGCCATCCAGGGTTTCCACGCGGCCAAGCACGAGCTTCGTGGCGAGTACCCACGTATCCAGTACAAGCACTTCCAGTACTTCACTCGCGACGCGCTGGTGGACATGGTCAAGGAGATCCGGGATTCGGAGAGCCTGAGGTATTACGAGAAGATCAACGCTGCCGGTGCGGTCGAGGCAGCATGGGAGAAGAGCAAGCTGCCGACCCCGGCCGAGATCGGGTTGCTGGAGAAGGTGTTCGGCAAGCTAACGACCGAGAGCATCGCCGCTGCCACCGAGGGCGAGCGCATCTCGCCCATCGTGAACCTCCTCGGGCTGCCGCGCGCTCTCCAGACCTCGTTCGACCTCTCCTTCATCGCGCGTCAGGCGCTGGTCGCCGGAGCGCGTCACCCGAACATCGCGCGTCAGGTCTTCGCCGAGACGATCCCCCGCGCTCGCACCAAGGCCGGTGCGGACGCACTAGCGAAGGAGCTTGAGACGAGTCCGACCGCACCCTTGCATCAGAAGTACAAGCTGGCGGTCACCGACCTGGGCGGCGACTGGGCCAGGAACGAGGAGCAGTACGTCTCGCGCTGGGCCGAGCACATCCCCGGCGTCGGTCTCTCCAGCCGCGAGTACACGCTCGGCCTCGCCACTCTGCGCGCCAGGCTGTTCGACTTCCTGGCTCCGGAGGTGGAGCAGGCCGCACTGGAGGGCAAGGGCTTCTTCCAGAGCCTGGGCGAGAGTTACCGGATCGGGGGCCACGACCTCGGCTTCTCACTTCCGCGCATCGGCTCGGAGAAGCGTTTCCTCGGCGTCGGCTCGCGCGGCGTCGAGCGAGACGTGGACAAGTCGCTCGGCGATCTGGCGGGGTTCGTCAACGCCTCGACCGGGCGCGGCAACCTGGGGTCGAAGACGCTGGAGCAAGCTGCGCCGCTCCTGAATCAGATCCTCTTCTCGCCCCGGCTGCTCGCTTCCCGGCTCGCCTTCCTGAACCCGATCTGGTACGCGCGGCTCGACCCGGCCGTGCGAGCACAGGCACTCTCCTCGGCGATGCATACGCTCTTCACCGGCATGGTCGTGCTGGGAATCGCGCGCGAGGCGGGAGCGACGGTGGGCCTCAACCCGCTCTCCTCCGACTTCGGCAAGATCAAGGTCGGCAACACCCGGATCGACATCTGGGGCGGCTTCCAGCCGATCATCCGCTACCTGGCCCAGATCGCCAAAGGCGAGTACATCTCGGCCTCGACCGGCGAGAAGATCCCGCTCGGCTCGGGGATCGCCAAGACCACGCGCGCCGATGTGTGGCTCCGCTTCGCCCGCTCCAAGGCTGCACCGCTGCCGGGTCTGATCTGGGATCTGGGCGCAGGCAAGAACATCCAGGGCGAGGACGTGAGCCTCTCCAGTTGGAAGGGCCGCAAGGCGCTGATCGCGCAGGAGTTCATCCCGCTGCTCTGGCAGGACATGTACGACTACCTGCACACGCAGGGTGTGAGCGCCACGAAGCCGAGCACCTACGGGCGCGCCTGGAACGCGCGCAGGCTCGGCGCTGCCGGAACGATCCTCGGCCTGGGCACGCTCGGTGTCGGCGCGCTGACCTTCAAGCCGAGGGCACCGAACAGGAAGCTGATCTCACCGCCCAGTGGCGGTCTGTTCGGAGGCGGCGGCAGTAACGGCCTGTTCGGCGGCGGCGGCTCCCAGCAGGGGCTGTTCGGCGGATGACCCTCCAGCCGAACTGGGCGCAGCAGATCCTCCGCTCTATCGGCGCTCCGATCACGCCGTCCAACCTGCACGTCTTCGATCTCTGGCAGCGGGCCGAGGGCGGCGGCACCGCGAACGACGCGAACTTCAACCCGTTCAACACGACCCAGCCGATGCCCGGTGCCGGGGTAATCAACTCGGTCGGCGTTCGCAGCTACCTCTCGGGGCAGCAGGGGGTCAGGGCGACCAGAGACACGCTCCTGAACGGGAACTACGACGAGATTGTCAACGGGCTGCGGCGAGGCGCAGCGCCGGTACAGATCGCCCGAGCCATCGCGCGCTCGCCCTGGGGAACGGGAGAGGGTGTGCTGCGCCTGCTCGGCCAAACAGGGGGCGGTGGCCTCGCAGCGCCAACCGCTCCTCGGTCGGCGGGGTCGGCTACCGCAGGGGGACGAGTCCCCTCTCTCCCCTCGGCCCCGCCGACTCCCCAGATCGTGATGCCGCAGATCGGACTCTCGACCTCGGCGCTGACCTCCAACCTCGGGAGGATCGCACAGGGCGCAGAGCCGACCGACCTGCTCGCGGACACCTCGAACACGCTGCTCTCGCAGCTTCTCCAGCCCTCCAAGCTCCGCTATTCGACCCTGAGCAACGTCCAGACTCCGAGCTTCGACCTGCGCGGACATCCGACGACACAGGCCTCGCGCTCGTTCGACCCCGGCGGGGGGTGGGGCGGAAGCTACGGGCCTGCCACTGCGGTCGCCAAGGTGGGCGAGAGGTACGGCCTGGTGCCGACCTCGCAGAAGCGCGACACGAAGATGAGCGCCTCCGGCCTCGTCTCAGACCACTGGGTGGGCAGCAAGAACGCCTACGCCTACGACCTGGGCGGGACGGTGCAGCAGATGGACGAGGCGGCGCGAGCGATCACGAAGCGGCTCGGCATCCCTTACAGCGGTGGCGCGCTGGTCGGCAGCGTGGTACGAAACGGGTTGCGCTACCAGATCCTCTACCGGACGAACGTCGGCGGGAACCACTTCAACCACATTCAC
>Ga0126369_10000654_pt1 | contig 22901 bp, 18 predicted proteins | sample PanSoiMetaPlot_1_FD_109646 | JGI IMG/M metagenome (GOLD analysis project Ga0126369, IMG submission 109646) | Tropical forest soil microbial communities from Panama - MetaG Plot_1 | ecosystem: Environmental > Terrestrial > Soil > Tropical forest > Bulk soil | place: Panama | collected 2016-02-17
AGCGGGAGCCCCGGGGTGACGCCGGGTGTTTGGTTGATGGCCGCGTACTCGGCGTAGATCGCTTTCTTTTCGTCTTCCGAGACAGTCGCCCAAGCCTGCTGCTGTGCGGGTACGGGCGTGGTGGCTTGATAAATCAACAGTACGTATTGCATCGCTTCTTCCTCCTTGTGGTGAGTCCGTTCCTCAAAGGCCGCCTCTCTTCTCGGCGAAGCTCCCGTTTTCTCCACCGGCGGCAGACCGTTTTTGTTGTCCTTTCAGCACCCAAGGCGAAGCTGGCCATCGAACGCGAGAGGGCAGGCCTGCATCGTGCTTTCTTACCGATACTTTCTTGTCACATCGACCGCGGTTCATCCGTCATCGCTATCTATGACGGATGCCCCTGAGGAAATGTGACGGACCGCAAATGAACGGTGGGCAGTGCGCCTCGGCCACGAGGCGAGCGCCCCGCTTGGAAGGTGACGAACCATGCACGTCCTGAAAGACAGAGTAGCGCTCGTGACGGGGAGCTCGCGGGGAATCGGCGCAGCCATCGCCAAGCTCTTCGCGGCCGAAGGCGCGCGAGTGGCGCTCCACGGTAGAGATCAGCAGGCGCTCGGTTCGGTTCAGGCTGAAATCGAGGGCAGGGGTGGCTGCGCGACTTCCTTCCGAGCGGAGGCCACCAAACTCGCCGAGATCGAAGCCATGCGTCATCACATCGAGGAGAGATTCGGACCCGTAGACATTCTGGTCGCGAATGCCGGCGGGAGCTTCTCTCCGGTTGGCCCGATCGAGGAGACGGATGAAGCTGCCTGGCACGCCTCGGTCGACGGGAATCTCACCGCCACGTTTCTCGCCATCAAGACCTTCTTGCCCGGGATGAAAGCCCGCAAGGCCGGAAACATCATCACGATGTCATCGTCTGCCGGGCGCCGCCCGCACGAAAAATCCCCAGTCCCGTATGGCGTGGCGAAAGCGGCAATCGAACTGCTGACGCAGGACGTCGCTGCTCAGGCTGGCCCCTACAACGTGCGCGTGAACTGTATCGCGCCGGAGACGATTCTAACTGAACGGAACCAGCAGCGGATCCCGGAAGCAACGAAGACTGCATTGGTGGATATGCATCCTCTAAGACGTCTCGGTACGCCCGAAGACGTTGCGCGCGCCGCGCTCTTCCTGGCATCCGAGGAGAGCACATGGATCACCGGCGTTATCCTCGATGTAACCGGCGGCGCTGTGATGGTGAGCTGAAAGGACGTCGCCGCGGTCCGTGACAATTGAAACGCGCCTCACCAAGCTGGAGGCCAAAGCACGGGAAGCAACGGCGAAGATCTCTGATTCGCACAGTGAAATGCGAAACGCCAAGCCCTCTGCGATCGCATTCCCAAACATCAAAAAAACGGAGCACCGCCAGGATCAAGTCCATAGGGTACGTCGTAATGGATCACTTTTCGCAGTTAATTTTTTCGCAGTTAATTTTTCCTCACCGCGGGGAACGAAAGAAGACCCGGAAAAGTCATGCGGGAAGCGTCCCGGGCAGGAATGATCGGCGGCACGCCGGCTCGCTGGACGGGGCTTGGGCACGAGGTGTTCCTCGCGAACTCGCGTGGGACCGATACGCTTCGCGAACTCGCTGCGGAGACGGGGGCGAAGGCGGTCACCGTCGTCGAAGGCCCGCCCCGCGGACGTGGTCGTCTTCTCGGTCCCCGAAAAAGTAGTTGCCGACCTCCCGAAGGATCTTTCGCGAACGTGCCGAACGGTGTCGTGGTGATCGATACGGGCAACTACTACCCCGCGCGCGACGGAAGGATTGAGCTGATCGAGGGAGGCAAGCTCGAGCGCGAGTGGGTGTTGGAACGAATCAGCGGCCGCCGGGCGCCCAATCCGCGCGTTGACGAGCGGGTCCTCGCCGGTGTAACCGGACCTGCATGGAGAACCCGCTCGCCCGTCCACGGTGGCAAGCGATCTCGGAGGATGTCTTCGCTCCCGCGGTTGCCGCCACGGGCGAGCGGAGCCTTGCGCTGATCATGCGCGGTGGGCATGGCGAACTGCTGCTGCGCGCGCGGGAAGGGAACTCGTGGGGCGAGCCGCGTTCGCTCGGGGTTCCGCTGGCCCGGAGCGACGGCTCGAGCGCGCTCATCCCGGTTGAGTGGCCCATCTCGGCGTGCGCCACCGGGCCGGCCGAGGTCCAGCTCGTCGCCCGGGGACCGGAGGGCGAGCTGCTGCGCGCCATCCTGCGCGGCGGCGCGTCCGGCGGATTCGAGTGCGTCGGCTTCCCGGCGGCCGGCGGCCTGCCAATGGGGCTCGCCGGAGCTCCTAGCGCGTGCAGCCGGGCCCCGGGACGCATGGACGTGTTCGCGGTCGGTGCCGCCGGCGCGCTCCTGCACACCACCTGGGACGGCGAGGCCTTCGGCGAGTTCGAATCGCTGGGGGGACTCGGCCCGCGCGGCGAGGCCCCCATCGCCGGACCCATCTCTGCGTGCAATTGCGGCCGCGCCATGGCCGTGTTCACGCGCGGCGCCCCGGGCGACTTGCTGCTCAAGTGGTGGAACGGCTCGAGCTGGAGCGCGTTCGAGTCGCTCGGCGCGCCCCAGGAACCTGATTCGCTGTATCCGGCGGTGGGGGTCCTCGTACCTCTGTCGAGCGCACCGGTCGCCTGCGGCGGAGGCAGCACCCGCCTCGATGTGTTCGCCAGGGGACCGCGCGGCGACCTGCTGCACAAGTGGTGGGACGGTAAAACATGGAGCGCTTTCGAATCCCTCGGAATGGCGCGATCCGCGTCCTCCGGCGCCTGGATCCCCTTCACCGGCGCTTCGCTGGCCTGCGCCTGGGAGAAATATCGCCTCGACGTCTTCGCGCGCGCTCTGGATGGAAGATTGTACACAGCCTCCTTGAGCGGATCGTGGGACGAGCCGGCCCTTTCGCCGGATGCCAGCCCGCAATTGGATTGATCGTCTTCGGTCGATCTCCCGGCGAACGATGGAGCGCCTGAGCTGCTGTGTATTGACTGCTGCGCGCCGGAGCGTATCCGGAGCTGCAACGGCGCGAATTGGTGCGCCGTCGGCTCAGCGAAATCGAAGAATAATAAGGGGGAATGCGTATGTCCAGACCGCTGAAATGGAAAGAGACCGGAGGCACCTGGCAGGAAGACCACACGTTGCTCAGCGAAGAGCAGCTCGCTAAGTGCACGCGCGCGTACGACGCCGAGGATCCCGACTTCGTGTCGCCAGTACCGACGCGGGTGATCTCGAACGGCGAATACATGCCGCCGCCGCAGAGCGACAACCAGAAGAAGGTGGAGGCCCGGCTCAAGGAGCTGGCCGACGGCGCTGCGAAGAAACTGGGGATCAGCCGGCGGAAGTTCCTCGGCACCGCAGGTGGCACCGCGGCCGCGTTCATCGCCATGAACGACGTCTTCGGACAGTTCTTCAACGTCGACAAGGAGGAGATGTTCGAGCCGGGGGCGAGAGCCCAGGGGGCTCCGCCGAAGAACCTGTTCGTCGTCGACGATCAGCTCCACTTCGTGCGCCAGAACCGCATCAACGACCCCCTCGGCGCCATCGCGCTGCGCGCGATTGCACAGGGCCCGACCATCACGCAGGCGATGATCGATGCGGGGGTCGAGCCGATCACGTACAACCCGTTCAACCCGGACGGCGTCGTCGACGAGTTCGGCGACCCGTGGGGCGTGTGGAACCCGGCGCTGATCGGGATGCCGGTCACGACGGACATGTTCAACATCGTGAACTTCATCAAGAGCGTCTTCCTGGATTCGCAGGTGACGGTCGGCCTGATCAGCAACGTGACCGCATTCGTCGCCGGTCCGAGCGGGAGGGATCCGGGCATGCCGCCGCTCGACGTGGACGATGCGCGAACGGGTGAAGTCCTCACAGCAGCGCAGACGGCGGCCGGCCGCGACTTCATCAACCAGCTGGCCGGCTCGAGGCGCGCGATGGCGCACGGCCTGCTCTATGTCGGCAGAGGCAACCTCGATTACATCCAGTACCAGGTCGACAACCACCACCCCGACGCCTGGAAGGGCTACAACATCTCCAATGCGGCCAAGGTCGACTCTGGGCCGATGCACCAGTGGCAGCACGACGATGAGGAGGTGGCGTACCCGACGTTCGAGCTGATCAGCCAGAACGTGCGGGCCCACAAGCTCTCAGCGGGCGGGAACATCATCGCCGTGCACAAGGGGCTCGCTCGCGGGATGCCGCCGCTCGCGCACAACGGGTATCCCTCCGACCTGCCGAAAGCGCTGCGCGACTGGCCCAACCTGAACTTCATCACCTACCACTCCTGCATCCAGGACAGTTTCTTCGACGACCAGGCGCTGGCGCAGATCAGGGCGAGCGAGGCCGGGAAGAGGCCGCTGATGGAGGGCGTACCGAACATCGACTGGGTGACGCCGTTCGCGGTCTGGACGGGTCCGTTCACGAACTCGTTCGCGGAGATCGGCACCACGTTCGCTTCGTCGGTGGTGACGTTCCCCACGGTCACGGCTCACATTCTCGGGCAGTTACTGAAGTTCAAGGGGGACAGGCAGATCGTCTTCGGGTCGGACTCCCTCTGGTACGGAGCGCCGCAGTGGCAGATCGAGGCGCTCTGGCGCTTCCAGATCCCGGAGCAGATCCGCGAGCGCTGGGGCTACCCAGAGCTCACCGAGACCGCGAAGAGGCGGATCCTCGGTCTGAACTCGGCGCCGCTCTACGGACTGGAGGTCGGAGCGGAGTACGGGTCGATCCCAGCGGACTTCGAGAGCCGCATCACCGAGCGCCTGAGGAAGAGCCTGGAGATGCCGCCGTTCGCCGACGCATGGCAGAACCCGACCGGGCAGAACGACAACCTGTCGAAGTGGCGGGAGCGGTACGTCGCCATGGGCGTGGAGCCCAGGCACACGCGCTACGGCTGGATCCGCACTTCGGTCTGATTAATCCAGGGGGCCGTCGCCGAGGCGGCCCCCTTCAGCCGTGCGAGATCCCCGCCGGCGCCCAGGTCGAGCGGGTGCGGTGGGCCTGGTCGAACAGCTCGATACCTCCCAGCACGGCCACGCGGCGTTTTACATCGACGTTGGAGGTGGAATGCCTGCCGTGCCACTCGCCGGGCGGTCAGGAAGCGAGCCAGCCGTTCCTGACGTACAACGAGGTGTTCGCGCGGCGCGCCGCGATACTGAGCCAGGTCTACGGGTGCTTGATGCCTTTACAGGGATCGCAACAGCCTTCTCCAGAGCAGCGCGCGGAGCTTCTCGCCTGGCTCGTCTGCGGCGCGCCCAACAACTAAGCCCACGGAGCACGCAAGGCAGGCCACTAAGACGCAGCGGACCCACTGCAGGAGGGTAAAGAAGAGTATGAGACGAGCTATCTGCTGGCGATTAAGCATTCCGAGCTACGTACTCTCTTCGACTAGAAGCGCAGAGACACAAAGGTAGCAGAGACACAAAGGTATATGAGCCAGGTTCCTGGCGAGAAATTCACTCACGAGGCAGAAGAGAGGATTCACGATGAAGCATGATAAGAAATTTATTCTGTCGGCTGCGGTCATTGCTGCAATTCTGCTCGGTGTTGGCGCCGGAAAGGCTTACGCGCAAAACATAGAAGCCCGGGCGGATTTTGTTAGCTGTGGAAAAACGTTCATCACCGGGGTCGCCTTGCTGACGGAACGGGCATCTGAAGAAGGCGTCAAGTTGGTTGATGTCTCAATTTTTATCTACGGTTTGTCCGACGGAAAGCATGCTGTACACATTCACGAGACCGGGAATTGCACGCCCTGTTCGGCCGCCAACGGGCACTTTGATCCGGGTCCCGCGGGCGATTCCCGCCCGGATGCCAACCATCCATTTCATTCCGGGGACCTAGTGAACGTGAACGTGGTCAATGGCGAAGGCCTCATGCAAACGACGACGAGCCGGATCACTCTTTCACCGGGGCCGCTCAGCGCATTCCCTGATGGCGGGACCGCGATCATCATCCACACCGATCCGGATACCTACTGTCCGAATGGAGAAGTCGCGGGCTGCGCGGGCGGCACGCGCGAAGCCTGCGGCATCATCCAGCTAAGAAAGTAACTCTTTCCACAACGCCACACCCGATCACATTTCGGTTTGAGAAGAAAAGGTAGAGGTGGCCGCTCAAGGGGTCGTGAACGAATGAGGAGCGAATCATTGGGAACATCCAATTTTCTTTTTCAGGCCGATTTCACTTCTAACTCTTAGCCTAGGCTCTAGAGGATGTAGAACCCGAAACGAGGTACTAGGAGGCTTCGATCCTTTTCAAAGACATGGGCCGCGAAGGGTTTGCGTCCAAGGACGTAGCGACCGATGCTGGTGCCGCGCATGTCGCCTCCCCCGCAGGAACCACGCCCCGGGACCTCTTTTGGGTGTTTCGTTCGCGGATGCAACAACGGGACCGTAGTGGGCGACTCTGGAATCATTCTGCACACGACAACTGGGGGCGAGTTGAGTCCGCGAATTCTGCCGCCGCCTGCTGCGGAGTCCCGTCGATCTCGATCCGTAATTCCGTAGCACTTGGGATCGACACATTTGCTCAGAGAAGAAGCTTGCGACTGCACTCTCTGCCCATGGCCACCTTCGTGGACCGAGGGTGCTCCACCGCTCAACCGGAGAACCGCTCTCGCAGCAAACGCTGCGGACGTGGCTGAGCACCGCCCAGAAGCGGGCAGGGCTTCCCGTTACCGGAGCGCTACACATCCTGCGGCACACGTTCTGCTCGCACTTGGCGATGCGAAACGCGCCGGGCGCTGGCCATCCAGCAGCTGACCGGGCACACCAGCTCGCGCACCACGCTTCGGTACATGCACCTAGGCCCGGCCGAGAAGAACCGGGCGATTCGTCTCCTCGATGAAGGTCGAAGAGCTTCTTCTCTTTGGAGACATTCTGGAGACGCGGCAGCGTCACTTTCAAAAGCACCGCTGCCGCAAGGAGTTAACTAGCGTCCCCGACGGGATTCGAACCCGTGTTACCGGCTTGAAAGGCCAGCGTCCTGGGCCTCTAGACGACGGGGACCATCACACCCAATGAGTCGCGGGGGAATCGAACCCCCGACCCTCGGCTTAAAAGGCCGGTGCTCTACCGACTGAGCTAGCGACTCGCTATTCTTTCCGACTTCTCGGATGAACGTCCTCAGTGCAAAAGGCGCGGCTGCGCCTTAGGCAGGAACGCGGGCAAATACCACGATCGAAGCACGCGCAACAGGCTTCAAGGGATTTGGAATGGAAGAGGAGCATGACGAGGGGCAGGAAGAAAAGGGGCGCGCTGGCCAAGGTCGCTATATCACCCGCGCCGGCGCCGAGCGCCTCCATGCCGAGCTTCTGCGGCTCTTGAACGAAGAGCGCCCCAAGGTGACGGCCGAGGTTTCGGCCGCGGCGGCACAAGGGGACAGGTCAGAGAACGCCGAGTACATCTACGGCAAGAAGCGGCTGCGCGAAATCGATCGGCGCATTCACTTCCTCCAGCGGCGATTGGACACCTGCACGGTGGTCGTTCCGTCGGAGCAAACGGATTCCTCGCGCGTCTACTTCGGGGCGACGGTCGTCCTCGAGGACGAGAACGGCAATCAAAGCACCTACCAGATCGTCGGGGCCGACGAGGTCGACGCCAAGGGCGGCCGGATCAGCGTCGACTCCCCAATCGGTGTGGCGCTGCTGGGCAAGAAAAGGGGCGATTCGGTCCCGGTGCGCAGGCCGCGGGGCGAAATCGAAGTAACAATTCTGAAAATAGCGTACTTGTAGCCTCCCAGCGCCTCACGGGTCCGACTGACGACCATCCATCAGACGAGCCCTCTTTTGCCCGCGTCTTTCGTGATCAGCGCCGGCCGCGTGGCTATAGTGGAGGCACCCAGCGGTAGTGCGGTCGGAGCAATGGCGACTCGAATCGCTCCGCCAACAGATGCGAAAAAACTTCATCCTCGACACCAACGTCCTGCTCCACGATCCGCGCTCAATCTTCGGGTTCGAGGACAACAACGTCGTCGTCCCCATCTACGCTATCGAAGAGATCGATCAGTTCAAGCGCGATCTCTCCGAGCTCGGCCGCAACGCGCGCCTGATCGCCCGCTACCTCGATTCATTCCGATCCGAGGGGTCGCTCGCGGAGGGAGTTCCACTGCCGAATGGCGGAACGATTCGGGTGCTGTTCACCATGCGAGAGCTGTCTCACGGGATGGCAAACGGGAATCTGATGGACAACCGGATCCTCGCGGTGGCGATCGATCTGATGGAGAACGAGCCGGGCACGCAGGCGGTCTTCATCACCAAGGACACCAACCTGCGAATCCGCGCCGATGCGTTGGGATTGACCGCGGAAGACTATGACACCGAGCGCGTCGAGCTGTCGGAGCTGTATACCGGACACACCGAGCTGCTCGTCCCCGGCGAGATGGTCGATCAGATGTACAAGCCGAGCGCGGAGCTGGAGATTCCGAAGCAGTCCGACTTCGCGCCCAACGAATACATCCTGCTCAAGGATCAGGCGAACGCGTCGCACACCGCGATGGGTCGGCTTTCCGCAACGCGCGGCAAGCTGGTGCCGCTGATCCGCGCCGGCAAGGAAGGCGTCTGGGGCATACGCCCGCGGAACATGGAGCAGAGCTACGCGATCGACCTGCTGCTGAGCGACGACATCAAGCTGGCGACCATCGTCGGAAAGGCCGGAACCGGAAAGACGCTGCTCGCCATCGCCGCCGGCCTTCACAAGACGACGGAGGAAGGCCTCTATCAGAAGCTCCTCGTCAGCCGGCCGGTTTTTCCGCTCGGCCGCGACATCGGCTACCTTCCCGGCGACGTCGAACAAAAGCTCAATCCATGGATGCAGCCGATCTTCGACAACGTGGAATTCCTGATGAACCTCTCGCGCGCGGACAAGAAGGCCGGGCGCGGATACCACGAGCTGCTCGATTTGGGCATTTTGGAGATCGAGGCGCTGACCTATATCCGAGGTCGCAGCATCCCCAATCAATTCATCATCGTCGACGAAGCGCAGAACCTAACCCCGCACGAGGTGAAGACGATCATTACCCGCGTGGGCGACAACACGAAGATGATCTTCACCGGCGATCCCTTCCAGATTGATAACCCATACGTCGACTCGACCAACAACGGGCTGGTGCACGTGGTCAATCGATTCAGGCACGAGAAAATCGCAGGTCACATCACCTTGACCAAGGGCGAGCGGAGCGCACTGGCGGAGTTGGCGGCGAATCTGCTGTAGAATTATCGGCGAGGCGACCATGGATTCCGCAGCACCTCAGAAGCCGCTGATCGATTACCCCACGGTCTACACGTTCAAGGTGCTCGGAAAACAGGAGCACGGCTTTCGCGAATACGTCCGCCAGCTCTTCAAGCGAGTGATGGGAACGGAAGTACCGCTCGACTCGATCGCCGAACGCCCGAGCCGACTGGGCAAGTACTTGTCCGTCTCCGTTTCGGTCTATTTGATCTCGGAAGAACAGCGGCGCGCCATCTACATGCAGCTGCACAAGGAAAAGAGGGTGCTCTATTACCTTTGAGCACCTGCCGAGCTGCATCGCTGGGCAAACTGGCGGCGCGCCTCGGCACTCGGTATAACCGCCACCATTCATGTCCTTGGACGAGCAGGCTCCGCTCTTTTTTTCCGGTGACGCTCGATTGGGCCTGACCCGGCAGTCCCTTCGGCGGATGGCGCTCACCGCGCGCCTGGGCAGCGGCTCCAAGGTGCTGGACCTGGGCTGCGGCAGCGGGGGAGCTTCCTTGCTGCTGGCGCGAGATTTCGGCTGCAGCGTGGTCGCCGCTGACGACGATAACTCGGCGCTGGAAACGCTCGGTCGCCGCCTTCGATCGGAGTCGCTGAACTCGCGGGTTGAGCCTCTGAAGATAGACTTTGCCCAGCTGACGTTCGCGGACGGAGAATTCAACCTGGTCCTCGCGCCGGGTAAGAACGTGTATTCGTTTTCCGAAGCGGCGACCAAGCTGCGCCGGTACGTCGCCTTGCAGGGCCGGTTGTTGATTTGCCATCCGGTGCGCGTGGGGCAACACATCGCGCCGCCGCTGGCGGACTACTGGCAGCGCAAACTCGGCGCTCCGCTGCAATTCCCTCGCGACCTTTTGCAGATCTTGGCCGAAGCGGGTTACGAGCCCGAAGGAGTCGAGGCGCTCGGTGAGTCGGAGTTGGACGAGCTTTACCGAGCTCTGGAGCAGAAGGCGGCGAAGCTTCCCAAGGAGGATGAGAGGCGGGCGAATCTCTCGGAGCAGATCCAGGTTCAACGGACGCACGGCGGGCGCTCGAGCGTATCTTTCGGCTCCGCGATGGCCCGGCGCAAGGAGCCCGGGGAAAAGCCGCCGGCGGCGCGCGATCGCGGATGAAACGGGCAAGGTCGATCGAGGAGAGCGATCGACGAGAAGCGCGATCGATGGCGCGAGGATCAGTTGACCGCGCCGTTGAAATCCAACAGCTCGACCTGACCGCGCGCAACGCTGAAGCAGATCTCGCGGCGGTAGCCTTCGGCGTCGCCTCCGACCTGAAGGGGCATTGGCTTTTCGAATCGAATCGCAACTTCCTGAGCGTAGAAATCGTGGATGCCTTTGGGAAACCAACGGCCATGCCAGAGCGCGGGAAGGTGCGCCAAGATCGCCGGCGTCGAAACCGAACCGAGGCGAAGGTGCATCATTCCGCGGCGCGATCCCGCAAACGGGAACATCTTGAAGCCGAAGCCGTAGAAGGGGATCGTCCCTGCGGCCGCCATCATCAATCGGCCTCGATAGATCGGCGCGCCCGGAGCGACGGGCTCCCCGAGCATCGAGCCATCGGGCGCCAACCGATAGGCGGGCGAGGCCAGGCCATTGATCACCTCGCACTCGACTGAAGCGGAGTGGGTCAGATAGTGGGGCAGCGTTTTCAAGGCGACCGCTGAGACGTATCCGCCGGTGCCGGTGAGCAGGCCCCTAAAGACGCCCTTGGCAAGATAGCTGCGGACCCAGACGTAATCGTTGAGCAGCTTGCCGTCGACGCCAAGGCCAGCAAACGGACTGCGCCGACCCTCGACCGACAGAAGATCGAGTCGCCGGACAGCGGGCGCCTCACCGGCTTTGGCCCGAAGCACGTCCTCCACCATGCGATCGCCGCGGGCTGGCGAAGCGCGCACCAAGGACGCGAGGCTGTTGCCGGTACCGAGTTTCAACACGCCGAATCGAGGAGGTCGCAGCTGCGCCTTTGCGCCCTTGTGCTCGAGCTGCTGAAAGATCTCGTTCACCACTGCGACGAATGTACCGTCGCCGCCTCCGCAGAAGACGATCGAGTACCGCTGCTCCAAAAGCGTCCTCGCGATTCGGCGCATGTTGAGCTGCGAATGCGAGACGAAGAGGTCGCCGTCGGGAACGACGTGCGACAGCGCCCGAATCGCCTTCGGTGTGACCTGGCGCGCATTCGCGTTGACAACGACGGCGACACGCGGTTGCCGCGGCGGTTGCTCCGCGGGAATGACGCTCAGGCCTACTGTTCGAGCCGAATGTGTGAGCATCCTCTGCACTCCTCGTGTGCCCGCATTACGCAGTGCGGCAGCGGCTCATGCCAGTGCACATTCCCGGCCAAGCTCGTCGACGGCATAGATGCAAAAGAAGATAACAATCCTCGGTTCTTGTACCGCGGGGAGCCAAAGCCGACCTAAAGGGATGCAAACGAACGGTGGCGGTCCTGCGCAGCACGCTATGCAGCCGGACCTTGCAACCTCGCGACTTCCTAGTGATATCTCCGGCAGCTCGTCGCCCGCGCCGTTTGACAGGGCGGGTCCGGTGGTTAGCTTACCTGCGTGTTTTGGTAAGAATTTTTAGTTGTTTCAGGAGGATACAAAGTGGCAAAGACAATCGGGATCGACCTGGGGACCACCAACAGCGTTGTCGCGATCATGGAAGGTCGCGAGCCTAAGGTCATTACTAACGAAGAAGGCAGCCGGCTGACCCCGTCCGTAGTGGCTTTTACGAAGGATGGGGAGCGGTTGGTGGGGCAGGTGGCGAAGCGCCAGGCGATCACCAACCCCGAGCGCACCGTCTACTCGATCAAGCGCTTCATGGGCCGGCGGTATGAAGAGGTGACGGAAGAGGCGAAGCTCGTCCCCTACAAGGTCGTCCGGGGACCGAACAACGACGCGCGCGTCGAGATCGACGGCAAGCAGTACAGCCCGCCGGAGATCTCCGCGCAGATCCTGCTCAAGCTCAAGCGCGCAGCCGAGAATTACCTGGGGGAGAAAGTGACCGAAGCGGTGATCACCGTTCCGGCCTACTTCAACGATGCGCAGCGCCAGGCGACGAAGGACGCCGGTGAGATCGCCGGGCTGACTGTAAAGCGGATCGTCAATGAGCCCACCGCCGCAGCGCTCGCTTACGGTTTGGACAAGAAGAAGGACGAGAAGATCGCCGTCTACGACTTCGGCGGCGGCACCTTTGACATCTCCATCCTGGAGGTCGGGGAGAACGTGGTGGATGTGCTCGCTACCAACGGCGATACGCACCTGGGAGGCGACAACATCGACCAGCGGATCATGGACTGGCTGATCGCCGAGTTCCGCAAGGATACCGGTCTGGACGTTTCCAAGGACAAGATGGTGTTGCAGCGGCTCAAGGAAGCGGCGGAGAAAGCGAAGATCGAGCTCTCCTCGGTAATGGAGACGGACATCAACCTGCCGTTTTTGACGGCGGATGCTTCCGGACCGAGGCACCTGAACATCAAGCTCAGTCGCGCCAAGCTCGAGTCGATGATGGAGGACCTGATCGAGCGTTCGCTGGAGCCGTGCCGCAAGTGCCTGAAGGACGCGGGCCTTGACCCGAAGGACTTGAACGAGGTGGTGCTCGTCGGGGGATCGACGCGCATTCCAAGGGTTCAGGATGCGGTGAAGCGCTTGTTCGGCAAGGAGCCGAACCGCTCCGTCAATCCCGACGAGGTGGTGGCCGTCGGTGCGGCGGTCCAGGCGGGCGTCCTCTCGGGCGAGGTGAAGGACATCCTGTTGCTGGACGTCACGCCGCTGTCTCTGGGCGTGGAAACGCTGGGCGGGGTGATGACCAAGTTGATCGAGCGAAACACGACCATTCCCACCCGGAAGTCGGAGGTATTTTCGACCGCGGCGGACGGGCAGACGCAAGTGGAGATACACGTGCTCCAGGGCGAGCGCGAAATGGCGGCCGACAATCGCTCGCTCGGCCGGTTCCATCTCGCGGGCATTCCTCCAGCTCCGCGAGGAGTCCCGCAGATCGAGGTCACCTTCGATATCGACGCCAACGGCATCTTGAATGTCAGCGCGAAGGACAAGGCGACCAGCAAAGAGCAGAAGGTCACCATCACGCACTCGTCCGGATTGGCCAAGGACGAGGTCGAGAAGATGGTTGCTTCGGCGCGCGACCACGAGGCAGAGGACAAGGAGAAGCGCGAGCTCGTCGAGTTGCGCAACCGCGCCGAGAATCTGGTCTACCAGATGGAGAAGCTGATCAAGGAGAACAGGGAGAAGCTCTCCGCCGACTCAGCGACAGCGCTGGAGGACGCGATCAAGAATCTCAACAGCGTCCGCGAGGGCCAGGACAAGCAGGCGATCCGAGCTGGCATCGAGCGTCTCGAGCAGGCGAGCCACAAAGCCGCGGAGGAGATGTATCGGGCCTCCGGAACTCAGACGCCGCCTCCGGGCGCGCAGGGTCCGTCGGCTGCTCCCGGAAGCCAGGCGACGCCAAAGAAGGACGACGTCGTCGACGCGGAATTCAGAACCAACTAAGGACGTTTGCTGGTGCGACAGGCGCCGGCCCGCTCGGGCCGGCGCTTTTTTTTTGGCGTTCTTGCTCCCGCGGCAGCAGCCAAGCTGCGTCGCCCCCGAGGATCGGCGCGCTTAGAAGCTACTCAGCAGCCAGGTGTCGATTTCGTGATGCTTCAAGCTGAATGCAACTCGTTTACCGTCGGGAGAAGGAGTGGGATTGCCGATCCACGAATTGGTCGATTCGTAGATGACTTGCGATAGACCCGCCAACTCCACCAAGAACATCTTGAATTGCTTTTCGTCAGGGCATAGGGCCGTTGCGAACAACGCTCGCCCGTCGACTCTCCACGATGCGAACTGAACGCGGCATCGCTCGTATCCGTCGAGGCGAAGCTCGGTCGATTTTCCTTCCTGGGTGTCGAGCAACCGGATTCGACCTTGCTCCAGCGGAATTGCGACCCGAGAGCCATCAGGTGAGACGTCCCACTCGATGATCGCAAGGGTATCGGAATTATCGGTCTTGATCCGCATCAGCTCGCGTCCCACTCCGCCCTGCGAGCTCAATTTTGAAAACCGCAACTCGTTCCAAATCAGCTCGCTGACGATGCAATCTCCCTCCAGCGACGGGCATTTGAAGGCCGCGTCCCTCGGGGGCGGTCGGCCATTCCGCTTAAAGCGAACGCGCTGACCTTTGAATTGCAGCGGCTGCATCAGCCCCGGGCCAATGGCGGTCATTCCGGGTGAGAAGCCAACATTGAAAAGCTCCGCTTGAGCTGGCTCGTCGTTTAGCGCCGGCGGCAGCTCCCAGAACAAAAGGCGATTGTCCGCGGTGAATTTGGGCCAGGTATGCCAAGAGGGTCCCGACGTCACCATTTGGGGCTCAGAGCCGTCGAGAGCCTGGATATAGACCTGCTGGCTGCCGCTCTCGTCGGACATGAAGGCGAGGGTTTTCGAATCGGCGCTCCAAGACGTCGGACGCTCTTCTCGACCGAGGTGAGTTTGGCGCCGAGGAGGCCCCAGCTGCTTTCCGCCGTAGGAAAGCTCGGCCACGTAGGCATCGAGCTTTCCAAACGTCCGCTGAAACGCCAGGCTGCGGCGTTTGCTGATTGTCACCAGCGGCCCTTCGATCGGACCGATCCAAGATCCGATGAGCGTGGGGTCGCTCTTGATTTCTCCCGTATCCGGATCGACTTGCAACGCCCAAAGGCTTGTCCCGCTCGGCTTGGGAGGAGGCTCAGCGATGCCGTAGACGAAACGGCCGTCCGGGCTCCAACCCAAGGCCGGCTCGCCTCCATCTTGAAGCAAGCCTTGGTTTTGCATCATCACTCGCGGCGGGCTGCCGCTGAGGTCCACCGTTTCAATAAACAACTGTGGAGTTTTTCTTGCCTCCCTTATGCGCAAATACGCGATGCGCTTGCCGCTGGGCGACCAATGAACGCCCTTGAAAACATCTCCTTCGGCGGAAGGGACGACGAGGTGATTTGCTCGCTCGGAGAATCGCTTCCAGAAGATCCCTTCGTCGTCAATCCATGCATACGCTTTCCCATCGGGCGAGACGCGAGGAATCACCGGGTTGCTGACAAATGGGCCGTCGCTGAGTTTCTCGACTCCCTTCCTGCTGACTTTCCAAAGCGAGTCGCCGTCCTCGTTGGCCGCCCAGGTGCTGGCGAGCAAGGTTTCACTGTCTGGGAACCACGAGATGTACCTGGGCATGACATTGGGGGGAAACTCGATTTGTTCGATCTGCGTCGAATCGACGCGCCGCAAGTACAGGCCCGTCTTCTCAACGTAAGCGAGAGTCGAGCCGTCTGGCGAGATGGCACTGTCCCGCACCATATTGTCCGCGCCGGCCGCGGTGAGGCGCACCTCCTTTGTGCTCGCCGCGATCGAGTGGCGAATCGGATGGAGGGCGAAGCCAACGGCGAGCAGGCCGACCGCCGCAACCGCCGAGGCCACCGCCACCCGGCGCCAAGCGTGGGGCGCTCGACCGATGGGCAGAATCGAGCGCGCCGCGGTTGCTTTCGGCGCTTGACTTACGCGCTCGAGCTCGGCCAACAGCTCGCTGCCGTTGGCGAAGCGCCGCTCTTTTTTCGGGTCAAGGCAGCGCTGCACGATCCGAATCAACCGCGCGCGTACGGTGGACATCGGAACGGTGTCACGCGCAATTTCATCATCCGCGGGCAGTCCCAAGCTCCGATTCGAGTCTGGGAGCTTGCCGGTCAGCAATTCATGCAGCAGAACACCGAACGAGTAGACATCGGAGCGAGCATCCACTGCCCCTCCGCTGGCCTGTTCCGGAGACATGTAGACCGGCGTCCCGAGAATTTGCCCATCCTGCGTGAAGAACGGACCCACTTGCTGCTCGATTTCGCAGCGGCGGGTCTGCTCGGCGCGTGCATCGGGCGGCTTCGCCAACCCGAAGTCCAGGATTTTGATGTGGCCGTCTTTATCGACGAGCAAGTTTTCAGGCTTCAAATCTCGATGGACGATTCCTGCGGCGTGCGCGCGAGCCAAGCCGCGCGCGATCTCAGAGCCGAAGTGCAGGGCCTCTGCCTCGTGCATCGGCCCGTTTCGAATTAGGCTGCGCAGCGGATTGCCATCCACGAACTCCATCGCGATGAACGCCATCCCGTCGGCTTGGCCGACCTCGTAGATGGCTGCGATGTTCGGATGATTGAATGCGGCTGCGCTCTGAGCTTCTCTGAGCAGCCGCTGGTGATGAGCCTCGTCTTCGAGGTAGCGCGGTCGAAGCACCTTGAGCGCCACCGCTCGCCGCAGGCTCTCGTCCTCCGCCTTGTAGACAATCCCCATCCCGCCTTCACCGAGCCGGCTGAGTATTCTGAAATGCCCCAGCCGGCGTCCGAGCAGGATGTGCCTATCGGCAGAAAGCCCGAGGTAGGGGCTTGGATCTACGCTGGGGGCTTCGGCGACTCTCCTCAGCCAGGACTCCCAGGAGGCGGGGCTCGCCGGATCGCTGAGAGGAGGAACGTCCTTGGGTTCGAAGGCTGCGCTCGAGGAGTGGACTGCGTCAGAGTGTTTGCCTTGCACGCTCAACAGGCATCCCCCTTTCCACGCAGTGTCCCAGAGGTGCTCAATCGCCGTCAAGCATGGGGCGCTCGCTGGTCGACACTGGTCGCGGGCCTAGTTTTCTGAGAATTCTTTGAATTCGGGAATAAGAGCAGTCTGGGTTCGGACAGGCGCGTAGTTCGCGGTTGCCATTGCAATCCAGCGGTTGAAGGTAGTACGAGACGCTTTCTCGGGAGGCGGAAAATGGGGAAACCGGTCAACAGGAAAGTGCGCTTGCAGAAAGAGACAGTTCGAAGGTTGTCTCCCGCGATGCTCTCGATGGCCGTCGGCGGAGAACTGCGCGGTCCAGACGTCGAGCCTTCTCAGCATGAGTTTTGCGTGTCGCCAGACGATCCGCGAACCGACGCCACGAACACCTGCCGGTTTTGACGAGTCGCCGTTCACCCGCCTAATTGCATTCAGGAGTCGAACGAGGTAACACTTCGCTCGCCGCGGGGGCGGTGGACGCTGTCATGCGAACTCAGTCGTCGAAGAGAAAGCTCCAGATCAGCAAGGAAAGACTCCGAAACCTCACGCCCAAGGAACTGGCGGTCGTAGGCGGTGGCAACGCGATGGACGACCCGCGAGAACAATCCGCAGCCGAATGCGACACGCCGGCAACGGATACCTGTCCGTTCTAGCTCGAAAAGTGGGCTCCATCCAGGAGTCGCGATGAAGGATCGAGTTTCAAAAAAGCTGGTTCTTCGTAGAGAGCGGCTGCGCACGCTCTCGGTGTCGGAGCTCCGCTTGCCGGTGGGCGGTACGGATGACCCGACCGCGCTCGATTGCCCCGCGACTTGGGATTGCTACATCGGACCGGACCGCGCGGTCGCGCTGACGGCCACCTGTGTTACGCGGGACTGCCCACCGTAACTCTCGGCGGGGGAAAGCTGAAGCTGGGAAAGGAAACACGTCGGAACCTGAGTCCGCGGGAGCTCTCTGCCGCGCACGGTGGCGCGAGGAACGGGGTTGCCGAAACCCCTGGCTCACGTTCTGCGCGCGCTCTGATGCAGCTCGAGGACGATCGATCCTCCTTTGAACAAGCGGACCGCGCCCGAGCTCTGACTGACCGCGAGAGCAAGGCACTCAGTGGAAGAGGTGATCCCGGCGCAAGCGGCGTGGCGGGCTCCTAAGCCGAGCGGAACGTTCACGTCTTCGCTTCCGGCCAAGAGATATCGACCTGCAGACAGGACCACGCCGTCCTCGCGGATCACGAACGCGCCGTCGAGGACGGAGAAGTTCTTGATCGCCTCGCGGATTTTCGGGTCGAGTACATTGCGCTCGGCTTCGCTGAGACCCTGGAATGGATTGATGGTGAGCTGGCGACTTTTCTCGAGCACGTTGGTGTGATCGCCGATGGTAATGATGGTTCCGATTGGGTGGCCTTCGAATCCCTCCTGGCCGATCTGGAGTGCGAGTTGCAGCAAGGCGTCCACGACTTGCGAGTTGAACTGCTCGCCGAGCTTCACCCCCTCCAGCGTGATCCGATCTTCGAGGGAACCGCCCAACCTGACGTGCATCAGGGTATCGACCGGGCGCCCGACCCGGCCGGTCACACACAGCACCAGGTCCCCCTCTTTAACCGCCTCCTGCGACAGCGCGGCGACGAGCGCTACCTTCACCCGCTCGACTCGCAGATAGTCATACGGCGGGATTACCAGCGCGCGATGCCTCTTGGCCGCCAGCTCGTCCGCCAACAATTGCGACGTGACGGCGTAGATGAATTTCCGGCGCACCTTGCGGCCGCGCAGGTCGTCGGGGGACAGTGGGATGTCGCAGATGTAGAGAAAGTGGTCGACATCCGGCTTGGCCGCGAGAGTCAAGCAGGAGCGAAGAAACTCGCGGTCGAATTTGGACATTTCGGACATTGTTCAGCGGCCCGCTGAGGTTACCCCAGCTTGACACCGCGAGTTCGCGCAATTAAAGCTTCTCGCCTTTTTTTTGACGGGCAGTCCATCTAAAATCGCCCGCTCAACCGTAAGGACGAAGACTTGAACCAGAAAGATCTCAAGCGCTACCGGAAGATGCTCGAGGACAGCAAGGTCAGCCTGCTGCAAAGCGCGAAGAAGACGTTGATGGAGGAATCGAACTTCGACACCGACGACCTCCCCGACGAGATCGACCTCGCCTCCTCCGAGTACGCGCAATCGATGATCTTCCGGCTTCGCGACCGGGAAAAATTCCTGCTCAAGAAGATTGAAAAGGCGCTGATGCGGATCGAGGACGGGACGTTCGGCATCTGCGAGCGCTGCGACGAGCCGATCTCTCCCAAGCGCCTCGATGCACGGCCGGTGACCACCCTGTGCATTCGCTGCAAGGAAGAGCAGGAGAAGAAAGAGAAGTCATACGGCTAGCGGCCGTACTAAGCGTCTAAAAGGGGGGCGAACCAGTCGGCACTGCCGGTCCGCGGCGTCACCGCTCGCTGACCTCAACTCGCAGCAGCTCCCGGCCAATCAACAAGTGATCGCCATTGTCCAACGCAGTGGGGGCAAAGAGGCGAAAGAATGTCCCATTGGAGGAGCCGACGTCGCGGACAAAGAGCCGGTCTTGCCGCACCTGCAGAACGGCGTGGCGTCCGGAGACGAACCCGTCATTCGGGAAAGTGACGTCGCCGGATTCCCGGCCGAGGAGGTTCTCTCCATCTCTGAGCAGGAAGGCGGCGCCGCGAGCGCCGCCCTCCAGTATCTGGATCAGTCGGAACCGATAGCCAACGTCCGGAGAGCCCCAAACCATTGCCCCGCCTGCGCCTGGGGTCAGGGCGGGGACCGGCTCAAGCAAGAGCCGCTGGCGTCCCAAGCGAAGCTCACCTCCGGTCGTCAGCTCGCGCTCCTGGTGCAGCCGAAGGAAGATGCCATTTCCGCCGCCCACGTCCTCCACCGCCAGCCGCCTGCCGGTGAAGAAGAAGCGCGCCTGGGTCGCCGCGACGAAAGGATCGTCCTCCAGCGGGATGTCGCCACGAGCTCCACAGGTCAGCTCCTGCCCGCCCATCGCTACCACGATCTCGGGGCCGCCATCCGCACGTACGACTCGAATTGAGACCTTGGGTTTGCCCGCGCTCTTGCTGCCCGAGGGCAGCGCTGCTCCGCATGCGCGGCAGAATGCGGAGTCCACCGTATTGCGGGTACTACAGCGAGGGCAGATGGGAGCGGGCATCAGGCCAGGTGCGGCGTTCACATCTATATCAGGAGAGCGGGCCGATCGAGCAGTGGAGGTCATCGGACCGCGCATTGCAGCGAGCTTTTGGAGCGTGTCACAGTCGAGCGCTGCGGAGCGCCCCGAGCACATGGAGCTGAGACGATTGGCTTGCCCTTCCTGCGGCGCCCAAGCGCATCGGCTGTCGGCTTACTGCCCTTCCTGCGGCGTCCCGCTAGCGCCAGAGCCCGAGCCCGACGAGCACGTCGGCCAAACGGTCGCGAAGAAATTCCGGATTGAGACGTTAATCGGCGAAGGTGGGATGGGGAAGGTTTATCGCGCTCGCCTCCTGACGCTGGACAAGCCGGTGGTTCTCAAGGTGCTGCACCGTTCGCTCTTGTGCGATCAACGTACGGTTGCCCGATTTCGCCGGGAGGCGCAAGCGGCCAGCCGCCTGAGCCATCCCAACTCGATCAACGTGCTCGACTTTGGCGAGACGGAAAGCGGAGAGCACTACATCGCCATGGAGTTGGTGGACGGCAAGGACCTCCACCAGGTGCTGAGCAGCGAATGGCCGCTCTCCGAAGCTCGGGTGATCCGGATTGCCTCGCAGGTGCTCGCCGCGCTTTCCGAAGCGCACGCCGCGGGGATCATCCATCGCGACCTCAAACCGGAAAACATCATGGTGGAGCAGCTGCGCCACCAGCCGGACTTCGTGAAGGTGCTGGATTTTGGGATCGCAAAAATCGTGGATGCCGCTGCCGAAGATGGCCCGCTCACCCGCGCGGGGTTTGTTTGCGGCACCCCGGAATACATGTCGCCGGAGCAGGCTCGAGGAGGAGACCTGGACGCTCGGTCCGACCTCTACGCGGTCGGAGTCCTGCTCTATCAGCTCGTCACTGGGTTGCTCCCCTTCGTCGCTGACTCGGGCGCGGCATTTGCCGCCAAGCACTTGACCGAGGCGCCCATTCCTCCTCGTCAGCGGCGTCAGGGCGTTCGGGTGTCCCCGGGGATGGAGCGGCTTATTCTTAGGGCCCTGTCGAAGGATCCGACAAAGCGCCCGCAGACCGCGGACGAATTCAAGGCCCAGCTTCTCGCGCTCGCCGAGCCCGCCGCAGCGTTACCCGTCGATACTGCCGGGGGGGTCGAGCCGCTCGCCGATGTCGACCATGCGCAGAGCCCTTTGCTGCGGAGCACGCGAAGCGTCGGGCGCGCATGGAGGCTTTTCCAGATGGTTACCCTGGTGCTGCTCGCGGCAGCATTGGGACTTGGCTATGGACTCTACCGCTCGAGCTTGAGGCTGCACGCGCAGCCGACCGCGTGGCCAGCAAATGCGCCAGCGCCTCAGCAGCCCACCAGCGCAAGGCGATAGCACGGCGCTTTAGGGGGCTTCTACTTGAAGGATCTGCTGGCCAACGCGGATGCGATCCCCGGTCTTCAGCTGGCGATCGGTGCCAGGCGTGATGCGGACGAACGTTCCCAGCACGCCGGAGAGGTCGCGAAGCACCGCTCCCTGGCCGACGGGCGCCAGCTCGCAGTGTCGACTGGCGAGATCGTCGTCTTGCGGGAAGGAGAGATCGCAGTTCACCTGGCCGATGGTCAGCAGCGGTGCGCCGCTGATCGCCGCTTTGCCGGAACGTCCGCCGACGATCACCTCCTCGACTGCGTATAGCGCCTGACCCTGAGGAAGCGGCGCTCCATAGACTCGGGGTTTCCCTGCCGCCGGGGCGGGGGGAAGCTGAAGGTGACCTAGATAACGGAAAAGCCGACGGCCGATGTTGAACATCGCGCCGTGGGAAATTGACTCCTGCCCGGCAATGGCCACGAACACCCCCGAGGCGCTTCCTTCATCGCGCACGCGGAGCATTCCTTCAGCAACCATCAATGTTGCATGATGGGCGGAGACGAATGAGTCCTCCGGAAAAAGAATGTTCCCCCGGTTCCGCCCTATCCAGCATCCGGAAACTGGAACCCGGTACCGCTGCCCCCTGCCATTTCCAGCGACGACCGTCAGCACGAAGGCGATTGGCGCCGCGGCGCTGGCGGCGAGGGGGGCTGCGGGTCGCTTTTTGAGCAGCTGGTTGGCGGGTATGGGTTCCCTGGCAACCGGCGCCTTCGCTGGAGGCGCGGCGGCAGGCGCCGGGCGGGACTTCGACGGCGATCTGGGAGAGGGCCCGTCCTTGCGCGCGACCAGAACGGGCGGCTTGGGACGGGCATGAGCCTGGGCCGCCAGAACGCTGTCCACCAGCGGAGAGACCTTGGCGGACGGGTGGGCCGGCGGGAGAGCCGATGAGGGTGCGGGTCGAACTTCGGCCGGCTTCACCGGTTCGGAAAAGGGCAACAGGGTTGCGCCGCAGGCGGCGCACTTCGCGCTCCGAGCGGGATTGAGGCGGTCGCACGCTCGGCAGACAACACCCAGCGTGGACAACAAGAGGCTCGACATCTCGCGCGATGTTAGGTGGGAGCCGCCGGCGCGGTCAACGAATGTGCGGCCCGGTGTTCACCCCGGCGGGAACGCCCGCACCCCTACGCCGATCGCTGCCTCATTGCTCCAGGGAATCTCGCCAGTTACGATTGCCTGAGGTCTATGATCCGCCTCAACGATATCCTGCAGAGGGTCGCCTCCTACCATCCGGATCCGGACCTGGACATCATCAAGAAGGCGTACGTGTATTCGGCCAAGGTCCATCAAGGTCAGCTGCGCAATTCGGGCGAGCCGTATCTGATCCATCCATTGGAGGTCGCTGGAATTCTTGCCCAACTGCGGCTCGACGAGGCCTCCATCGTCACCGGACTGCTCCACGACACCATCGAAGACACGCTTGCCACCGCGGATGAGCTGACGGAGCTCTTCGGACCGGAGGTCGCGCAGCTGGTAGACGGCGTTACCAAGCTCTCGAAATTCTCTGCTTCGGCCACGCTCTCCCAGGAAGAAAAACAGGCCGAGAACTTTAGGAAAATGATCATCGCCATGGCGCAGGACATCCGCGTGATCCTCGTCAA
>Ga0126369_10000658_pt1 | contig 22797 bp, 14 predicted proteins | sample PanSoiMetaPlot_1_FD_109646 | JGI IMG/M metagenome (GOLD analysis project Ga0126369, IMG submission 109646) | Tropical forest soil microbial communities from Panama - MetaG Plot_1 | ecosystem: Environmental > Terrestrial > Soil > Tropical forest > Bulk soil | place: Panama | collected 2016-02-17
CAATTGGAGCGGCGGTCAAGGTGCCAAACGGACCCTTGTCTGTCCAAGTCTCCGTAAGTCGCGCTGCCGCTGCTGTTGAAGAAGGAGAAGCAACTCAGTTCGTGATTTGGCAACACGCCCGGTATCACCAGCCAATGCGGCGAAGGCCCGGAACAAGGTCGAAATGTTTGTCTCGACTTATGATAGGTAAAGAATGTTGACGGCCAAGCGCGGCGATCCACAGATCATTGGTGGGTATCGGCGTTCCTCGCTTTTTCAATTCTAGGCCAATCGAAGCGTAGGACCGCGTGGTCTCTTCGTCGACGTCCAACAAACTTATTGCAGCGACCCATTCTCGAAGCCAATTCTCGTAGGCGGCCCTGTGCCGGGATTGCGCGATTCCAAGGCGATATTCACCTAACACAATCACGGGAAGGGCGAGGCGTTCAGCATCTGCTACTACCTGCAGCGCTGATGGTTCCTTGTCGGCCGCGGCTGACAAGGCGTTTGTATCCAAAATCAACGCCACACCTCGAGATCGATTTTTTCGGCGTCTTCCTCGATACGACCGTTGATGTGCTCGGTTTCCTTATGCAGGTGCTTCAGTTTGCCCATGTGTTTCAACCAGGGCCTTTCAGTCGCTTTTGAACTTGCCAATTTGTCCTTGACCGCTTCTGTCACCAACTCGCGAAGCGGTATGCCGCGCGAGGCGGCCATGGACTTAGCGCGCCTAAAAAGCGCATCCGGGATTTCCAGTGTTGTCTTCATGCAGACATGCTCCCATATTTATGGGAAGGATTCAAGATCGGCATCATGTGCGGCCCCACACACGCATCGAGGTCACGAAGCCTGTCGAATGTTTCGCCTTCGGTTGATTTATGGAGCGGGCGATGGGAATCGAACCCACGTCCGAAGCTTGGGAAGCTTATCTTAAAGCGAGAAAACGCACGAATTGGCGGCATTTTTGCATTTTTCGATGTTCCTCAAATGGATTCCAATTGGAGCAGCTAGCTCGCCGCGATTTGCGGCAGCATGCTTAGCCTCGGAACTTCTTCTTTCTTCTTACCCAAACTCTCAAATTAAAATGATCGAATCATGCCTGAAATCGTCGCGCAGCCTTGGTGGGTGAACGCGATTCTATTGGTTCCGGTGCTTGCCTACTTCTCTTGGCGGCGTGCCGGGGTTCCCCTCCGTGCTCGAACGTTAGTAATAAGTGGTGTGTTTGCTGCCTCGTTCGGGTTTCTTGAAGCTACGGTTGTTGTCTATCTAAGAGCGGCCGCAGGATTGCTGCCCGGTTATCATGGGACATTGTCGGATGTTATCCGCATGTCGGGGGAGTTCTATCGCCAGGCACAAGCCATTGGTGAATTCCCCCAGAGTCTTCTTGCTCTCGAAGTGCTTCGTGAGGCTGCGACAATCCTCATGCTCCTGAGCGTAGCTTTCCTGAGTTCTGCAAAACCCAGGTCGCGAGCAGCCATTTTCCTTTGGACCTTCGCTATCTGGGATATCGTCTACTATGCGGGCGGGGCGGTCAGCCTTGGGAGCTGCTAGCTTTTTTATTCTTGCATTTTTTCCAGTTTGGCGGGCCTGAAACAGCCTGCGCATGTCCTAGTTTCAGTTATGGGCACTGAACTTTCCGATTTGCCCGTATATTTTGCACAATGGCTAATATATGAGTGTGATAGAGTAATCCGGTGACGTAAGGCGAGGGGTATTCCATTCCAGTCAACGCCTCGTTGTTGAATCACTCAAGTTCGGCACGCAGAGTCTGGCTTCCCTTCCGAACGGCGTTCTTCCTCTACTGCTCCTTTGTTGTCCTGATCTTTACAACTTTGTCGTCAGCGCAGGGCTTTAAGTCCTGCGCTGTGCGCGCATTCGGAAAGCATGGCAACGGGGAACTCTCAGATACATATGCAACGTGGTCCGTCTATGGCGGTTCCCCGGAGGGTGCGCAGTACTCTTCGCTACACCAAATTGATCGCAGCAATGTCGCAAAGCTAAAGAGGGTCTGGAGCTATCAGACTGGAGATGGCCTGCCTTACGCGTTCAATCCGCTGGTCGTCGACAACGTAATGTACGTGATGGCCCGGACCAATAGCATCGTCGCCCTTGACGCCACTACAGGAAAGGAAATCTGGACTCATCCCATCGAAGCGAAGACGGCGCTGATCACCAACCGAGGTATCGACTACTGGGAAAGCGCGGATCGTTCAGAACGGCGCCTGCTCTTTGCTGTCGACAACCTTCTGCAGGCAATTGACGCACGCACCGGACAAATCATCCCTGACTTCGGCGAGGGTGGCGGTACAGACCTCCGCGAGGGCCTTGGGCGCGATCCGAAGAAGCTAACCCTGGTGCAATCATTCAATCCCGGTCGCATCTTTGAAGACCTACTGATCCTAGGCTCGGCGACTAATGAGGAGTACGACTCCGGCCCCGGCGACATCCGAGCGTACAGCGTACGCACGGGCAAGCTGGTCTGGAGCTTTCATACGATTCCGCACCCGGGTGAACCAGGTTATGAGAGCTGGCCCAAGGACGCCTGGAAAACGGTCGGTGGCGCAAATGCGTGGGGCGGTATGGCCCTCGATACCAAACGTGGCGTAGTTTACGTGCCCACTGCCAGCCCCAAGTACAACTTTTATGGTGCCAACCGCAAAGGGTCAAACCTATACGGCAACTGCCTGCTGGCTATTAACGCGCGTACGGGCAAATTGCTTTGGTACTACCAAATGGTCCATCACGACATCTGGGACTACGACAATACAGGCACGCCTATGCTGACTTCGGTTCAACATGACGGCAAGCTGCTTGACGCCGTTGCCCAGGTCAGCAAAGTCGGTTTCGTGTGGGTTTTCGACCGCGAAAGTGGCAAGCCGCTTTGGCCTATCGTTGAACGCGCAGTTCCGAAATCGGATATGCCGGGAGAGGAGACGTGGCCAACCCAGCCCTTTCCGTCGAAGCCCGCGCCTTTCGCGCGCCAGAGGTTCACGGTGGGTGATCTGAGCCCGTATCTTGAACCGGAAGAGCGAGTCCGCCTGCAAAAGCAGATTCTGAAGGCGCGTAACCGTGGGCTTTTCGAACCGCCGAGTGCGGAGGACACCATTGAGATGCCCGGCAATAACGGCGGCGCGAATTTCGGCGGTTCTGCCGTTGATCCCAAGCATGGTTATCTGTACGTCGTCTCGAAGGATCTGCCAGCGATGCTGAGACTTTCCCTGGCAGATCCTGTTTCGGAAACTGACTCGCCGCACTACAAAAGCGGCTTTGGATTTATGTTCGCAAAGAGTGGCCTTTCCGTGATTTCGCCTCCCTGGACTACTCTGACCGCGTATGACCTCAATACCGGTGAAATTCGCTGGCAGATTCCCTTGGGGGAAATCCCTGAGCTTGCGGGGCAGCGCATCACGGATACCGGTTCCCACTTCCCGAAAGTGAACCCTGTAGTCACCGCTGGCGGCCTCATTTTCACCGGCACGCGTGACCGCAAAGTAAGAGCACTGAATTCCGCCACGGGTAAGGTGTTGTGGGAAGCCACAGTCGACGCCGCGCTAGAGGGCATGCCAGCAGTTTACGAGCAGGCAGGCCGCGAATATGTGGTCTTCTGCGCAGCCGCGCGGGGCTCCACGCATCTAAAAGGTCCCGCCTCGCCTGCAGACAAGATCCCGGGCGCATATGTCGCATTCGCGCTCCAGTAAAATCTTTTTTCCAGATTTCCTTTCCGACATATACGCGAACTGGATTACTTACAGTGTTCCAGAGCTCGAGCCGAAGCCAATTGCCTGACCGAGCTACATTGAGCAAGCACAGCAGGCCGAACATTTTAAAAATAATTCGACTTGCCAGAATCTGCCTGCGGCCCCTCACCGCCTACGGAATATCCGCTATCGGCCACAAACAAAGTGCTTTGTCGTCGAAGGCACCGTCGCATTCCACACAGCCCTCCACAATCGTGCGCTCCGGTTTCGGAAAACCAAAAGGGGCTAGCTCGAAGTTCAGCGGCCTCCAGTCGCCATCTGCAATTTCCCGGTTGGTTTCGATGCGCAGAAAATTCGTCATTAGCAGCCAATTCGTACCGCTCCGCTTCACATTCTTGAGCGCACGACCGATATTCTGGTAACTCAAATGAACCAGGCAGTCCCGGCTCAGCACTACGTCGCAAGAAGGCAATTGGTCACAAGTGAGGTCAAGCCCAACAAAGCGTCGCGTTTGGCAGTCGAACTTCTGCCTGTTCTTCGCCACGATTGCTTCCACAATGTCTGCCCCAACATATCGTATCCCTTCCATATCCATCTCGTTCATCCATCGGAAGTCGCCACAAGGTATATCCAAGACAGAGTGCACCCCGATCTCGCGTAGTAGCGCTGGTATCTCCCTTCTTAACGCCGCCGTTTCCCGCAACGTCGAACCCAACCCCGAATGGGATTCGTCGCTTCCCCACAAGTTATTTTCGAAGATGTAGGCGAAGCGGTGTTTCAACTCCATCGTTTCCAATCGATCGCGATGCTGAAGGAAGTTCTTCTGCGCCAGCACTTGGGGGCGGCTATCCGACATGGATTCCTCTTTTGGGTCGGCCTGGTCTCTGTTGCAGCATTTTCTTAGAAAATAGTCGCTCTCGCGACAGAATTGCAAGACCACAACTGGAAAACGTTTCTTGTCGGAAACCACGACGCGAGCCACCCGGCGAATCGTTTTAGGCACATCTTTACCTTGCGCAGCTTCGAGATCGCCATAATCCGCGTGCTTTCGAGGTGGAAGTACCGCTTGCCGGGCGAGAATGCGGGTATTCCTTCAGGCGTGAGAGCGAGCGAAGGATTCGCGTCATTATTGGCAGAAATTCACAGCGGGCGTCCGGTGGCCCGGCGCAGTGTGATAATGGTGTCCGCCGCGACGTTGTCCCACGACTCCGCAAAGCCGTCCGGCCAATGGACCACAACCAGATCGATCTTGGGATCGTCTCCCAATCCAAAATGCACGCGAACGTCGCTGGAACTCAGGTAGCTCGAATCAGTGCGCACGCGGCGCAAAAGTTTTCGTGTCTTCTGAAGGACTTCGACGCGCGCTCCGAGTGCGTACACGTTTCTTCGAGGTTGTTCCAAGCGAATTTGGACCCAGTGGTTGGCGTTCAGCTTTTTGTTTTCGTTTAGCAGGACGCGCACCGGACCATTGTTGTTTGTGACCACGACATCGATATTACCGTCGTTGTTGATGTCGCCGAACGCCGCTCCTCGGCCCACACCGGAAAGTCTGAACGCGGGGCCCGCCAGATGAGAAGTTTCGCGAAACCGCTTTCCATTTTCGTTATGGAATAGTTGGTTGGTCTGGCTGTAAGGAAACCTGCTGCTGGAGAGAGACTCCACACGGGTGACCGCTCCGTTCGTGATGAAAAGATCTAGGAACCCGTCGTTGTCATAGTCAAACCACTGAGTGCCGAATCCCGTATAGGGAAAGGTTGGCTCCCAGAGGCCGAATTCAGAGGTGGCCTCATAGAAAGTGCCCTTACCATCTCGACGATAAAGCGCGCTTCCCTCCTTGGTAAGGTTGGTCACCAGCAAGTCCTCGACGCCACGATTGCTGATATCACCGAGCGCGATGCCCATGCTCCCTTGCGGCGCGCCTTCGCCGTTGTAAGCAACCCCCGAGGCCAGACCGGCCTCCTTGAACGTGCCGTTCTTCTGATTGAGCCACAGGTAGTTGGCCGAGCCATCGTTAGCAACGAAAATGTCCATCCAGCCGTCGTCGTTGAAATCCGCGCTCACGACGCCCAAGCCGGGTCCGGGAGAAACTCCTATTCCCGACTCTTCCGTGACGTCTACAAATTTTCCGTTGCCCAAATTGTGGAACAGCCTTGCAGACATAGGCCGGTACATCTTTGGAGTGCAATACTCAAACTGCCCGGTCGGGGTGTAACAACGCTTGTTGGCTTTCACCGTAAAATCAACATAGTTCGCGACGAAGAGATCAAGATTTCCGTCGTTGTCGTAGTCGATCCAGGAAGCACTGGTACCCCAGCCCGTGTTTTCGATGCCGGACTGGGGCGTCACGTCGGTGAAAGTTCCATCGCCATTATTGTGATACAAGATGCTCCGGCCGAAGTTGGTGACAAACAGATCCAGCAAGCCGTCGTTATCGTAGTCACCGGTTGCCGCACCCATCCCGTACTCTGTACTAGTCAACCCTGCTTTTTCCGTCACATCAGTGAATTTCAAGCGTCCGGTTCGCATCAGGTCGTTGTGGAAAAGGCGATTTCCGGATTTCCAGCCAGTAGGCAGAGGAAATAGTAACTGCTTGTCTGGATCGAGAACTGTTCCTTGTATGAGGAAGATGTCTAGCGCGCCATCATTATCGTAGTCGAACAGCGCCACTCCTGAGCCCATGATCTCGGGCATGAAATGCTCACCAGTTATTCCTCCAAAGTGATGAAATTTCAGGCCGACTTCGGCAGCCGCTTCAGAGAATAACGGCACCTGGGATTCGCCGAGAACGTTCGCGCAAACGCTGCGGCCCAATGCCGCCGCTACGGGCACAAGGAAAAGAAAATCGCGCCGCTTCATCGGCGCTTTCCGTGAATTGGATCCGCTTTTCCTGCGCGCATGCTCACTGCGAGTTATCCAGCGCTTCCAATGTTTTCAAGTCCTTTTCAATGCTTGCCACCAAACGATCTTGCTTGCGCGATTGGGCCTGAGAGCGGCCCTGACGCAAGTAGTGGACAGCAGTTTGCCGATCGCCTGCGCGGGCATAAGCGGCGCCAAGAGCGTAAAGGTAAGTTGGAGTGTCGTCGTCATCGGTTCCAATCGTCTTCAACAGATGTTGTATGCCACCGGAGAAATCTCCGTGGTTGATCAAGACGCGCCCCAAGTGAAAATGCGCGGCACGAAACCCCGGTTGGTGTTCCACAGCGCTTTGGAATTCTCGTTCCGCTTCGGCCAACATGCCGCGCTGCTCCAGGAGGACGCCGAGGTTGTTGTGGGCTTCTGCATGCGCAGGACTAATCTCGACCGCGTTACGGAACGCTTTCTCCGCTTCTTCTGGGCGGTCTTCACCTTTCATCAGCACGCCGTAATTGTAGTACGCCCCCTCTTCGTTGGGCGCCAGTTGGATCGCATGGCGAAAGTGCCGCTCGGCCTTTTCAGGCTGTTTCAAGCGGCCGTAAATTGAGATCAGATTCACATCTGCCTGCACCATTTCCGGATCGAGCAGCAGCGCGCTTTCATGAGCCTCGGCGGCCTCCTGCAGTCTTCCGGCATGCTCGAGTTCATAGCCTAAGCGAATCTGTTCCGCCGCACTACGATTCAGCGCGCGTACTTGTTGCATTAGAGGATCGGAATTCGGCGGCACCGAATCTTTGGTCTTTTCGTAGGCTTGGAATTCTACACGGGCTTCTTGGTCTTGGTTGAGGGCGCGATAGGCGAGCGCCAAAGCGTAATGCGCCGGGCCATACTCAGCATAAAATGCGCACGCGGTGCGGTACGACTGAGCCGCAGCATTCAGATCATTTTCCCCAGCCTGGGCCTTCCCCAGGCCGAAGTAGGCCTCCGCATTCTCTGGATGCCGCTCAAGGATTTGTCGGTAGGCATTTTCACTTTCTTTCCACCGCGAGGAAGTCCGCAGGCACTCTGCGAGTTTCAACATGGCCGGTAGATAGTCAGGATGTAGATGCAAGGCTTGCTGCAAGGACTGGATCGCATCGGAACATTTTCCCTGGGCAGCTTGAACCACGGCCAAATAGTAGATCCAGTTGAAAACCGAAGGCGAGAGGCGGTACGCACGGCGGTAGGCGACTTCTGCCCCTTCCAGTTGGCTATACGCGTGCAGAATCATTCCCAGTTTCCCGTTAGCCGCGGCATTCCTTGGACTCGCCACGACGGCGGTGTAGGCGTCCCGAACTTGTGCGCGGACCGCGGGCTGGAACTGTTGAAGGGGCGGCTTCGGCAGAGGAGGAAAATCGCCCTGCCCGGTTGGGAAAGCGTGATGAGATTCGGCAAGGAGTAGGACAGTGAGCGTTAGCCGAAAAAATCCGCCCAGCGTGGGAATCGAGCGTGGGATTAGGCAATTCCGCGGCAACGCTGTGGCCTTTCTTATCTGCATGCGTAAGTACCGGCCGTTCGCAATTTCGAGTGTCCGAGGCGAGTCGCTAGAGAGCTCAGCGAAAGCGGCGAACTACGAAATTGTGACGGTCGGACCGATAAAACCCCTGCACGTACATGATCACTTCGCCCTTGTTGGCATAAATCATCTGTCGGATGCGAAGCACGGGTTTCCCGGGAGAAATTGCCAGAAGGTCGGCAAGGCGGCGATCTGCCGCAGTCGCATCAATCTCCTCGTCGGCGTAGCCAAGAACCACATTGTATTTGCGTTCGAGGAAGGCGAAAAGTGATTCGCGGTCGAGCGAGGCATGCAGAAGATCGGCGAACTCTGACGCGCGGAGATAGCATGTTTCGAGAGCGAAGGATTCTTCTCCTGAACGTCGCAAGCGTTCGAGTTTGATGACTTTGCTTCGCGGGGCCAGGGAGAGTCGGGCGGTGGCCTCGTCTTCGTTCTCGACAATTTTCAAGGACAGCACTTTGGAGCTTGCCACCAGGCCGCGGCTGGCCAACTGTTCTGTATAACTTCGCAATTTGTTGAAGTGGATCTTGGGAGCGGCGACAAAGGTGCCGATTCCGCGGTGCCGTTCCACAAAGCCTTCGCGTTCCAGGGAAACGAGTGCATGCCGGGCAGTCATGAGACTAACTTTGTGCAAGCGCGCCAGGTTTCTTTCCGAAGCAACCAGGTCCCCGGGTTGCAGTTGTCCACTCTCGATACGCTCGCGCAGGGCACTCTGAATTCTCTGATAGGCAGGCACATGCTTTTGATTTCCGGACGCCATCTGGTCTTCTGGCTCCTTCGATTCCGGGAATTGGTCCCGAGCGTTAAGACCGCGGCACATGACGAGCGCCTTAGCAAAAATCGAAACACCAATAAACCGCGTCCTTACCTCCGAGCAGTAACTGGTCCCTCAGCCGCGAAAGAGCCTTGGCCGCCTCAGCTTAGCGGCAGGGGCAATATCGTTATAGAGCGGCTGCCAGGATCGCGCTGAGCAAATTCTAAATTTCCTTATAAATCAGAATTCTGTACTTGACAACACCCCTTTGGAGCTATATAGCTATTCGCATTCGGTCGCTTTGCGGCCAGGCTTCGTCCAAAAACAAGCTCCGGGCGCTCTTGACCACATAAAGGGTGCTGGTTTCTGTTTTTACTAGACCGTTCTTTCCTGCCGAGGGGCCTGAACCAAGTGTCTGTGAGGAGGGAAAATGCTTAGGTTGAGTTGCATTCGAACCCCTTGGGGTTGGCTTGCGGTCCTTGCGCTGATGATAGTTCATATCGCCCTGTCCATGCCGACGGCGAAGGCGCAGGTGCTGTACGGCTCGGTCTCGGGTGTCGTAACTGATCAAAGCGGCGCGGCCGTACCGAAGGCACACGTGACCATTACTAACCGTGGCACGGGTTTTGTGCGCGAAGCAGACGCCGATGAGGGCGGCCACTACACAATTCCTGAGCTTCCGCCGGGTGAGTATGACCTTAAGGTTACGGCAGGCGGGTTTAAACCGCTGACGCAAACCAATCTGACTGTCACGGCGAACACCGTCAATCACGCGGATGTTGGTCTGCAAGTGGGTGCGGTTACCGAGCAAGTGATCGTAGAAGCCGGTACGATAACTCTGCAAACGGAGAAGACCGACCTTCACACGGACCTCACGGAAAAAGTCATCCTTGATATGCCGTTGAACCAATATCGTAATTACCAGACGCTGATCAATCTCGTGCCTGGCGCGACCCCCGGGAAGTTTCAGAATGCCATCGCCGATACGCCGGAACGCGCGCTGACCACAAACATCAACGGCACTAACCGCAACAATAACAACACGCGTGTCGACGGAGCCGCGGACGTCTTCGTCTGGCTGCCGCACCATACCGTCTACGTACCGCCCGCGGAAACGATTCAGGAAGTGAACATTTCGACGAATAACTTCGATCCAGAGCAGGGCATGACCGGCGGCGCGGCCATCACCGTGATCACCAAGTCAGGGACAAACCAGTTCCACGGCGTTTTGTTTGAATACCACGAAGATTCAGCGCTTCGGGCCAGACAGTTCTTTGAAACTGAGGCAAACACGCCGAGCAAACCTAGGAGCGTTCTCAACGATTTCGGCGGCACCTTCGGTGGACCGGTGAAGAAGGATAAGCTTTTCTTCTTCTTCAGCTATAACGGTACGCTTGAACGCGATGCCCGTAATACTGGTCTTGTCACTATCCCCACCCCGGCGGAGATCGCCGGAGACTTTACTGGCACCGGAACGGTCATCTACGACCCGCACACCGGAAACGCTGACGGAACCGGTCGCACACCATTCCCCAACCAGGCCGCGATTCCCGTTGATCCCATCGCAGCGAAGATTCTGGCATTTCTTCCGGCGCCTACGAGTGCTGGCAATATCGATAATTACTTCAAGTCGGCCACCCAGGCCCTGAACCGTCATAATTATGACGGAAAGGTAGACTTTGTCCGAACCACCAAACACTCACTGTTCGCGAAATACAGCGCTATGCATTCAGTATTTACCGGCCAGCCGAGTTTGGGCGACGCCATTGGCGATTGTGCTTGCGATGGCGGCCTTGGTAATTTCCATTCTTTCGTGCAACTCGTCACCGTGGGACACACTTTGACGCTTTCACCAACGCTTGTCGTGGACGGTAACATCGGTTTTACGCGCATGAGCGAATTTGGCCAGACTCCTGATTTCGGCACCAATATCGGATCGGATGTGCTGGGAATTCCCGGAACCAACCAGGGCTCGGACCTGCGCGGTAGCGGCTTCCCCATGTTCGGAATTTCGGGTTTCGCCAATATCGGCAACCCCGAGGGATGGAATCCTGCGTTCAGGAACGATTGGAGCTTCACTACTTCACACAATGTGCGGTGGTCGCACGGTAAGCACCAGGTTAACGCTGGAGTCGACATCATCCACCATCACTTGAACCACTGGCAGCCCGAACTTGGTGCTGGTCCGCGCGGCGAGTTTGATTTTGGCGGCGGGGTAACCGCACTGAACGGAGGACTGGCACCCGACCAGTTCAACGCGCTAGCGCAGTTCGAGCTTGGGCTTGCGGGCGAAGGGGGCACTGGCGCTGGAAATGGCGTCGGCGTGGGCAAGAGCGAACAGTTCATCAAAGCCACAGCTAAGGAATGGCAATTTGGCATCTTCGTCGGAGATCGATACCGCATTAGTAGCAAATTGACTGCAACTCTCGGCCTCCGCTACGAATACTATCCGCTTATGACCAGAGACGGTGCGTTCAAATTTGATCGCCTGGACTTCACAAATCTCAACGTTTTGCTTGGTGGCATCGGCGGGAATCCTGACCACCTGGGTGTAACCACAAGTAAGAAACTGTTTGCGCCCAGGATCGGCTTGGCTTATCAGGTCAACAAGGATACCGTCGTGCGGAGCGGGTTCGGAATCTCGGTTGACCCGTTGCCCCTGGCCAGGCCCCTTCGAGGTTTCTATCCCCTGACGGTTGGGTCTAACTTTGAGGGTTCAAATGGCTTCGCTCCGGCAGTATCTCTGTCACCGATCACGCCGCTTCCGGGCGGAACGATTCCTGTAGGTATCCCCTCAATATGTTGTCCGGACATCAGTACGGGAATTATTCCCTTGCCTCCCCAAGCCTTGGAGCGCAGCGTTGGTCCCGGTGAACTAAAGCGCGGTTACATTGAGTCCTGGAACCTCACGATCGAACGGAAGCTCCCTGCGAACTTTCTGGTATCAGCAGCCTACGTGGGCACACAAACTGTCCATCAGTTCGCCGACCTGAACGTAAACTCCTCGGTGCCAGGTACCGGGGCGGCCGGACAACCTTTCAACCAGCCCCAGTTCGGGAATCGTACTGCGGAAACCGATTTTTGGCAGGGCTACCTAAGCGCCAACTACAACGCTCTTCAGATCGCCATCAATCGCCAGTTCTCGAAGGGCTTTTTGGTCAAGGGCGCCTATACCTATTCCAAAGCAATTGACTATACAGACGATGACGGATGGGCCGGCCTGAGCTGGAACGACACCAGCGTTCTTCGCCGCAATCGCGCTCAGGCGGGATACAACACGCCGCACATCTTCCAAATATCCTATGTTTACGAGCTGCCTTTCGGTAAGGGCAAGCCGTACGCAAGTGGTGGAGTGGCCTCGGCAATCTTGGGCGGCTGGCAAACCAGCGGCATCTTCAGCGCGGTTTCCGGCCAACCCTTCTCCCTCACTTCCGGCGCTACATTGAACGCCGTCGGACAGACGCAAACCCCGAACCAGACTGGTCCTGCAAAGAAACTTGGCGGTATCGGTCCAGGCCAGCCGTACTATGATCCAAGCGTATTTGTTGATCCTCCCACAAACACCTATGGCAACGTAGGCCGTAACACGCTGTTGGGGCCAGGAGCGGTCAATATGGACTTCAGCCTCTTCCGAACATTCAAGCTTACGGAGCGGTTTGAACTGCAATTTCGAACCGACGTGGCCAATTTGTCCAACTCGCCCCATTTTAACAACCCGGGCAACGGAACAACCAGCACGTCGGACGCCAACTTCCTGACGATCACCAGCGCCAAGAATGACGAACGCCAGTTCCGCTTTGGTTTGCGGTTCGCATTCTAGCTGCAATCTTTTCCCTTGGACGCGCTCAGCGCGGCCAACACCCCGGGGCGCAGGCTTCCCAGCCTGCGCCTTTTTCTTTTGCTGGCAGCGAACCAGCCCGGCGAGCACGGACCAAGGCCAGCCGAGGGATTCGCTGATTCAAGCCCTAGATTCAGGACTATACTCTGCGAAGTTCGCTAGAATCACGCGATGAAGTTTTTCCGTCTTTTCGTTACGTGCGTCCTGGTTTGGTCGAGCGCTTTCGCTCAATCGGAAAATCTGGCCGAGAAATCCGCACAAGCACGGGACATGATGGCTGCCGGCAAGTTTACCGAGGCTGCCGTCATCTATCGTGAATTGATCCGGCAGGTGCCTGACAATCCCGGTCTGCTATTGAATCTTCGAATGGCGCTGCAAATGGCGGGAGACGATCGCGGCTCCATTCCGCACCTACAAGCTGCCGCGAAATTTGATCCGAAACTCGCGCCCGCCTGGCTCTTTCTCGGCAACGCGTACCTCCACCTCGGCCGGACGGCTCCGGCGATTGATGCGCTGCGGACTGTCCTTCGCTTGCAACCGGATCACCAGTCTGCGCGAACGCTCTTGGCCGGAGTGCTTCTTTCCCTGGATCGCGCAACGGAAGCGGCCGCACAGTACCGAAAACTCACCGAAGCGGACTCGGCGAATTCGGCCGCCTGGTATGGACTGGGACGGAGCTACGAATCTCTCGCGGTGCGAGAGTTCAGCGCTCTGAATCAATTGGGCCAGGATTCGGCATTTTGGCTGATCCTGACCGCCGAGGCAAAACTTCGCGACCAGCAGCTCTCCAGTGCCTTCTATCTTTACCGACGCGCACTGGAGAAGGCGCCCAACATGCACGGTTTGCACGCAGCGCTGGCCGGCATCTACCGGCAGACGGAGCACCCTGAGTGGGCGGCCATCGAGGAAGAGAAGGAGCGCCAACTGGCGCCACTGAATTGTTCAACCCAGAAGTTAGAGTGCGCCTGGAACGATGCGCGTTACGAGGTATTGCTTGCGCCTACAACAACAATGAATTCCTCGGAGTCTCATTTCTGGGCCGCCAGGACATGTAACCAGTTGGCGCTGCAAGCTTTCGTTCGGCTCGAAAAATTGCCGCCTTCTTCTGAACAACACGAAGTCAAGGCGCAAATTCTCAATCGGCAGAAGCGCTACTCCGAAGCTGCAAATGAGTGGAAAGCCGCCTTAAACTTTTCGCCGGACAACCCGGAGTTTCTGGAGCAGCTAGCCATCAATTTGAAGCTCAGCCAGGACTATGCTGCCGCCCTGCCTCTCTTCCAGAAGCTTCTGCAAAAGCACTCCACATCCGCGGAGCTTAACTATCTGGTTGGCGATACGCTTTTGGATCTCCAACGGCCCGAAGACGCTATTCCCTACTTGGAGCGCTCGTTGCAGCATTCTCCGAAGTCGTTGCCAACGCACAAGTCATTGGCCCGAGCGAATTTGGCGATTGGAGAGGACGCTGCAGCGATCCCTCACTTGAAGCTGGCTCTGCCCACAGACCATGACGGCAGCCTGCATTTTCAACTGGCACAGGCCTACCGGGCTACCGGGCAACCAGAGTTGGGCACACGTCTGCTTGCTGATTATCAAAGGATGCAGGCATCACGGGCCGCGGAAAGTCAGAGCACCCAGGAGGAGTTACAAATTACGCCGCCTTAGAAAAATCTTTCAGGCGGAGCCACGGCCTATTTTGGCTCGTGAACTTCGAGGAGTTGATTGGTGCTGACATTGCGCAGTACCTGGGTTATTCCGCTCGGCCATTTGATTTCGATTCGGTCGATGGTTTCGACCACTCCGGTACCGAAGTGCACGGTGGGCGGACTGGAAGACGCGTATCCCACACTAGTCGTCACATGATTCCATTGATCGCCAAGTCGGATTCTTGCGCCAATTCCGTCGCGATTACTCCGAGTTCCGACTAATTTCAGAGCCAGCCAGTGATTCCGGTTGGGGCTAATGTTTTGCCAAAGCTCCGCAGGCTCGCCGAGCGCGCTCACCACGACGTCGATTTTCCCGTCGCCATCGAAATCGGCGAACGCGCTGCCTCGGTGTGCGCGGGGGAGACTAAAGCCTGCATCCTCTGAGACGTCTTGAAATACTCCATCACCTACGTTGGCGAACAAGCTGTTGGGTTGCTTGTAGTGGGTGGACTGAAACTGGTCAATCAAGTCGTTCACGTCGGAATTGGCGGTAAACAGATCCTTCCATCCATCGTTATTGAAGTCGAAAAAACCGTTGCTCCAGCCACTCCGCGCTCTCGCGACCCTTGCCAATCCGCTCGGGTGAGTCATATCGCGAAATGTGCCGTTGCCCAGATTCTGAAACAGCGGAAAAGTTTCTCCAGCCAGCGCGGTTACACTGATGTCGGGCAAGCCGTCATTGTTGTAGTCCCGGAAATCGGTACCCATACTGGCCACCGCTAGCCCATAGTTTGTTAGTGCCACACCTGCCTGTAGTGCCACCTCGTCAAAAGTACCGTCGCCCCGGTTACGGAACAAAAAGTTCGGCAAATTGTCGTTGGTGACGAAGGCGTCAAGGAAGCCATCATTGTCGTAATCGGCGAACGACACGCTCATGCCGCGCCCGATATGTTTGCTGATTCCGGCGCTTTCGGTTACGTCTTCAAAGGTTCCGTCGCGCCGGTTGCGATACAGGGTGTTTGATACACCTTTGAAATATTTCGGATGGCAATAAACACGCAAATTGCGGTCGCGCTCCCCGCAGTAGCGATCGAAGTCGAGAGTCCAGTCCGCGTAATTCACGACGAAGAGGTCCAGCCAGCCGTCATTGTCGTAATCGAACCAACCCGCAGCAACCGCCCATTTATCGCTTTTGATGCCGGCGTCCTTGGTCACATCCGCAAACTTGCCGTTCCCAAGATTCCGATAAAGCGTATTGCGGTACACTCCCGCGACAAACAGATCGGTGAATCCGTCGTTGTTATAGTCCGCGGCCGCCGCGCCCATGGAATAGCCCGCGCCAGCCACTCCGGCTTCCAGTGTGACATCTGTGAATTTCAACCCGCCGTCATTCCGGTACAGGCGGTTGAAAAATTTCGGCGAATCTTTTTCTAGAGATGGAATTGAAGCGCCGTTAGTAAAGAAAATGTCGGTGCTACCGTCGTTGTTGTAATCGAAAGCAGCCACGCCCCCGGGCATTGTTTCGATGATGTGTTTGCGGGTAGTCGGGTTGTTCTGCAGCACGAAGCTCAGGCCCGCCTGCTTCGCAATTTCTTGGAAGCGGATGGGGGCTAGCGTCGACAGTGGCTGCGACGCCGCTGTCTTTTGGCGTTCTTGAATAAGCAAAAACGCAAACGCCGAAGTAAGAAAATCCCGTCGGTTGGCCATGGACAAGAACCGTTGAACGTTGTTGATGTTCTCGGGTCCGAAGAATTCCCGCACTTGCGATTAACCGCGCCCCAGTACCAGCCGGTCCACGCGGCGGCTCACGTCACGCAGGTACGCTTCGTCTCCGCCGTCGAGTTCAACGGTTGCACTTCCAGAATACCCGATTTCCGAGAATGCCTTCTGGATCTCGGTCCAATCAGCATCGCCATCCCCGAGGTTCACCCAGGCATATCCGTCTTCATTGCGTTTAAAGTCCTTAAGGTGCACCTTGACGATGCGCTTTCCGAGCGTGCGGATCCAGTCCTGCGGATAGCCGTAGAGCAAAACGTTGCCAACGTCAAACCAAGCCTTAATCCAAGGGCTCTTAAACTCGTCGATGTACGCAGCCATCTCAAGAGGGCTGAGCAGGAACTTGTTCCAGACTTCCTCGATCGCAATGACGATCCTTAGCTCTTCGGCGAGGGGGATCAGTTTGCGGATCTCTTTCTGCGAGCGGCTCCAGGCGTCACGATAAGAGGTTTGCGGGTTAACGACAGCAGGTACCAGAAGCACGGCGTCGCAACCCCACAACTTCGCGTTGTGCAGCGATGTGCGCATTCCGGAGAGGCTCTTCTCAACGATCGCGGGATCGCTGGAGGACAACGGAAACTCCCAATGCGCCATGTTCATTACCGAATCAATCCGAATGTGCGCCTGCTCGGCCGTTTTCTTAATCTCTTCTGCAGTATGCTGGTCCGGTGTTGTCGGCGCTTGCACGACATCGAAGCCTGCGTCCTTCGCCAATTGAAAGCGCTGGGCAAGCGTGAGCTTGGCTGGCAGCATATCCAATAGCACGCCCTTTTGAATGGAGCGCTCCTTCCTCTTTTGAGTCGTCAGCCCAACGTATGGCTGACCCGCCGTAAAGTTCTTACCGCGGGAAGCCTTCGAACTTTCCAAATTCATTCCCAGCGTGCAGGCTGTACCGGCAGCTGCCTTCAAGAAATTTCTTCGTGAACTTTGACTCATGTTCGTCCCTGCGTCGTTTGATGAGCTGCCGCTGCGCCACGTGGCGCCGTCGGTTGGCAACTACTTTAGATCGCTAAGATTGATCTTTGCGTCCCACGATTCCTTGGACTTTAGCAACTCATTCCAGGTAAGTTCGCGTCCTGCGTATGCGGCATTCCGGGCCAGCATGCAAGACAGTGCCGATTCAACACCTTTTGCCGTCTGATTGTGGAAGTTTCCGCTTACGATGCTGTCCACAAACGATTTTTTCTTGGAAGGATCTGCGAGTTCGAGATTGTCGCTGAACTTTCCCGTCACCGAAAACGTGGGCGTCTCGCCCGCCTTCGGCGCTGTTGTTTCAGGCTGCCAGGGTTCGTCTCCCCAAATGCCCAGCGGACCAGAATAAGGAGACAGCGACGAGCCCTTCGTTCCAAACATCCGCTCCGTCACATCGAACCCGCCCTTGACGAATTGCGCCGAACTGAAGCTGACCGTCACATCATCCGGGTAATGGAAAATCACATTGTAGTGGCCGTAGCAATCGTCCAACTCTGCTGGACGCTCCTTGCGCCCGCCACCTGCGATCGCTTTCAGCGGATGCCCCTGCAGGATCCAGTTGCAGACGTCCACCGCGTGGATGTTTTGTTCGACAATGATGTCTCCAGAGAGAACGCGATCGTGCACCCAGTTGCGAAGCCGCCGCTCCTTGGGTGACGCATTCGGCCAAGGTGGCCTGTCAATGTACGCCGCCCAATAGTGCGCTTCTCCATAAATAATCTTGCCGAGCGCGCCTTCGTGGATCCTCCGGACCATTTCGACAAATGGCGGACACTCCCGAATCTGAAAACCGACATCCATGCTCACTTTCCCGTCGGCGCGCTTCCCAATTTCGAGGACTTTCATGGCTCCCGGGACATCGACTGCAACCGGCTTCTCCAAATACACGTGCTTTCCGCCGGCAATGGCGGCCGCGAAGTGCTCGGGGTGATAATAAGGAGGCGTCGCAATCACCAACGCGTCGATCTCCTTGGACGCCGCGATTTCTTGATAGGCGTTCGGCCCAACAAAGAGCTGTGTGCTGGAAATTGCCGAATATCCTTTTGCCGTTTGCATTTTGTCAAAATTGACGCGTGCCGTGTCCAGTTGATCCTGGAATAAATCGGCCAGCGCGACCACTCTGGCGTTGCCCGTGTCAACCAGATTCGTAGCATCCTCCGTGCCGCGTCCGCCGCAGCCGAGCAATCCGACGCGAACCGCGGAGTTAGCCGCAGTTCCGCGCACCATCACGGGATTGATCAAGACGACGCCCGCGGTTGCCGCAGCATTCCCGAGGAATTCACGCCGACTCAGTTCGTTTCCATTGGTTTGCTTTTTCCTGTTTGTTCCTGACATTGCCGTTTTGCCTCCTCAAGTGGTTCCTAGGACACTACTCTCGCCACGTGGGTCAAAACCAAGCACTTTCCTCATCCGAAATTCGTAGCTATCCGATCAGCTTTTCGAGATACTCCTTGGCCTCCTTGACATCCCTGATCTGTTCCGGGCCGGAGACTTCCCGTTCGATGGTTACAGCGCCGCCGTAGTTCATCTCCTTCAGCCGCGAGATGATGCGCGGAAAATCCACTTTGCCCTTGCCAATTGGCACTTCCTTACCCAATTCGCGCGGGTTGGCTGGCCACAGCCCGTCTTTTGCATGAATGCCTTGGACATGGGGACCGAGCGACTCGATGGCATCTACCGGATTCGCTTTGCCATACATGATCAGATTAGCGAGGTCGAAATTGATTCCCTGATTGTCCGTCCCCACATCTTCCATCGCCCGAATCAGCGTGATAGGAGTCTCCTGCCCCGTTTCATAACGCAAATTCTGTCCGTTTTTCTTGCAGTAGACGGCGACTTCGCGAATGGCGGCAACCACTTCCTTGTACAACGGATCGTTTGGATTTTCCGGTATGAATCCACAATGCGATTGAACCGCAGGAATCCCTGCGGCTTTCGCAAAGTCGGAAGCCTTTTTCATTTGTGCGATCCGTACCGCCCGAGTCTCGCGGGGAACGAGCCCGATAGTCTCTGGTCCGCCGTAGAAATCCCATACTTCTTTCCCAGGGCCACCGACGACCAGCGAGGTCGCCTCGACCCCGTATTGATCGAGTGATTTGCCCAATTCTGGAGCGTTTTTCAGGTCCAATTCCTCGACGTACAGCTGCGCACTGCCAAATCCTAAATCCTTGAGACGGCGCATCGTATTGGCGGGATCTTTCTCCACCCCAATGATCAGACCGAGGCGCAAGGCCTTTTTTCCCATATTCGAAGCCAGAACAGGAGCTTGTCGGTCATGATCGAGGCCCAAATCAACGCTCGCAGAAACGCCGTTTGCTCCCCACGAATTCGCGGAAGACGCTAGACCCAAGCCAATCGCGCCGGTTGATTGTAGAAAAGTTCTTCGATTCTGTTTTTCTACCATGATCACGGATCTCCCAACTGATTCTGCTTGGTTTCGGCCGCGAAGGAATTTCTAGTTTTCCCGGACAAAAACGTCCTTCCACCGCATTTTTACGCCGCCGCACGTATGAATTTGCAGCGCAATCACTCCGTCGGTAAATTCCGCCACTATTCCCAAGCGCTTCGGAGGTCGACCCAACAACCATACTGTTTTTCATAAGAATTTGTTCGTGTTCTATAGCGGGGTAAGGTGCCCCGCGTCGGGAGCGCACTATAGCACAAACCTGCAAGGATCGAAATGCGATACAGGGTTCTTTGAGCAGCCAACCGTCTGCGACCGCTTCTCAGCGAGAAGAATTTCTGGCACTTTTACGACCTGCGATATAGCTACTAGCGCCTCTCTGCTCCCGGGCGTGGCGGCTCGCTTGCCTGTCAGCGCCGGTGCAAAAGTCCTCGAAACGCCGGTTGAAAAATCCTCACCTCTGAGCGTGGTAAACCGGAAGCCAGTCCGCATGGAGGAGGTTCTGGAATTACAAATGCTGCATTTGCGGGCATGTCCCCTGCCTGCAAGGCCGTGAGCAAACTTGGAGGTCGCTTGCTTAATGTTCGCTATATATTCGCTATGGATCAAGAGCCGTCTGATAGAGTGCGATACCAAAGTGCTACGATTCGCGCAACCTGTTAGCTGCTGTCTTGCCGCTCTGAAAGAAACAATGGCGATTGAAAACACTCAATCCGAATTCTTGCCGGACGATTTAAGGACCGCCAGTTTTTGTAAATGCTTCGCCTAACATCGAGACTCTCATCGCAGACGCATCACCGCTTTTGCGATGCGGCGTCCAATTATTCGCAATGGCGTCCAAGTAGCGTCCAAGACCGACCATTTTTAAGAGCGTTTTCAGCGACTCAGCCGCATAAAGGCAATAGAGTCATCGAGGTTTATGGAGCGGGCGATGGGAATCGAACCCACGTCCGAAGCTTGGGAAGCTTGAAACAAAAATCTGAAAACGCTGGAACTGACGGCACTTAGCAGCGTTGGACGATTCCTTAATTGGAATTTAAATGGAAACTGGAAACGGAACCAAAGGCAGTCTCGGAAACAACGAAATTTCCTCCTAACTACTCGCCTAAGAACCGCACACTTGGCAGACGACAGCTCCGGCTCCTCTAGACCGCGCTATTCCCGCGTCCTACCAAGAGCGACCTGGTTTGGAGACGAGTCAACTTTGTGGTTTTGCCGTTAAATCGAGACTAAATCCGAATTTATTTAGTGGTCCACGCTGTCGAGCACCCAGATGCTGCCGGACTCCTCAGCCATCGTCAAAGCGAGTTTGTCTTGCGTGAGCGAGAGGCCGACAGGCGGTATCCACCGTGGAACCATCAGTCGGGAGCTTGCAAATTTCGAGACCTGAAACGCCTGCCCAACAGTTTTTCCCACCGCCAGATCGAAGTGGATTCCCCAGACGTTGAAGAAACCATCGCGCCTAGCAACAAAATAAATTGTCTTACCATCAGGAGACCAACGAGGCTTATCGCCCCATTGCTTGCCGTCCGTGATGCGTGTCCACGCGCCACCCGACGTGCGCACTACGTAGATCCCGGATTCCAAATTGGGCGAGTCGGCGACAGCCTCAAAGACAATCCATCGACCGTCAGGAGAAAAACATGGCTGGTAGAGAACGTAAGCCGGATCGGAAGTAACTTTCTTCGCCGCGGTTTCGGCATGAGGCGCTGCACCGACCGGGAGCAGCCAGATTTCCTCGCTTGATGACGATGACGTCAACAGCCACTTGCCGTCCGGAGACCAATCCCAGACTATGTGACTGCTACCCAGCGGCCTTTCATCGTGGTTTTGGCTGGACCAGAGCATGAGTTGTCGCTCGTTCGTCTTGCGATTTCGACGCTGGTAGGCGAGTTGCATGCCGTCGGGCGACCATCGTCCGAACCAGCGTGAATAGTCGTCGGATATGACCGGGACCTCGCTCCCATCCACCAGTGACTTCACCCACACTTCATTTCGGACATCCAGATAGCCCAACCCGAGGCTTTCGCCGTGCGGAACAAAGAAAGCTACCTTCGTTCCGTCCCGCGATAGGTTCGGCTCCGCAGATAGCCTTCCCGGAGATGTTACCGCCTCGCCGCTACCTCGGATCTGGCCAGCCGCCGCATCGAACGGGAAGAGCCAAGTTCGGATCTGCTGTGACTTCGAGGTGAAGGCCAGTCGCCTGCCATCGATTGAAACTGCGACTCCTGCGTCGGGTCCTGGCCCAGTTGTTAGACGATCAATCCCGGTGGCTCGTAGCGTCTTGGGATCGACCGTCATCTTCCAAATGTTTTTCGCGCCTCTGTAGCTTCGCTCGAAATAAATCGCATCTCCTGAAGGAGACCACGAGAAAGTGTAGTCCCCCAGCTGCAGGCCAACTTCACCTTCTCCCGACGCTTCTGCCAGTTTTCGATGGACCGCAGAAGCAAGTTCCAGCTTGATTCCTGGCCCTCCAGCAAGCGGCACCGTCCAAAAGCTGGGACTTGGCGAAGGGTCGCCGACCCAGACCGTGACTCTTTTTCCGTCGGGATACCAGACGGCTGAAGCCGCCGACAGTTTATTTTCTGCGATGAACTCAGCTAAAACTTCGCGTGGAGCGCTACCATCAAGTTGCGCGATGTAGAACCGGTTCCAATGACCAGTGACAGTAAATTGATTCTGAAACAACACTTGGGAACCGTCCGGTGACCAATGGGGGTAGTAGCCGAAAGGCGCGATCTTCCGTTCGAGTCCCGCACCCCCGAGAGCCGGGACAACGTATATTCCACCATCTCCTTCCTCGGAACGATAGGCAATGTATTTGCCGTCAGGCGACCATTCAGGCTGCCAATGGTGCCCCCCTCCTTTGGTGATCTGAATAGGATCACCACCACTGACCTGCTGCACCCAGATGTCGAACTTCCCGCCGCGATCCGAACTGTAAGCGATGTATCGGCCGTCGGGCGACCAGGTAGGCTCGTTTTGTAAGCCTTCGTCGAAGGTAATGCGCGTGAGCATACGCTGGGATGGTGCTGAGGCAGTATCGCGCCGCTTGAAGATCCATAAGCCTCCTGCCAGCAGGATGACTGCGCCAAGTAGCACTGACGCGAAGAGTGCTCTCGTTCGCGCCACTGATTCCGATGCACCGATTGAACTATTTCCCGCGGCGTGCGCCAGTGCGGCAGCTGTTCCATTACCCGTAATGGGACCGATGAATCGATACCCTCGGCGCGGCAGCGTTTCGACGAAGCGTGGATTTTCCGATGAATCGCCCAGCGCCTCACGGATCTTGTTGATTGCGGTGTTCAGATTATGATCGACGTCA
>Ga0126369_10000659_pt1 | contig 22784 bp, 25 predicted proteins | sample PanSoiMetaPlot_1_FD_109646 | JGI IMG/M metagenome (GOLD analysis project Ga0126369, IMG submission 109646) | Tropical forest soil microbial communities from Panama - MetaG Plot_1 | ecosystem: Environmental > Terrestrial > Soil > Tropical forest > Bulk soil | place: Panama | collected 2016-02-17
TCGTCTTCATCGTCAACTCCTTGCCGTAATGAGTATGCCTGCGGCTTGTCTGCTCGAGGGCAAATCGGGCGCCGTTGGTTTGGCTATAGGCTAGGCGCGGCTTAACTCTTTGTCAATCCTGTTCTTGCGGGTTCTACGGGGGCGGCGTTCGCAGCCCTGACCGCGGCTCGCAACATTCGGCGATCGCAAATTGTCGGGACTCTGGAGACGGTTTATGATGAAACGGCCCGACTTAATCTATGGGAAATAATTTTATCGAACTGGCGAATGTTCCGTCGTTGGACGATTTCGTGACGCAATTAAACGGTTCCGCGGGTATCCTGTTCAAACATAGCAGCACCTGCGGGGTCAGTTCGCGCGCGTATGGCGAGATGTCGCAGCTTAATTGTGCGGTCGGGCTCGTGGTGGTGCAGCACGCGCGCCAGGTTTCCAACGAAATCGAAAACCGCTGGCGGGTGACTCATGAGACTCCTCAGGTTTTGATTGTCCAGGACGGGAAGGTGGTTTGGTCCGCGTCGCATTTCGAAGTGAAAGCGCGCGACGTTGAGGCGGCCCTTCAGAAAGTGAACGGTGAGCCGTGAGTGGTGAGCAACCGGCAGGTCCGGCCGCCAATGCGCAGCGAAGGCAGGCAATTGAGCCACGTGAAATTTCGCAGGAGAGCGATACTCGTCTCCGCATCACGTGGGCCGACGAAAAGGTTTGCGACTATGACGCCGCCAGATTGCGGCGCGCCTGTCCTTGCGCTCAATGCGTAAATGAATGGACTGGCGAGCGGACGCTCAAGCCCGAGTCGATTTCCGAGGAAGTGGAGATCAAAGATATCTCGGTGGTTGGCCGCTATGCGCTAAACTTTCGCTGGAGCGACGGACACGAAACCGGGATTTACAGTTTTCAGTATCTGCGCGACTTATGTGACTAGTGAGCCGGGTCGGCGCGCAGCTGAAACACGATATCGACGTGGCGAAGCAACGAATCACGTTTATAGCCGACGGCCGTGTTGATAATTTGTTTGTCGAGGCGCTGCGTGAACACGGATTCGACGTTGGCCTTGAAGCGGCAAGTGTCGCGACTGAGCAGCTCGCGGCTACGCGGCCAGATCTTCTGGTAATTGACTTAGCCAGCACGTCAGAGGGAATTGAACTCCTGAAAAAAGTTCGATCGTCAGCGGAATTGAAAGGCACACTTGTGATGGTCATTGCCCCCTGGGGGACAGGGCAGGCGACGCTGGCCTTGTCGCACGGCGCGGACGCGTTTGAACCGAAGCCGATTGATGCATTGCGATTGATCGGGGCAGTGGAGAGAATTTTGCGGCCGCAGATGGTAATGACCGCGGTTGCGAGGGAAGACTGAGGCGCGCATTATGCGCGGGAATCGCCGGCAAGGCGCTGCGAAGCATGAACGAAAAAGATTTTTTCAACGAAAAACAGGAAACGAAGCAGGCGTCATTCGTCTGTCCACATTGTCGCGAACGAAACGATTACGAAGTGCGTTGGCTGAAGCGCACCAAGAAATCCTCGCCGCCACGCGGAGCCAACGAGATGGATCGAGCGCGCTTCACCAAGTCGCGCGACTATATGGTCCGCATTGATGACATGCTCGGTTGCCGTAATCCTCGGTGCCGCCGACGATTCGAGATTCCCATGTCGCAATCGGTCGTATTCATCTGATCGTTCCCGGCGCAGCGGAAACCCGCCAACTGTCGCACTTTCATCGGGCGTGCGAAACCGGATTTCGCATTTTCGGGCTTTGGTTCAATGGCTCAATGTTTGCCCTTGAAGCATGCTCCGACGCGAAGAAGCATGCTCCGACGCGAAACGAAATTCTGAGGTGACTGAGATGCAGACGGAAATTGACGCGCGCCTATTGTGCCAGACTGAGCCTGACTGGTCCGCGCGCGTTTACGGAAAACAACCTTTTGCCGGGGCGGGAAAGACCAACAGCGGCATGTTGGTGCCGCTGGAACGGCGCATGACCGCCTGGGTACTGCCGCGCATTCCGCGGTCGATCGAAACTTATCATCTGACTTTGCTGACCCCGGTCTGGTCCATAGGTATTGCCTTGTTCGGCTATCTGGCAGCAAACAATTTGCGTTGGCTCTGGATGACGAATCTGATGATCGCTCTGCATTACTTCACCGATCATTTCGACGGTAAACTCGGCAAGTATCGCGATACCGGACTGCGCAAGTGGGGCTTTTACATGGACCACCTGTTTGACTACGGATTTCTCTGTGCGATTCTCATCGGCTATTCCTTCCTGATTCCGCAGAAGTCCGTCTTCAGCATGATGCTGGTGCTCTGCGTCTTCAGCGCGTTTATGTTCCACACGTTTTTGATGTTGGCCGCCACGGATGAATTCCGGGTGAGCTTCTCGCGGTTCGGCCCGACCGAGCTGCGAATTGCCCTCATCGTAATTAACTTCTTTATCGTGAGGTTTGGAACTCGCGGCTTGCGGGGGGCGCTGCCCTGGGTGGCCTTCGGTGGGATAATCGCTTTGAGCTTGCTCGCCTATATAGCGCAGCGCCGGCTGTGGCGAATCGATATGGAAAAGAAGGCCGAAACCGGTCCGAAACAGGAGTTTCCTCAGAATTAACAACGTCTTAACAACTTCGTCATCACTTTCTGCAACTATTTCCCTGAAACCGGCGTCTAAGCCCTTGTTTTCACCGGAGAACAGCTCAACCAGGCCGGAACTTTCAGCAAGATATTTCGTTTACACTGATTGCAACCTGCTCTCCTTTATGTTTATGTCCGAGAAAAAAGTAAAGATCATCAAGCGTGCTGAGCGCATTAACCGCAAGCGGAGCAAGCCAAAAGCTGTCCGTAAGACTGCCAGTGGGATTGTGAATACGGTGACCAATTGGGTGACCGAATTTGAGCAACGCCAACGCGAAGAGACCGCTAAGGCGGTCGAAAACCTGATTCGCGCCCGCAACCAGCAGCCCAACGAGGCCTAAAGCTTTCAACCAATAATCTCTCCTCGCCCTGTTCAGACTCGCCAGCGCCAGACAAGTTCGTGTCGGTGATTTTCGTTCACCGAGCTTCGCGAAATCTTAGCGACTATATCAGCCGGGTGATATTATGCGATGCCCAGGAGGGCATGGCTTCCATGTTGACTACGGCTCTTCGGCTACGCGGCTTCAGAGATAGATTTCTACCCGAGGCCTGGTTCTGGATTTGGGTAGCCCTAATCGGGATGATTGCCTTCGCAGTGCCGGCGCGACCCGTGGCCGCGCAGGATCCCGGCGCCTACGACAGCGAAGTCGCAAAGGGAAATCTCTCGCTCCGGCAACACCGCTGGGAAGAGGCGCTGAAGAGTTTTAAGCGCGCCAACGATCTGCACGACAAAAAATCCGTTGAAGCGTGCCTGGGCATGGTGCAGGCCTACTACGGTCTCGAGGCCTACAAGAACGTTATTGAAACGTGCGAAAAGGTCGTTGAGATGGCTGCCGGCGACGCCAAGGTGGTGGCTGACGCCTACAACTTTGAGGGCATCGCGCTACAAAGCCAGGCGAACGCAAAGGACCAGAAAAAGTTGGCCGAGGCTGAAGCAGTATTCCGCAAGGGCCTGGCGCTCAATGTCGAAGAACCGATCCTGCATTACAACCTGGGCTTCACCTTGATGCAATTGAATCGCGATCCGGAAGCCGTTGCCGAACTGAAAAAATATATCGCCCTGGCTCCCGAAGGATCGAAGGCGGCAGAGGCGGCGAGATTAATCGAGAACCCGCGCCGCGCTCGCGAAACCTATGCTCCCGAGTTTTCGTTGACGACCGCGGGGGGCGAATACCTTTCGCCTGATGAGTTGCACGGCAAAGTCGTGTTGCTGGATTTTTGGGGAACCTGGTGTGGGCCATGCGTGGCGTCCGTTCCCGCTTTGCGCGATCTGCAAAAGCGGTTTGCCAAAGAGCCGCTTTTCAAAATGATCAGCGTCAGTACTGACAGTGACGAAGCGAAATGGCGCGGCTTCATCGACAAGAACCAGATGGTCTGGGATCAGTATTTTGATCGAGATCGTCACGTAACGCGCACCTTCAACGTGGACCGATTCCCGACCTACATTCTGATTGACGCTGAAGGAATCGTGCGTTATCGCGAAGTGTCCTCGGGTTGGGAGCATAGCGGCGATCTGCCGGATGCGATCAAAAAATATTTAAAGCTCGCGGCCAGGACCACTCCCCAGTAAATCACCTTGTCTGGAATTTATTGACACCGGTGCGTTGCGGCGATAGCATCACTCCCGGATTTCGCCCCCGCCCGAAAGATGAAGTCTTCACGGTCAAAACGCGGCAAGCGAACGCCATCCATCATTGGTTCGATTCGACGCCCACTAGCGCCTCCGGGGCATCCGCTAAGCCTGGCGAAGCCGGATCCAAAAGCCCGGCCCGCCGGACGCAAAGCCAAACATAAACAGCGGCCCGAGAAGTTAGAACTCGAAGAGGAATACTAAGGCGCAGCGAATCAACCTTGGCAACCTGGCCTCCATGCCGCAAAATGCTGGTCATGGATTCCACTGGGCAAGAGTTTATCGTCCGCTCGCGCTACTATCTCTCAGAAGATTTTCTGCCGAAGATTGCTCGCTGCCTTGAACGGCTCAGCGACGAGCAGATTTGGTGGCGGCCGAATGAGCAATCAAACAGCATCGGCAATCTGGTGCTGCACCTTTGCGGCAACGCCCGGCAGTGGATTGTTGCGGGGGTAGGCGAAATGACTGATGCGCGTGATCGCGACGCTGAATTTGCGCAGCGCGAAGTGATTTCGCGAGAGTCGCTGCAGTCGCTATTACTGCAAACGCTGAAGGATGTGGATGAGACGCTGGAGCGCTCTGAGGCTGGCAGGCTGCTTGAGCGCCGCACAATTCAGGGGAAGAACGTGTCTGTACTGGAAGCGATTCTGCAAGTAGTCGAACACTTCTCAATGCACACCGGACAGATTTTGATGCTCACCAAGATGCTTACCAATGCTGATCTGGCGTTCTACAGATTCGAAGGTACGAACGTGATTGCGCAATGGAAAACGGACGCGGCCGGCACGCCCTAGCCCACTTTGACCGGAGCGCAACCGTTTCGGTTGCCGTACTGAGAGAAAGGCAAGCGAGGACGCTTGCGCTCCAGTGCAAAACGGTCGCCGATTTCAAATTAGGGCGCTACCCAATGAATTTTCTCCTTGCGAGGCGAATCGGCTCTGTGTAAATTACCCGCGCAATAATTGCATCACCCTTGGAGGTTTTGGAATGACTTATGTAGTTGCCGAGCCTTGCGTGAATTGTCGTTACACCGACTGCGCAATCCCGTGCCCCGTAGAGGCTTTCCATCTCGACGACGATATGTTGGTCATTAATCCTGAGACCTGCATCGATTGCGACGCCTGTGTGCCTGAATGTCCAGTTGAAGCAGTCTTTTCCGAAGATAATTTGCCGGCGGAGTGGGGGCATTTTAAAGATATGAATTCTGAGCGGGCCTTGAGCGGTCTGCCCACAATCAATGTCCGGCTCGATCCGCTCTGCCAATAAATCTGGGTTTTTCAATTCGCTAAGGCACGCCGTCGCGACAACGTTAGCGGCTGGCGTGCCCTCTTAGTTTTTCGGAACGGACGTTGCTGTTGTATCGTTTCTGAGAAACGCAATGAAAAAAGGCACGAAGCTCTGGCTGGGTGGAATGGCAGTCGCCGCGACCGCCGCCGGAGCGATTGGGGCCATAATTATGCAGAGAGATCGCAAACCGAAACGGCGGCTGCGCGACACCGGCCTGGATACCTGGGCCAGACCAGGCATGCAGGTGACCTTTCGCGCGGAGTTAATGCCGGGCCGGGACTCCGACCAACGCACCTTCAAAGTAACCGATTTGTTGCCCAGCGGCCGGGTCTTGCTTGATCGCGTCGCGGGAGAGCACGCGCAACAGGAGTTCGAGCAGCGGTAAATCTCACCACTTATAAATTCTGCCAGGATCCATCAGGCTGAGCTTAGCAATCTTCAATTCGTCCAGTTCGGCGATCACGCGATTGCGGTAGGCAGGTTTCACATGGACCGCGAGAATGTCCATGCCGTTGTGTTTGAGCTTGCCTAATTCCGCCCGGAGACTGGCCGGCGTCAGGTGTTTCGAAGCTTTGGCCAGGCCCTCCATCGAATTAGGAAATGAACTCTCGATAAAAAGTGCGTGCAGGTTTCTTGCCTGATTCACCACGCGCCAAAACTCTTCGGTCTCGGCGGTGTCCGAACTGAAAGCGACGGTCGTGGTCCCGTCGGTAACCAGCAGACCCACGGTCGGCACGATGTGGTTGACGGCGATTGCGGTGCAGGTAAGATGCGCGACCCTGAACTCCCGGCCGAGTTCGAACGGCACATATTCCATCACATGGCCATGCTCATTTCGCAATTGATCGAATTTCGGATAGACCGTGTCATTGAAGACGTCTGCTTTCAGCAATTCGATTACTTCCTCAGTCGCATGGATGCGCACTGGTTCGCGCAGTTCGCCAAATAGGTCATCGACGAAGATCGGCAGACTGGCGATGTGGTCCATGTGAGGATGCGTGACGATGACATCGCGGACGGTGCGCTGCTGCGCGTCAGTGAGCGCGATGCCAATACTGCCGGCATCGACGGTGACCCGGTCATCAATGACGAAGCAGGTAAGGCGCTGCGCGGGACTGGCGCTGCCGTTCGAGTCGAAAGAACTTGGTAAGAGTTGAATCTGCAATTATCGGGTGAGTGTTGGATTCAAACTACAGCCCCAAAACGCGCCAAGTATAAGCCATGCCCCGCTGATTCGGCGAGAAGTTTTACTAACGCGGGCTGGGCGGCACAATCATGCCGAGCTTTAGCCGCAGTTCCTGCAGCGTGTAAAGATAGTCTTCTTCCCGCTCGCGGGCGAAATTTGCATCGCGGACAAAGCCGCGAGCTACGCGATTCCGATGAAAGGCGAGCTCGCTGGCGATTTGGTTGTAACGCATTCGGGCCCGCCAGCCTGAATATCCCCTGCTCGTCATGGCCCTCCAGGACGAGCCCATGCGGCCGCGGATGCTGGACAGTTTTTCATAATCAGTCGGATCAAAAAAACCACGCTGGTAATCGGGATACAGGAATTGCCGCACGATGCGGCCCTCGCGCCGCAAAGAGAAAAAGATGACCATCAGGGTAATGATGAAGGCGGGCCCCATAATCAGGAAATAGGCGGCGAAGAAGCCCGCGGCGCCCCCGTAGGTGGCGGTGCCATTCCAGGTGCCGTGCAGCAGGATCGCCAGCATGAAACCGAGCACCGGCGTTACTACCTTCACAAAGCCATTGTTCGACTGCCGCGACCAGCCCAGGCCAATCCCGGTCATGCTGGTAAACAGCGGGTGCGAAAACGGCGCGGCCATGCCCCGGAGGATAAAAGTGAAGGTGAGCGATTCAGGGCCGGCTCCGACGGCGCGGCCGTAGTAAAGGATGTTTTCGGTCATGGCGAATCCTAGCCCCACCATGCCGGCGTAGACGATGCCGTCGACAATCCCATCGAACTCGTCGCTCTTGAAAAGAAAAAGCAACAGCAGAATAAAAGCTTTTGCGCTCTCTTCGACAATCGGAGCCGAAATCACGGCCCCGAAATTCTCGCCGATTTGCACACTGTTTGTTGCCGCCGTAACGATCGCGCCGTTAATCGTGTTGAGAATGAAGGCGATGAAGACCGCGACCAGCGCACCCCAGAGAAAGGCAGTCGCTAACATCCAGAGCGGTTCCGATTCATACCGATCAATCCACAACAGCAAAATAACGTAGATAGGCACCGGCAGCATGGCGCAAACCATCCCAATAAAAGACTCGACCACGCCCGTCTCTGCGACAATCAGGAACAGCACGATTAAACCCAGCAAAGCTGCGATCATCAGCGCCAGGATACCGAAGATGATTTTTAGCGCGTTTTGATGGCTTGAACTCTGAACGACGCGGCGAGGAGCAATAACTGGGTTATACGGTTGACTCATCTCTGCGGTTGATTGGTTTTGTCGGCGCAGTATAGCTACAAATCTTCGTGTCGCCTAGAGCCTTAGCGAAATCGATCACTCGCGGCAGATTGCCGTAGCGTTGTTCCGCACAGCCTTACACCTTGCGAACGGGACTAACTGAGCACACGTCAACGCGTTGCGCGGCGGCTAAAAACTGTTGCATTCCTTGAAGCTACAGTTTATGCTACGCACGCTCTGTAACGTCAGCCATCCAAGAAGCCTCAAGAATCAAAAAATCGATACACGTAGACTGTATCGCGAAACTTGAGTTTCACGGGCTGAGGTCAAGAATGAGGGAGCAGCTCAGTAAACGGTCAGTAAGTTCTCCAGCCCTGCGATGGACACCTCAAGAACAACAACCTCGATCGAGTCTGAGATCGGCGCTGATGGTGCGGCTTGATTGGCCGAATCACCGATCACTTGGGCTGAAGGGCACGGCGGACCAATCATTTCACCCGGAATTGGACTTGGGCAGTCGGCCAACGCGGTTCCCGCTACTGCAATTGTCAAGGCGATTGCGACACACAGCTTTCTTAGGACTTTCATGCATTTTCTCCTTCGGTTTTGTACTTGTAATGTTTGATTACGCGCTCATGATGACCCGCGCGTGCGCGCCCAATGCGTACGCGCGTCGCTGTTAAATACCAGTCTCATGAGGCTGACGCAAGGTTTTTATCACTGGCAAAGAAAGGCACGGTTAACATGAACTTAACAACCCAGTTAACGACACTGAGGAAAGAGACGCACGGTCTCAGTCGGGAGGAGCGGGCTCGCTCCTGCTGCGAGTGGGCCAAACAGATGGAAAAGCTCGGCGAGTATGATGCGGCCGCGGAAAGCCTGGAGGAGTTCTGGCCGGACCGTAATTCGCCGCCAATTCTCGACAATCTTGACCGCGAGACCAAGGCTACCGTCCTGCTGCGGGTCGGTAACCTGATCCAGTTTCTTGGAAGTGCAAGCCAAACGGCTGGCAGTCCGGAACGAGCAAAGAACCTGATCACTCAAAGCATCGAAATGTTCGACGCCGACGGCAACAACCTCCGCGCTGCCGAGGGTCGCGGTGATCTCGCTCTTTGCTATTGGCGAGAAGGCGCTTTTGACGAAGCGCGCATCAATCTCAATGACGCCCTTACCCGGTTGGGAGACGCTGATTCAGATTTGAAAGCGGTGTTGCTGATTCGCGCCGGCCAGATCGAAACGCTCACCCGCCGGCTGCAAAACGCGCTTAAGTATTACCAGGAGGCACAGCCGCTCGTTGATAAGAGTCATGATCATGTTCTGAAGGGTGTGTATCACTCGGAATGCGGACTGGTGTTTCGCCGTTTGGCTACGCCGGAGAACCGCGAGGACTACCTGGACCGCGCTTTGATCGAATATGCGGCGGCGAGTTTTCATTACGAGCAGGCTGGGAATGAACGGTATCAGGCGCTGGTTGAAAACAACCTCGGCTACCTGTACTTCACGATCAATCGTTTCCGCGATGCCCACAAGCATCTGGACCGCGCCCGCGCGCTGTTTACCAATCTTAAAGATCTCGGCGCGGTGGCCCAGGTCGATGATACTCGGGCCCGTGTTTTCCTCGCGGAAGAGCGTTTGGCCGATGCCGAAAGAACCATCCGCCAATCGATTAGGTCGCTGGAACGCGGCGGTGAGCAATCAGTCCTGGCGGAAGCGCTGACCACCTATGGTGTGATCCTGGCGCGGCTGGGCCGGCATGCACGTTCGCGCGAACTTCTGGAGAAAGCGATCGAGGTTGCCGAAATAGCCGGCGATGTCGAGGGCGCCGCGCGTGCCCGAATCAGCATCATCGAAGAACTGAAGCATCAAACTGCGCCGAGCGAACTCGCGGCGGAATACGAGGCGGCGGTGTCGATGTTGGCGAATTCGCAGGATCCCGCCACGGCCAAGCGGCTGATTAATTGTTCCGGCGAAATCATTCGATCGCTAATGCCGTCCGAGGAAACTGAGACCACCATTGAAATCGATTCGTGGGAAGGATTCTCGTTCAAGCGCGAGGTGCTCAAGGTCGAAAAGAGATTTATTGAGCGGGCGCTGCGAGACGCGGGCGGGTCAGTCACCCGAGCTTCGCGCTTGCTTGGTTTCCGCCATCATCAGAGCCTGATTGCCCTGATAAATAGCCGGCACCGCGATCTTCTGGGAACCCGTTCAGCCGTGCGTAAGCGCAGACACCATCTGTTCTCGAAGCCGAGGCGAACCCGCAAACCGATGACTCCAACGGAGGCGGGATCCGTCGCAGTTGAAGTATCGGAAACCGCGGCGACCAACGGCGAGAACAGTTGATGCTAACGAGCGCACGTCAGCGCTCGTCCGCCGTCTATCTGATAGGTAGCGCCGGTGATCCACGACGCGCGCTCTGAGGCGAGATAAAAGACCAGCTCCGCGATTTCCCTTGGGTTGCCTACCCGGCCCAGCGGGTGGGTCGTCTTTGAGTGTTCGAGAAACTTCTCGTAGTCCGGTTCGCTCATGCCTCCGCGTTTGTGAATCTCGGTGACTACCACTCCCGGGTTCACCGCGTTCACGCGGACGCCTTTAGGCGCCAGCTCCAGCGCAGCGCAGCGCGTGAGTTGGTCCACTCCGGCCTTTGACACGCAGTACGCCAGCACTCCGGGAAAGGAACGCAGGCCCGTGACGCTGGAAATATTCACGATATTTCCCTTGGTCTTGATCAGGTGCGGCGTGGCCAGCTGCATCAGATGAAAAACCGAACGCAGGTTCACATTCATCATCGCGTCCCACGACGACAGTGAAGTGTTCTCGATCGTCCCCGAAGCGATGTGGCCCGCGGCATTGACTAACACGTCCAATTTGCCTGCCCGTTGGATGGCTTCACCGATTGTATTAGTGGCTTCAGCCTCATTGGTCACGTCAAGCGCAATCGGCAGCGCCTGCGCTCCCTGCGCGCCGATTTCGGCGGCGACGTCATTCAAAGTTTCCTGATTGCGGCCAATGGCGAGGAGGTAATCTGACTCGGAGGCAAATCTGGTCGCCACGGCGCGGCCGATGCCGGACGTTGCTCCTGTAACCATTACTACGCGGGGCTCACTCTGCTTATTCATACCTGTCATTATCGTTAGCAATTGAATTTGCGAAAAACAGCAACGCCATATTGACATAGGCCCTTAGTAATTGACTATACTGCGTCGGATTCGTTGGATCATGTCACCAAAAGGATCTGCATCCCGGGTGTTATAGGTTCCTCCGACAGGTTACGTAACTAATTGGAATCGATCGAAGCTTCCGTCGGCTAGATCGATGCTGCGACGGCGCGGTCGCAGCCACTACATTGGCGAATTCACCGTCAGCATCCGGTTATATGAATGCCGGTGCCGCGGCTGGCGCTGCCCTGTTCTTTGTTCTCTGGTGGATGCTGCAAGCGGAAGAGTCGCCCTGGGTCCCGGCGGGATTGGCTGCCAGCGTGGTAATGCTGGTCGCCGCGTTTGCCCGGTTGCTGGTGGCCCGGCGCGTTCGTAATCACCGTGGTCCTGTTACGCACGATTCGTATCAGCGCCCGATCCGACGACCGACGATTAATGAAGTGATGCACTCGACCGGCCGTCACGCGGCTGCGTTAAGAGCTTTGCAAAAACATTCGATCGTGGCCGACGAGAGAGATTCGGCCGAAACGCATCGTGAGGTCTACGACTTGTGCACCGAATATCTGAGCGGGGCCGAGCGGGCGTTGCAATCGCCGGCGCTGCAAGCGGACGGCCGGGTGGCGTTGCGGGCCGGCCAGGAGAGAGTACGCGAACTGCAGAAGCACCACCTGTTGACCTGGGCGCGAGGCTCGGCACGCGCGCTTACGCATGAAGCCCAACAGCGGGTGAGACTGTATGACAAGATTGAGACTGCCAATCGCGCGCTTGATTGTATCGATCAGGCTCTGAAGGTCTGTCCGGATGATCCGGAACTAACCGTTTCGGTCCAGGCCGTACATGAATTTATCGCCTCCAGTCGGGTCGCGCATTGGGTGGAGTTGGCCGAGCGGGCGGCTTTCAAAGGTCATTTTCAGCGCGCCATCGACTGTTACCGCGATGCGCTTTACTACCTGGGCCGTGATGGCGCAGGGGTGGCGGGAAACGACGCAGCCGAACAAATCCTAAAGGAAATTGACATGCTGCGCGCCCGCATCGGCGCCGAGGCGATTGAATCAGAGCCGGGCGCCCCCGATTTTAGATCCCCAAGACGATCAAATTCCGACATATTGTGAAACATGTTTCGACCAAAATGTCCCCGTTGCGGTAGCCACCGAATCAGGCGCGGCTACGACCGCAGAATGTTGTATCAGCGTATATTTGGCATCCATAACCTTTTGTGCGATCATTGCAACTGGTTATTCACAGCGTTCTGTCCATTGTTTAATCTCCGGCAAGGCCAACGAAGCAGCAGTAGAAGTTCTCGTTGAGTGCTCCAGCGTTAGGGAGTCTGTTATGAGCAATAAGAGCCTGATTGTCGCCGCTATCTCTGTTCTTTTCTTCGTCGCTCCCGGAGCTTTTGCCCAGGATCAGACGCAGGGCCCGCCGGCGACCGCCGGTTCGGCGGCCGATTTTCAAGGCATCCGCCGCTATCTGCTGGGCCCGGGTGATGTGGTTGATGTGCGAGTGTTCGGGCAGCCGGATCTAAACTGGTCCGGAGAAGTTGATCCCGACGGTAATTTGTCCTCACTCCCGTTTGTCGAAACGCCTATCCGCGCCCAGTGCCGCACTGAAAAGGAAGTGCAGAAAGACGTGGCGCTGGCCTTCTCAAAGTACATCAAGAACCCGCAGGTAAGCGTGCAGATCAAGGAACGCAAGAGCCGTCAGCCGGCGACGATCTTTGGGGCGGTCCGCTACCCGAAGCAGATCGTCATGTTGCGTGAGGTCCGTTTGCACGAATTGGTCACCGCCGCCGGCGGCTGGACCGAACGGGCCAGCGGCACAATTGAGGTCATGCACACAGAGCCGCTCATGTGCTCCGATGAGAGCGGCGTTTTTCAGAAAGCCAGCTTGTCGGAAAAAGGAAGCTTCGGCATCGCGATCTACAAGATTAACGATCTGAAAGCAGGTAAGGAAGAGGCTGATCCGGTCATTTGGCCAGGCGATATCGTGAAGATCACGGAAGGCGATCCGGTTTACGTTACCGGCATGGTGGCCAGCCCCCGTGAACTTGTGATTCGGGAAAAGCTGACCCTGACGCACGCTATTGCTATGGCGGGCGGCCCGCAGCGAATGGCCAAGACCAACGAGGTCCACATCCTGCGCCAAAAGGAAGGCGGCCAGGATGAGTTGAAGTTCAATTACGATCTGATTCGAAAGGGAAAAGACCCGGATCCGGAATTGAAACCTTTCGACATCATCGAAGTCGGCGAAGCCGGCATGTTCAGCGGCAAAGGCATGAGTGACCTTTTCAAAGGCGTCGTGCGCGGCACCGCCGGTGTCGCCACCCAGCGCGGCATCATCTATTAGCAATCCATTAATTAATTCATGAGTCAGAGAATCCGTAACAAACCTAGTAAAAAGAACCGCACCATCACCTTCGCCTGGATATTCGGCCTGGCGCTCCTGGTTTCGCTGCTGATTTATTTCGATCAGACCGCGCTGCTCTATATCTTCTCAACGCTCGGCGTTACCGTGCTGCTGGTTATTGTGGCCACCGCTGATCTCGGCCGCAGTGATCTATCATCCGGTGACCAGAATCCGACCCGCGCCGAATCTGCCCGCCCGGCCAGGTAACTTTCCGTTTCCGTCTGAGTGGTCATTTTCGAGTTGGCAAATACTGCCCGCTCGCATAGAGTATCTGCGCCGACAATCCAAGATTTTCCTGGAGGTCCAACCCAAATGAAGAAGCTGAATATGTCCTTAATAGCGATAGCCCTATTCGCGCTCGCCGCGTTGTCACTTTCAATGCCCATCCGTTCGGCCCATGCGCAAAGAAGCGGCGAGGGCGGCGGCGGTGGTCCCCTCAAATATCCCGAGACCAAGAAAGTCGACGTGGTGGACGACTACTTTGGCACCAAGGTGCCCGATCCCTACCGCTGGCTCGAGGACGATCGCTCGCCGGAAGTTGCCGGATGGGTGGAAGCGCAGAACAAAGTCACCTTTGCTTATCTCGATCAAATCCCATATCGCGCCGCAATTAAGGATCGCTTGCTGAAGTTGTACAACTATCCCAAGTACAGCGCGCCGACCCGCCGTGGCGATTGGTTCCTCACGACGAAGAACGATGGGTTGCAGAACCAGAGCGTCTGGTACATTCAAAAAGGTCTCGAAGGTACGCCGGAAATGCTGCTCGATCCGAACGCGTTTTCAAAGGACGGGACCTCGCGGCTGGGTTCCTTCAGCATCTCGCATACGGGAAAATACGTCGGCTACGGGGTCTCCGAAGGCGGCTCAGACTGGAACGAGATCCACATCCTGGACGTGGCGACCAAAAAGCCGCTCGCCGATAAGTTGGAATGGGTGAAGTTCTCCAGCGCCTCCTGGCGCGGAGACGAAGGCTTCTACTACAACCGCTATCCGACGCCGCCCGAGGGTAAGAAGATGGCGCAGAAGAATGAATATCAGAAGACCTACTATCACAAAGTGGGCACACCACAGTCTGAAGATGTGCTGGTCTATGAAGACAACACTCATCCGGGCGAATTTCATAGCGTGGGCGTCACCGACGATCTCCGTTTCGAGATCATGACGCGCTCTGATTCCACCATCGGCAAGAAAGGCAACTCGCTCTTCTTCCGCGATATTTCCCACAACCAGAAAGACTGGACGCCGATCATCGCGGACATTACTGATGATGATTACGGCGTGGTCGATAACCTGGCCGACAAGTTTCTGATTCGCACCAATCACGGCGCGCCGAAAGGGAAGATCGTCCTTTACGATCCGAAGACGTCGGCGTGGAAAGATGTGATCCCGGAAAAACCCGAGCCCATGGAAGCCTCGAACACGGTCGGAGGGAAACTGTTCGTCTCTTATCTCAAGGACGTCACCACGCGCGCCTATGTCTATAGCCTCAACGGCAAACTCGAAAACGAGATCATGATGCCCGGTCCCGGTTCAGCCGGCGGCTTTGGCGGTCGCATGGATGACAAATTCACTTTCTACAGCTTCACCTCGTTCAACTATCCGCCGACGATTTACAAGTATGACATCGCCACCAGGGAGTCTTCAGTTTATCGCAGCGTGAACATTCCCGGTTTTAATCCGGCGGACTATGAGACGAAGGAAGTCTTCTACAACAGCAAGGACGGCACGCGCGTGCCCATGTTCCTGACCTACAAAAAAGGAATCAAGCTGGACGGGAAAAATCCGACGCTGCTTTACGGCTACGGCGGCTTTAACATCACTACCAATCCGAGCTTCAGCGCGTTGCGCATCGCGCTGCTCGAGCAGGGCATGGTCTACGCATCGGCAAACATGCGTGGCGGCGGCGAATATGGCGAGAAGTGGCACGAAGCCGGCACGAAGCTCCAGAAGCAGAATGTTTTCGATGATTTTATCTCCGCCGCGGAGTACTTGATAAAAGAGAAGTACACGTCGCCGGCGAAACTCGCGATTGAGGGAGCCTCGAACGGCGGCTTGCTGGTGGGCGCAGTCACCAACCAGCGGCCCGACTTGTTCCGCGCTGTTCATCAACATGCCGGAGTCATGGATATGCTGCGCTTCCACAAGTTCACGATTGGTGGGGCGTGGATTTCAGACTATGGCTCGAGCGAGCAGAACGAAGCGCAATTTAAAGCGCTGTATGCGTACTCGCCGGTCCATAACGTTAAGGCCGGCACTCGGTATCCGTCGATTCTGGTGACTACCGCCGACCACGATGATCGAGTGGTCCCGGCGCATTCGTTTAAGTACGCGGCGGCGTTGCAGGCAGCGCAAGCCGGCGACAACCCGGTGATCATTCGGATCGACACGAATTCGGGTCACGGCGCCAGCAGCACCACCAAGCAACTGGAACAGACGGCCGACATTTATTCATTCTTCTTCTATAACCTCGGTGTGACGCCGAAGTATTAGGAGAGGAGGATCGCGCTCCAAAACAAAGGCCGCGGATTGCCGAACATGTTTCGGTCAATCTGCGGCCAGTCTTTTTTTCGCCGCCTGCAAACCTTCGTCGACCCGCGCCGGCGCCGTCCCGCCAATTCGTGACTTGGTAGCCAATGTCTGTTCGATTGAGAGCGCCGCAAAAACATCGTCTTCAATGAGCGGCGAAAATGATTTGAAGTCCTCCAAAGAAAGATCGTTCAGCTCGCAGTTGCGTTCAATGGCTCGCACCACGATTCGCCCGACCATCTCATGCGCCTGGCGAAACGGCATCCCGCGCCGCACTAAATAATCTGCCAGTTCCGTGGCGTTCAGATATCCATGGGTGGCCGCGTCGCGCGCCCGCGCCGCGTCTACCCTTAGATTGCGCAGCACGGTCGCCGTCACTTGGAGTGAACTAAGCACCGTATCAGCCGTGTCAAAAATCGCCTCTTTGTCTTCCTGCATGTCCTTGTTGTAAGCCAGCGGCAAGCCTTTCATGGTCGTGAGCAGCGCGGTGAGGTGGCCAAACACTCGTCCGGACTTGCCGCGCACCAGTTCCATCGAATCCGGGTTTTTCTTCTGGGGCATCAGGCTGGAACCCGTGGCCACGGCGTCGCTCAATTCGAAAAATCCGAACTCGTTGGTGGCGTAAAGGATGATGTCTTCCGCCAGCCGCGACAGGTGCATCATGATGATCGAAGCCGCACCGGCGAACTCAAGACAAAAATCGCGATCGCTGACAGCGTCAAGACTGTTGCGCGAAACAGAGTCGAAGCCCAGGGCCTGGGCGACGGCCTCGCGATCCACGTTATAGGAAGTGCCCGCCAGAGCGGCGGAGCCGAGCGGCAAGACATTGAGGCGACGGCGCGCATCGGCCAGTCGTTCACGATCGCGCGCCAGCATTTCAAAATAAGCCAGACACCAATGGGCGAAGAGAACCGGCTGGGCGCGTTGCAGATGCGTGTAGCCGGGCATTACCAGGTCGCGGTTGTTACCGGCCAGATCGAGCAGGTCTGCGCACGTGCGGTTGAGCGTGGCCACGGTGGCGTCAATGGCCTCGCGCAACCAGAGGCGGAAATCGGTCGCGACCTGATCGTTGCGGCTGCGCCCGGTGTGCAGCTTGCGGCCCACGTCGCCAATCGCCTCGACCAAACGCGCTTCGACAAAGGAATGAACATCCTCCGCCTCTGATCCGGCGAAGTACGATTCGTCGCGGCCGCGGGCGAGGATCGATTCGAGCGCGCCCTTGATCTGGTCCTGCTCGCCGCCATTGAGTACGCCCGCGGCAGCCAGCGCGTCGCAGTGGGCGAGGCTCGCCCGCACATCAACCGCGAACAGGCGGCGGTCAAAACGGAATGAGCGGTTGAATTCCGCAAAGGCCGGGTCTGATTTTCCTTTGAACCGGCCACCCCAGAGATTGTTTTCGGTATTTTGTCCCATTTGTCTCACTCCGCGGCTTGACGTAACCGCATAAAACCCGTAGTTTATGCATCTATGCAGGAAAAATGCAACTATTCTGCATGACTTATCGTCTTAACATCGCCATGCTAAAGCAGGAACGGCAAAAAACAATTCTTAATCTGGTGCGCGCCAGGCCGATCGCGACGCAGGAGTCGCTGCGCGCGCACCTGGAGCGCGCCGGCGTATCCGCGACCCAATCGAGTGTTTCGCGCGATCTGGACGAACTGGGGATTGTAAAGCATCGCGGCCGCTACGCGCTGCCGCATGCCAGCGGTGATTCTGCCCGCGGTTTGCTGAGCCTCGACGTGGCGGGAGACGTGCTGGTGGTGGCGCACTGTTTGCCCGGGCGCGCATCGGGCGTCGCCGTCGAAATTGATGACGCCGCCATGCCCCAGATTGTCGGCACGCTCGCCGGCGAAGACACAATCTTCATCGCGGTTCGCGATCAAAGGGCGCAGCGGGCGGCGATGAAGAAAATTTGGGAGCTGTTTGGATAGGAAATCAAATCATTGCGATCCATTGAGACATGGATCGTTGAATAACTGAAACAATGAATGAATGAGTCAATGATCAAATGAGTCAATCAATCAAAAAAATCGTTCTCGCTTACTCAGGCGGACTGGACACGTCGGTGATGTTGCACTGGCTGAAGGAAAAATATCAGTGCGAAATTGTCTGCTACTGCGCCGACGTTGGTCAGGGCGCCGAGATGGACGGCCTCGATGAGAAAGCCAAAGCGACCGGCGGGTCGAAGCTCTACATCGAAGACCTGCGCGAAGAGTTTGTCCGCGATTATGTGTGGACCTCAGTGAAAGCCAACGCAGTTTACGAAGGCGTTTACCTGATGGGCACATCGCTGGCGCGGCCGGTTATCGCCAAGCGCCAAATCGAGATTGCCCGCCAGGAGAATGCCGACGCGGTGGCCCACGGAGCAACCGGAAAAGGCAACGATCAGGTCCGCTTTGAGCTGACCTATTACGCTTTGCAGCCGGACATCAAAGTCATCGCTCCCTGGCGTGAATGGGAGTTCGGCGGCCGCACGGACCTGATTGCTTATGCGGAGGCCCACGGAATACCGATCACGGCGACTGTGGCCAAGCCATACTCCATGGATCGCAATCTGATGCACGTCTCGTATGAGGGCGGGATTTTGGAAGACCCCTGGGCTGAGCCGCCTGAGAATATTTTTCAGATGACCGTTTCGCCGGAGCGAGCGGCCGACGAAGCCGAGTACCTCGAGATTGGATTTGAAAAAGGCGAACCCGTTTCGCTTAACGGCGAGGCGCTTGACCCGGTCGGCCTGCTGACCAAACTGAATGAGTTCGGCGGCGCGCACGGCATAGGCCGGGTCGATCTCGTCGAGAATCGATTTGTAGGCATGAAGTCGCGGGGCGTGTACGAAACTCCCGGCGTCACCATTCTGCATGCGGCCCATCGCGCGTTGGAATCGATCACCATGGACCGCGAAGTCATGCACTTGCGCGATGCGCTGGGAGTGAAATTCGCTGAGAATGTCTATTACGGCTTTTGGTTCGCGCCCGAGTTCGACCTGATGCGGAAGATGATCGATGAGACGCAGCAGCATGTTACCGGTGACGTGCGGCTCAAGCTTTACCGCGGGAACGTGGTCGTCGCCGGCCGTCGCTCGCCGCACTCGCTTTACGATGAGCGCATCGCTACGTTTGAGACGGACACAGTTTATAACCAGCGTGACGCCGAAGGTTTCATCAAGCTGAATGCGCTGCGCTTGAGACTGCGAAACAGCCAAAGCTGACAATCGCCGCCGCCGGTCAGCGGTTTTGGGAATAGAGGGAATGGCGGGCATTAGCCCGCCTCTAAACAGGGTCGAGATGGGTAATTCACAAACAATCGAGGTCGATAAGATTGGCTCAGCGACTTCGCCGCTGAACCTGTCGCGGACGATCGATATTGCACCCGAGGAGCGTGTCGCGCGCGCCGGCGATGTGGTGGTGGTGCGGGTGCTGACCGACAACGCCACTTACAATATGCTCGAACTGCCGACCGGACGGCTGGCCAAAGTGAATCCCGGCGATATCGTCGCCGGCGTGCTGGGTCGCCGCCGGGCATTAAAGGGTTTCGTTGGCGACGTGCCCGCGACGGTCAGCGCAGGTGACGAGTTACATCTTCTGAGTTTGGGGGGCGTAATCGGCAGTTGCAGCGGCCATCACTCCAGTCTGAACGACGCCATCAAGGTTGAGGTGCTCGGCGTCGCGCAGAACGGCAATTCCACAACTCAAAATATTGCCAACGGTGGCCTGCCGTTGCGCGAGCAGCTGGGTGCAACGGCCGCGCTCGTGGTGGTCGCCGGCGCGTGCATGAACAGCGGCAAGACTTATGCGGCGACCGAAATCATTCAAGTCGCGACGCGCAAGGGCTTGCGCGTGGCGGCCGCAAAGCTCTCCGGCATCGCTTGTCTGCGCGACACGCTGAACATGGCGGATCACGGCGCCGTCGCCACTGCCAGCTTTCTCGACTGCGGTCTGCCTTCAACGGTCGGCGTTGAGAATCTCGCGCCGGTGGCGAAGGCCATCATCGCCCGCTTGAACGAGAGTTCGCCGGATCTGATCGTGATTGAATTGGGCGACGGCATCCTCGGCGGTTATTCGGTTGAATCACTCTTTGAAGACGACGAACTGCGGACGGCGATGGGCGCGCTGGTATTTTGCGCGTCTGATTACGTCGGCGCGTGGGGTGGAATCGAGTTGTTTCGCCGGCGCGCCATGAAGATCGATGTGGTCGCCGGTTCGGTGACAGACTCAAAGATGGGCGAGGACTACATCGAGCAAGAGTTCGGTGTGCCGGCCGCAAACGCGCGGCGAAATGGCGCGAAGCTGTTTGAATTGGTCAGTACCGCCTGCGGTGCGGGCGTAGCCGGCCGAGTGAGTAATGCTTAACTTACAGATCGACGGCCCGCTGCGACAGGCCGTACTGACTTTATGATCAAGATTGCAATCTTTGGTGGCTCGGGTTACGGCGGGTCGGAGTTGTTGCGGATTCTGCTCCAGCATCCGCAGGCCGAGGTCGTTTTCGTGACTGCCAACGAGCACGCCGGCAAAGCTGTGCCAGAAGTGCACAAGAACCTCCTGGGTCTGACCGATCTGCGGTTCGTCAAGGCGGCCGAGGATTTGAACGGTCTGAGCGGCATCGACTGCGCGTTCTTTGCCCTGCCGCACGGACAGGCGATGGAGATCGCCCCGAAGCTGCCGCAGGCTGTGAAGGTCATTGATCTGTCCGGCGATTTTCGTCTTGGTGACGCCGAGGTTTTCGCCAGCCATTACGGCCGCGAACAGACCGCGATGGAGGCGCAGCGCGAATTTGTATATGGATTGACGGAGACGAACCGGGAGCGAATCCGCTCGGCGACGCGCATCGCGAATCCGGGCTGCTTTGCGACGGCCACCTTGCTCGGACTCGCGCCTCTGGTCGCAAATCAGCTCTTGAGTTGCCGGGTCATTGTCGACGCGAAGACGGGCTCGTCCGGTTCGGGAGCGAAAGCCGCCGCGAACACTCACCATCCGCAGCGCAGCAACTCGTTCTATGCCTACAAGCCTTTCACTCATCAGCACGTGCCGGAGATCGAGCAGGAGTTGCGATCCGTAGGCGAGTGGAAAAATGAACTCATCTTCATGACGCACTCGCTGCCCGTGACGCGCGGCATCTTCGCCTCTATCTATTGCGAATTGGACAGGGATCTGACCAGCGCCGAGACGCGCGATCTGTTCGCTGACTTTTATCGTGATTCCTTTTTCGTGCGTCTGGTTGAAGGGTCGCCGGACATCAACTGGGTTAAGACCACGAATTTTTGCGACATCGGCTTTGCGGTCCGGGGGCGGCAATTGGTGGTCTTCACGGCGATCGACAATCTGGTGAAAGGCGCGGCCGGACAAGCTGTGCAGAACATGAACCTGATGTTTGGCCTGGATGAGAAAACGGGATTGGCGCTCATCGGAACGAACCCTTAAGAATGTTTAGCGGCGGGCTATTGCCCGCCGGCGTTGGGTTAGCGGAAAGGCGAGCAGTGGCTCTAAGCGATTAATGGATACTCCAAAACAAAGAGATGTTGCTGCTCTCGAAGAGCAGTATCAGCTGGCGACTTACAAAAAGATGCCGGTCGTGGCTGAGCGGGGCGAAGGCGTTTGGGTTTACACGAGCGATGGTGAACGGTATCTCGACCTGTATGGCGGCCACGCGGTCGCCGGCACCGGGCACTGTCATCCGCACGTGGTCCGGGCGATCAAAGAACAATCTGACAAGCTGTTGTTCTATTCGAATCTCGTGTACTCCGAAACCCGCGCGCGGGCGGCTGAGAAATTGGTTTCGATTGCGCCTGAGCTCTTGACCAAGGCCTTCTTCTGCAACTCAGGCACTGAGGCCAATGAAAATGCCATGCGCATGGCCCGCTTCGCCACGGGGCGCGAGAACATCATCACTTTCAGCGGCGGCTTTCATGGGCGAACAGCTGACGCAATCAGCGCCACCTTCCTGGGAAAGTACCGAGAGATCGGGAAGCCCAACGTTCCCGGTCATTTAAAAGCCGAGTTTGGCGATCTCGCATCGGTCGGCGCGCTGGCGGACGATTCGGTCGCCGCGATCATGCTGGAGCCAATCCAATCGATGGGCGGAGTGAGGCTGGCGCCGCCATCCTTCTATCGGTCGCTCCGCGAGTTGTGCGACGAACGTGGCATCATCCTCATTTACGACGAGGTGCAAACTGGCGTCGGACGAACCGGTGATTGGTTCTTCGCGGGCAGCCCGGCCGGTGACGGAGTGGTGCCGGACATCGTGTCGCTGGCGAAATCATTGGGCAGTGGCGTTCCGGTGGGCGCTTGTCTGGTGACTGAGAAGATTGCTCGGCACATCAAGGAAAACGATCTCGGCACAACCTTTGGCGGTGGCATGATTGCGATGGCGGCCGTGACGGCGACGCTCGAGGCCATAGAAAATGATCGAATGCTCGAGAACGTCCAAAATGTGGAATCTTATCTGCGAGAGCGACTGAGGGAAGTTGAGCAGGTAGTGAATGTACACGGGCGAGGATTTTTGCTCGGGCTGGAATTCGCCGGCCAGGCGAAACCGGTGCATGAGGCGCTGCTGGAAAAGAAAATCATTACCGGCTCTTCGAGTGATGCGAAGGTGCTGAGGCTGCTGCCCCCGCTGTGCTTGCAGCAGAGCGAAGTTGATCTGTTTGTGGAAGCGCTGGCGCAGGCGGTGAACTGACCGCCTTACGAGCGGAACAGAAAATAGACGGCGCCCAGAATGCACAGGCCGGCCCAGAGAAAATCCAGCTTGATGGGCTGACGCA
>Ga0126369_10000661_pt1 | contig 22765 bp, 15 predicted proteins | sample PanSoiMetaPlot_1_FD_109646 | JGI IMG/M metagenome (GOLD analysis project Ga0126369, IMG submission 109646) | Tropical forest soil microbial communities from Panama - MetaG Plot_1 | ecosystem: Environmental > Terrestrial > Soil > Tropical forest > Bulk soil | place: Panama | collected 2016-02-17
GAGCGACCATTCCTTGACGCGCGCAAGGTCGTCATAGGTGCCGTAGCGGTGCGTCCACATGGAGAGAATGAGCGAGCGGTACGGCGTGTCTTCATCCTCAAAGCGGGTGACCAGCTCCGTAAGTCGCCGGAGCGCCTCGTTGGCCGCAGCATCGGCGCTGCGCCCCTTGAACTCGATGACGCGCTCTTCGCCGGCCGGACTACCGCCATTGAGCCTGACATAGACCAGCTCGGCAACCGAACCGGCGGGGGCGAGTTCGGCGAAACCACCGTTGCGCAGCATGGCGGCTTCCAGGGTCAGTTGAGGCGCGATACCGATCTCCACCTGTTTGCTGGTCGGCGGCGCTCCGGTCTTGAAATCCAGAATGGCATACCTGCCGTCGGCGAGATGCTCGATGCGGTCGGCGCGGCCCGTAAGTCGGAAGACGCGGTCGCCGGTCGCGATCTGCAGCTCGCCCCGGATTTCCGCATGAGAAGCCGTGATCTTGGCACGGCGCTTTGTCTCGAAATCCGCGAACCAACGCGAAATGCGTTCATAACGCGGCCACCAGAATGCGCAGGTCTCCGGAAAATCCTTCAGCGGCGCAAAATGCCGCTCACCCAAACGCAACAGCTCGCCATAGGGATCGTCCGGCAATGCGTCGGGATAGGCCTTTGCGAAATCCCCGATCGCGCCATGAATGATGTTGCCACGCTCCGCCGCACCCAGCGCCTCATCAACCGGATCGAGCCATTGCAGCTTAAGAATGTGTTTGGCATAAATGGTGTAAGGATCACGCAGCCAATGCTCAATTTCAGTCACCGACAACGAGGCGGGACGCGCGGCGCGCGGCGGGCATGGTGCGGGACGCGCAATCGGTTGGGGCGGCGCTTTCGGAGCGTCAAGGCTGCGGCAAAGATCGAGATACCGCTCGCCGCGCGTAAGCGCTTGCTCCCATAATGGCGCACTTGCAACGGCCGCCAGTCTCTGTACGAAGCGCGACGCCACCGTCGGGGCGCCGCCGCGCTTGGCCGAATAGGTGAGAAACACCTCCCGCGCGCCGAGCAGCTGTGCGAAATCGTGGGCCGCGAGGCTGATGCGGCGTTCCGGCAGATCGAGACCGAGCGCTTGGCGCATCGACCGGCTCAACCACGGATCAGTCCGCGGATCGGGGGGCCACACGCTTTCGACTAGCCCGCCGATGATAACGCGATCGTTGCTGGTGAGTCGCGCCTCCAGGGGGCCGTAAATGCGGATGCGATTGCCGGGCGCCCCCGGCCGGCGCACCACCCGGTCCGCGATCGTCACATCGAACAGCTCCGGGTAGTCTTCAACGATTACTGCGAAAGGCTCGATCTTTTCGACAATCTCGTCGAACGCCATTGCAAGCGCTTCGCTGTCCGGGCCCGCAAACGTTTCGCCGGCCCCGTCGGTACCGGCGCGCCTGACAGCCTCGCAGTGGCGCGCCGCAAGGCCGGCGAAATCGTGACTGCGCGATAAGGCGATTGCGGATTCAAGCGGCTCGAGAGCCATTGCGATTCGTCGGAGCAGCGCCTCGGCTTCATCGAGCTGTGCAAAGTGCAAAGACCGTCGCGGATCGGCACGATGAATATCCGAGGGTTCGCCGCGTTTGAGCTTGGAAAGCTCGCGCCGAAAACTCGAAAGGGCCTGAATGAGACCAATCGATCCCGCACGAGGGCGTGGACCGCGAAGAATGGCGCGTTCCAGCGCCGCCACAGCGCGGCCGTGACGAGCCTCATCCGCGCCGAACCGAGCAAATGGATGCTTCAACAGCGCCAGCAGTCGCACCGGCGCTAATCCGTCAACTGCGGCTTCGGCGACGAGCCGGGCGAATACTCCGGCCGATGTCTCGCCAAGCGGATCGCCACTCGAATCGTCAGCCGTGATATTCCAGCGCCGCAAAGTCACGACCACCCGGCGTGCCAGCGCGCGATCCGGCGTCACCAGCGCGGCCATGCCCTCCGTCTGGGATAGCGCTTCGCGCAGCACCACGGCGATCGCGAGCGCTTCCTCTTCCGCATTGACCGCCTGAATGACCGTGACGCCCGCAAGCGCAGGTGCGAACGCCGCGGCGATCTCGCCAAGCCGGGTGCGCCACTTGTCGGTCGCGGCCGCCGGGCGCAGCGCTTCACTCACCAAGGCTTCGCGGCCGTGGGGTGATGGCGCGACCAGAACCCCTACGTAGTGGCGCTTGATGCCGATGCGGGCAAGAAGCGCATGCATGGCAAATTGAGGATGTCCGGGGGCCGGCGGAAGCCGCGCGCGGCCGGATGCCCTAATGCCGCCGATGGCATGCCACGATTCCTCGTCGAGCTCTGTGTCGAGGCCGGGGAGCACCACGGCCCCCTGCGGCAGGCCCGCGATGGTGGCAAGCAGCTTCGCTGTCGCCGGCATGGAACCGGTCGAGCCCGCCGCAATAACCGGTTTGCCAGGCCGCGACACCAGGCGCGCCGCTTCGGCAGCGATCAGGCGGTCGCGTCGCATCGCCGGCTCTATGGCGCCGCGCTCGGCAAGAATCGCTGGCCATACTTCCCGCGCGATCAAGAGAAATCGCAACGTCAGCTGCCAGTACTGGTCGAGCTCGTCCGGCACGAGGCCATCCAGCCGCTGCCACGGCACCTCGCGGGTCGTCATGTCATCCATGAGCTTGGCGAGATCGTCGGCCAGCGCCAGGGCGGCGGCCGGATGGCGAACCACCAGCGGCGCCTCTCCGGCAGGAGGTGCGATTCGCTCAGCCCATTTCAGCACCAGGCGCGCCAGCAGAAAGCGACGCTCCAATCCGCCGACAGCGGGCGGCAGACCGAGCGCGTCGGAGGCGACATCACCGGTTGCCATATCGGCGAAGACAAGCTCGTCCTCATCGATGTCGCCAATCGGCACGATGCGCGGCAACACCGCTGCGTCGACGCCCAGCACCTCAAGAAACGCATTGCGGGCGAGCCGGCAGGCGCGTCGCGTCGGCAGAAATATGGTCGTATCGGCGAAATCGCCTGGCCCCGGCATGAAGCCTTCGACCAGCTGCCCGTCCCGCAGGGCGCGTATCAGCGTCTGCAGGAACGGCGCCGATGCCGGAATGGTGAACACGCGAGATGTCTTGGACGTGACCGCGCGAGCAGGCGCCCCCTCGCTACCCTCCCCGGCTTGCGAGGGAGGGCAGGGTGGCGGCAACGGCATCGTGGTCCGCGAATGCGGCCGCTGAGGCGCTAAATCGTTCATTGTTTGGATGACGTACGCGTGATTCCCCGACCCGTATTCTATCACGCTACGCTGGCAAGGATGGCGGCTTCTGCGGCAGCGATGGCCTCCAGGGTCCCGACATGCATCCATACGCCTTCCAGTCGCAGGCCGTATAGCCGGCCGGCCTCGATTGTGCGGTCAAACAGCAGATTGAGCGAGAAGGCGCCAGGAGGGGCTGTGGAAAACAAGACGGAACTCAGGATCGCGACGCCCGCATAGACAAACGGCACAACTTCGCCTTCCCGACGCCGGGTTATCCGGCCGTCCGGCGCCATCGCGAAGTCGCCGCGGCCTCCATAACCGATGCTGGTCGAGGTCGCGGCGAGCAGCAACAGCGCGTCCATGCGGGCGGGATCAAACGTCTCGGCAAGACGGATGAGATTTGGCTTGACCCCATCGATCCAGATGGCGTCGGAGTTGAGATGAAAGAACGGCGCGGCGCCGAGACTGGGGAGCGCCTTGACGACGCCACCGCCGGTATCGAGCAGTTCGTCGCGCTCGTCGGAGATCACGATCCTGGGGCCTCGTCGTCCGGCAAGATGCTGTTCGACCTTATCGGCGAGATGGTGAACATTGACCACGGCGATCTCGACGTTCACCTCGGCCAGCCGGTCGAGCACATGGTCGATCAACGCCTTGCCGCCGACTGCGATGAGCGGCTTCGGCGTGGCGTCGGTGAGCGGATGCATACGCGTGCCCAATCCCGCGGCCAGCACCATGGCGCGGCGAGGGATCTGGTAGCCGAGGGCTCTCGTCATCTTCACCTCAAACGGATTTCGAGAAGTGTTGCCGGCAAACGAAACGACAATGTGACATGCGGCGGCAACGACCCTCTGCCGCCTGCGAGAGAGGGTACCGGTCACGGCGGCGGAACGTGAGAAAGGTACCAATCGCTGAGGGCAGCGAGCGCCGGGTGCCTGAGGTCGCGACGCACACAGGCGTAGACACGCGGCAAATGTTGCAAATATTGAGGCTTACCGTCGCGATGGTTGAGCCGCGCAAAAATGCCAAGGATTTTCGTTGCCCGTTGGGCGGCAAGCGTCGCGTACAGCTGAGTGAACGCATTGGTGTCGAAATCCGGATCGTGCGCGCAGCGCCCTTGCACGTAGCGTTCGAACAGCGCCGCCTCCAGCTTTTCCGTCACGTCCACCCGGGCATCCTGGAGCAGCGAAGCGACATCGTAGGCTACCGACCCCAACACGGCATCCTGGAAATCCAGCAAACCGATCTGAGCAACGCCCGCCCGGCCCTCCAGCCACAATAAATTCGGCGAATGGAAGTCGCGCAGCACCCAAGTCTTTGGCGCATCGAGCGCCGGGCGCAGGGCATCACGCCAGAGCGACAGGAACTGCGCGCGAGTTTCCGCGGTGGCAGGAACACCGCGAAACGGCAGGTACCAGTCGATCAGCAGCTCCACCTCGATCAGGAACGCATCAAGGTCGTAAGGCGGAATGCGATATTCGGCATGCGGGGCGACCGGGAGCACATCGGGCAGGTCGCGCCGATGCAGCTCGATCAGCACGTCCGTTGCCCGCTCGTAGCGTTCTGGGATCGGCGACGATGGGTCACCTGCAACAACAAGCTCGGTGCCAAGATCTTCGAGCACCAAGAACCCCGCATCGTGGTCGGCGGCGAAGATATTCGGCGCCGAAAAACCGCGTTCCCGCAGCCCGTTTGCGATCGCAACAAAAGGCTTCACATCCTCGGCAAGGTGCGCGATCGCGCTATACGGCAGACCGCGCTTGATCGGCGGACCATCTGGCCTGCGCGGGGCATTCATCAGGATGAAGCGCTTGCCGTCGCAGAACAGCCGATCGTAGGAGCGGGTCGATGCGTCGCCCGCGATGCGGACGCGCTTCGCGGCAGCGAGGCCGGCTTCTTCGAGGAGGCCGAGCATGGCACCGAGACGATCAACCCGCACCGTGGCGGCGCCATGCCCGGAAATGTGGACCATGCGACGTTCGATCCCGCCGCGGGGGTTGAGCGTAAATGTGATGTCAATGCGATCTTCCGGCAGTGTGCTGCCGGCGCGATCGGGCCATTCCATCACCACGACCGCGTCCGCGTTCTCTTCCAGGCCGAGTTCGGCGAGTTCTTCCGCGCCGACAAGGCGGTAGAGGTCGGCATGTACAACGCGAAGACGGGGCAGGTCATAATGTTGCACCAGCGTGAAGCTCGGACTCGGCACCTCGATGGCCGCGTCGTTCGCCAGGGAAGCAATCATTGCGCGGGCGAAAGTCGTCTTGCCGGCGCCGAGGTCACCCGCAAGTGCGATGAAGTCGCCGGGTTGCAGCATGTTGGCAAGGTCAGCCGCAAACCGGCGGGTCGCCTCCTCGTTTGCCAGCGACAACGTGAATCCCGGACCGCCGCCAGAGTATGTCTGCATGATCCTCCGCCACAGTTGTCGCGCCTATTCGGCGGCGTCCCGCGCCGTCGCGGCCGCGAGCGGAAAGGTGCATACCACAGTCGTGCCTTGCCCCGGAACGGAATCTATCCGAACCGTTCCGTGGTGCAGCTCGACGAAGGACCGCACGATCGAGCAGCCCAAAGGGCGTCGCCAGCGGCCGCTCAAACGCGGTCGTAGGCGGGTTCGACAGGCGCATAACGGATGCAAGATGGAGGCTTGCACGCGGCCCGTGCGTTCTATAGGGCTTTGAGTTCCCCCCTTGAGTTATTCCCTTGCCTTTCTATATCACTGCGTGATACATTGATGCCTGTCAGGATTTTCAAAGCCTATGACTTCCACCGTTGGGCAAAGAGCGAGGGTCTGACGGACGCCAAGCTTTGCGACGCCGCTCAAGAAATCGAGAGTGGCCTGGTCAACGCCAGGTTGGGCGGCTTCCTCATCAAGAAACGTGTCGGGGCCGAGGGGCGAGGCAAAAGGGGCGGATACCGTACCATTGTGGCGCACCGTCAGGGTGACTGTTTGGTTTTTTTGCACGGCTTCGACAAGAACGACAAGGACAACATCTCGCCGAGAGAGAAGAAGGCGCTTCACAAGCTCGCCGACTACTACATGACGTTTAGCGACGCCGCTTTGTCCAGGACGGTGGGGGACGGCGGTATCATAGAGGTCAGGTCCCCATGAGCAAAATCCTCAAGAGCGTACATAGTTCCGCGAAGCGGCTGCACGATACCGGTCACATGAACGACCTCACGATGCGTGAGTTTGATGCGCTCTGCCTTGATCCGTGTCCTCAGTTCACCGCAAAGGATGTCGTGCGGATTCGCACCAAGAATCGCGCCAGTCAGGGCGTGTTCGCCGCATTTCTCAACGTTGGAAAAACAACCGTCGCGGCCTGGGAACAGGGCACAAAGAAGCCAAGCGGGGCCGCAAGCAAGCTCCTTGAGCTTGTTGACCGGAAGGGCCTGGATGTACTGGCGTAGCTCCCAGCACCTAGCGTCAGGACGACGCGAAAGGCCGGGCTCCATGCGCTCTCGACTGGCCGCGTCATCTTGAGTACCTGACGAGGCGGAACGACCTTATTGTTTGTTTTCTTGAAAAAGCGCCTCCCCGCCGGGCTTGCCCGGTCCACGCGTGACGCGAGATGAGGCCCAAGGCCGAAGTGGAAACCGAAACAGGGCTCTCCAACCCGCTCGTGCTTCGCCCGCGCCTATTCGGCGGCGTTCCGCGCCGTCGCGGCCGCGGGCGGGAAAGTGCATACCACAGTCGTGCCTTGCCCCCGAACGGAATCTATCCGAACCGTGCCGTGGTGCAGCTCGACGAAGGACCGCACGATCGACAATCCGAGGCCGGCGCCGCGATGGTGAGTGCCGTGGGCATGGGATTCGAACCAGTCGAACACCTTGTCCTTGATTTCGCTCGAAATGCCCGGCCCGCGGTCTTTGACGGTGAACGAGACCTGGTCCGGCGTACGTTCGGCCGCCAGCACGACCGTCTCGCCCGGCGGCGAGAACCCGATGGCATTCGAGAGCAAATTGAACAGGATCTGGCGGACGCGGCGTTCATCGGCCACGAAGCTGCCGATGTCGCCTGGCACGCGCAGCTCGAGCTTGATGTTATTCTTGACCAGGCGGTCCTGCACGCCTTCGACGGCGGCCGCCATGGTGGCGAGGACGTCGACCCGTTCGAGATCAAGCGTCATCGCCCCGGCGCCGATCGAGGCGAGATCGAGGATGTTGTTGATGATGGCAAGCAGCGCATTGCTGGAAACCGTGATGTACCCGAGATATTCGGCCTGCTTGGCAGTAAGCGGCCCGGTCGACGGATCGCCGAGAAAATGCGCGAATCCAATGATATTGGTCAGGGGCGATCGCAGCTCGTAGGACACGTGGTGGACGAAATCGATCTTGATCTTGTCTGCCGCGACCAGAGCATTGTTGCGCTCGATGAGAGCGCGCTCGACATTGACTGAATCGGTAACATCCTGGAACGTCACCAGGGTTGCGCCGTCCGGCAACCGCACGGTGCGGCAATCGACAACGCTGCCGTCGGCCCGTTCGATGCGCCGGAGAATCGGATCCCGACTATCGATAGCCGTCACAGCAGCATGGAGAGACTGCCACGTTTCGCGGACACCATGGAAGGCGCGGCACCGCTCGATCACGGCCTCAATGTGAGGATGCTCGTCGAGCATGGTGGGCGACAGCTGCCACATCTTCTCGAACACCGGATTGTACAGCCGGACCCGGCCATCACTGCCGAACAGCGCGACCGCCTCGGTGAGGTTGTCGAGAGTTTCGCCCTGGACCCGGATCAGCGCATCGAATCGGCGTTCAAGGTTGAGGCGTTCAGTGACGTCGTCGAACAAATAGGTGACGCCGCCGTCCGGATTGGGGGTGGTCACGACACGGAGCGTGCGCTGGTCCGGCAGATGCCATTCATATGTGGCGGGTTCGGAGGCCCGATAGGCGCGGTGGAGCTGGGCCTTCCACGCCCGAAAATCCTGTTGCTCGGGCAGTCGCCGCGCAGCGCGTAAGCGATCAATCACGGCAGAATCGGCTGGGTGCCGGTCAAGGAATCCGGCATCGATTTCCCACAATCTGCGATAGGCGGAATTGTAGAACGCCAGATTATGATTGGGATCGAATATGGCGACCCCCGTCGATAGCTGGTCGAGCGTACGGCGATGCGCCCCGACCGTGGACGCAAGGTCGGACCGCAACGTCTCCAGTTCGGTCACATCGCGACATATTCCGGCGCTGCCGCGTGACACCGGCGTTTCAAAAACGTCAAGGACGCGGCGTGTGCCGCCAATGTTGACGGCGGCGCGCCCCGAATAAGCGCTGCCGCTGGCGCGCAAGCGCTCGATCTCCGCCCGCGTATCGCTGTCGAGAAGCTCGCGTCCGTTTGCCCCCGTGGCCTTCGGGTCAGCCGCCGCGACGGCGCGTGCAAACGCAGGGTTCACGAAGGTGAGCCGGCCGCCGGCATCTCGCGTCCACACCGGAGACGGAAGCGCTTCGAGGAGAGCGCGCTGCGCCTCCGCATTCTCCTGTTGCCGTTGCAGGCGATGACTGAGTTCGGCATTTTCCTTCTTGAGGCCGCTTCTGTCATTGAGGCGGAGTATGGCGCTGCCGCCGATCGCGCGGCCCTCCGCCGCCACATAGCGCCCCGCTAGCGTCGTCAAAGAGATCGAAAAGCCCTCACCGTGCGTCAGCAACCGTTCGACAACCGAATCCAGAAGGAACGCCTGTTCGGGCCGCAACCAAGCCGCAAAGGTCATGATGCTGTCGCCGGAGAGTTCCGGCGCAATCATCTTCGGATCGCCAATGATCTCGGGCACGGCGCCGCGGCTCCAGGTGATGATGACCTGAGGTTCGGCGAGCAACAGCCCATAGAGCCGGTCGATTTCGCCGTCGAGCGCCGCTACCTCGGCACGCGCGGCGACAAGTTCGACCCGCAGCCGTTCACGTGTGCGGACAAGCATGATCGCTGTCACGACCGCAAAAATCACTGCACCAAAGACGAGCGCGAGACCGGCAAGCTCGTTCGCATCGAGGCTGCGCAGCGCCTCCACATAGGCAACCGCGCGTGCGAGAGTATCACCGCTCTGAGCCCGAGCCGGAGCGACGAGGAGCGCCTGGGCAGCGAGAATGGCGATCAACAATGCAGGAAGGTTCCGACCGTCGGACAAAGGATCTATTCCGGTTACCCGGATCATGTCCGGCATGCGCTGCCCCTGGTGTGCCCCGCCCCCCCCACCCTACCTCCCCCCGCGAGCGGGGGGAGGTACGGTGGGGCACGAATCCCCACGACCCGCCGTCCCTTGCAGGGACAAACGCAGAGCCGATCCGATCAATGATCGCAGAAGCACTAACCGGTGCCGGGCTGCCTGCGGTGAGGCCGGGTGTCCGGCAATCGCCGAAGGACTGCCCGTACGCGCGCTGGATCGATCTGCGAATCACATCAATGTAGCCCCAACCCAGTCCGCTCCATAAGAGTCCAGACCGTGAACGAGGGACAGAAACGCACGTCGTTCCGCCCGGTGCAAATACTGATACAATCAGTCGAATTGCCGCCGCGGGTGGGCAGCTCGGGCGAACACCCTATGTTGCGAGGTAAATGCCATGTCGACACCATTCCTAGGCCCGGTGCAATCCCTGGGCTATGTCGGCCTTCGCACTAAGGATATCGACGACTGGTCCGGCTACGGCAGCCGGTTGCTTGGACTGCAGGCGGTAGACCGCAGCCGCGCGACGCTGGCCCTGCGGATGGACGACCGCAGGCAGCGTCTGATCGTGAACCAGGACGGTGGTCAGGGCATCGGCTTTTTCGGCTGGGAGGTGGCGGATGCGGGCGTGCTCGACCGGCTTGGCGCGCATTTGGAATCCCACGGGATCGAGGTGGCGCGAGCATCGCGGGCGCTGGCGGACGAGCGCCATGTCGCCGACCTCATCGTTGTCAATGACCCCGTGGGCAATCGGCTGGAATTCTTCCACGGCGCCGCGACGGCGACCGAACCGTTCGTGCCGGGCCGCAATATTTCGGGCTTTCGCACCGGCCCGCTCGGGCTCGGCCATGTCGTGCTGCACGTCGAGCGCGTCGAGGACATGATGGCGTTTTACCGCGACATACTGGGCTTCCGGCTGAGCGACTATTTCCTGCGCCCTTATCAGCTCTATTTCCTGCACGTGAACCCGCGCCATCACAGCATCGCCTTCGCGGCGACCGGCAAGAACGCGGTCCATCACATGATGCTGGAGCTGTTCAGCTTTGACGATGTTGGTCAAGGCTATGACCTCGCCGGCGGCGACGACGACCGCATCGCGGTCACGCTCGGACGCCATTGCGGCGATTTCGTCACCTCGTTTTATACCTGGAACCCATCGGGCTTCATGACCGAATATGGCTGGGGCGCGCGTGACATCGATCCGCATACCTGGCAGCCCTCGGAACGCCGGGAGGGCCCCAGCATCTGGGGCCATGACCGCATGTGGCTCTCGCAGGAATTGCGCCAGGAAGCCCGCGAGATGCGACTCGCCAATGCGGAGCGCGGGCTGCGCCGGCCGGTCCAGGTGTTGCCGGGCAACTACGAGGTGATGGCCGGGGTTTGTCCGTGGTTCGATGCTGTGAAGAAACAACAGAGGAGCGCTTGAAGCCGGCGCTCCATACGGAAACGAAACGCGCCGCGTGCGCCTTCATGGCACCCGTAGTCCGGGTTGAGCGTCAGCGCAACCGGGGCCAGCGTTGCGACATCGATAATGCGGTCCCGGATTTCGCTGCGCTCAATCCGGCTACGTTTGCTTACCCCGACAACGCCCCCTTCACCAGCGCCGACGCCTTGGCGAAATCCATCTTGCCGGCGTACTTGCCCTTCAGCGCGCCGATCACCTTGCCCATGTCCCTCATTCCTACGGCGCCGGTCTCCTGTATGGCCTGGGCAATGGCGAACTTGACCTCGTCCTCGGACATCTGTTTGGGCAAATAGGCCGCGATGATGGCAATCTCGTCGCGTTCCTGCTGCGCAAGCTCTGCCCGCCCGCCTTTCTCGTAGAGGTCGATCGACTCGCGGCGCTGCTTGATCATTTTCTGCAAGAGACCCAGAACTTCATCATCCGCGAGCGGCGCCTTGCCCTGTCCGCGTGCATCGATATCGGCATTCTTGAGCGCCGAATTGACAAGGCGCAGGGTCGAGACCCGGCGGTCGTCTTTCGCCTTCATGGCTTGCTTCAGCGCGTTGTTGATGTCATCGCGAATCACGGTGACCTCCCGTCGACCAGCGTGAGAATTGTCTCCATTGTCGCATTCCTTTTGACCCTGCGGCAGACAGCCATTATCTAACCATCGCAAATGACCAGCCAATACGACGATTCCGCCTGGACCGAGCCGGCACCAACCGCCCTTCTGGTGCTGGCGGACGGTACCGCGATAGAAGGCATCGGTTTCGGCGCAACCGGACATGCGGTGGGCGAAGTCTGCTTCAATACCGCAATGACCGGCTACCAGGAAATACTCACCGACCCGTCCTATTCGGGCCAGATCATCACCTTCACATTCCCGCATATCGGCAATGTGGGCACCAACGAAGAAGACATCGAAACCGTCAATCTCGCCGCGACGCCGGGCGCGCGCGGCGTGATCCTGCATGCGGGCATCACCAGCCCATCCAACTACCGCGCGCATCGCCATCTCAACCTTTGGCTCAAGGCGCGCGGCATCATTGGGCTAGCCGGCATCGATACCAGGGCCCTGACCAGCCTCATTCGCTCCAAGGGAATGCCCAACGCCGTGATCGCTCATTCTGCTGATGGCAGGTTCGATCTCGACGCATTGAAGGCGGAGGCACGCGCCTGGCCTGGCCTAGTCGGCATGGACCTCGTCCCGATGGTGACCTGCGGCCAGCGCTTTACCTGGGACGAAACACAGTGGCGGTGGAATGTCGGGCATGGCCGCCAGGAGGCGCCCGAATTCAATGTGGTCGCTATTGATTACGGCATCAAGCGCAATATTCTGCGTCTGCTCGCCGGCGTCGGCTGCAAGGTGACGATCGTACCTGCCACGACCCCCGCGGACGACATTTTCGGCCTCAAGCCGGACGGCGTGTTCCTTTCCAATGGCCCCGGCGATCCGGCCGCGACAGGCGAATACGCTGTACCGGTGATCCGGGCCTTAATCGATGCCGGTATGCCCACCTTCGGCATCTGCCTCGGCCACCAGATGCTGGGCATTGCGGTCGGGGGCAGGACCATGAAGATGCATCAGGGTCATCACGGCGCCAATCATCCGGTCAAGGACCTGACCACCGGAAAGGTCGAGATCACGTCGATGAACCACGGCTTTGCGGTCGACCGTGCGAGCCTGCCCGATCACGTGGAGGAAACCCATGTGTCGCTGTTCGACGGATCGAACTGCGGCCTCGCCCTCAAAGGCGCGCCGGTGTTCTCAGTTCAATACCATCCGGAAGCCTCACCGGGCCCCCGCGACAGCCACTATCTGTTCGAGCGTTTCGTTGGGTTGATGCGCGCCAACCGGCCGACATAATAGCGGCGGCGGTGATGATCGCTGTACTCAAGGTCGCGGCCCTTCCCTTCGTACCCGGAGCTTTGACATCGACGGTTCATTCAGTTTCAGTGTCATGCCCCGCGAATGCAGGGCGCCCGGTGACCCCCTCACGACCAATGGGAAGAGGCCGAGCCCCAAGTGAAGTCACGTGGTTACTGGATTGCGTGCTTTCGCGGGCAATCACAATCGAACATCGGAAACGAAACACTAACCAAGACGCCGCGTCATGAGCGTGCCGACCTACCTCAAGCCAGAGAACGGACGGCTCGGATCGGCATTTGGAACTTGGCTCGATCACGCGCCGAGCGGACTTGCGACCCGGTTCTTTCTGCTGTGGTTTGTGCTTCTCTACACGGCTTTTGAAACTATTTCCTCGGCTTCGGTCGGTCTCCACCCAGACCTGCTCGAGGCCTATGCCTGGGGTCTACATCCGGCCGCTGGGTACGACAAGCACCCGCCACTCGCCGGGCTTATGGTGGCTGGGTGGTTTTCGTTGTTCCCCTCTACCGACTGGGCGTTTCACCTGCTGGCGACGGTCAACACGGCGGTCGGGCTCTATGCTACCTACAGGATCGCACGACGGTACCTCGACGACGACAAACGGATTGCGGTGCTGCTGCTCCTCCTGTTGACGCCGTTCTATCAATTCATCGGCCAACGCTTCGGCGCCAACCAGACCCTGCTGTCGACCTGGCCGATCGCGACCTACTGCTTCCTGCGCGCCTTCGAGACACGCGGCCTCGGGTGGTCGGCGGCCGCTGGAGCGGCTGCGGCGCTTGCGATGTTGGGCAAGTACTATTCGATTTTTCTCATCACAGGATTTGTCTTGGCCGTGCTGGCGCACCCCGCGCGCTGGACCTATTTGCGATCTTTCTCCCCGTGGCTGTCCGCAGTGGTCGGCGGAGCCGTTCTGGCGCCCCACGTCCAATGGCTGTTTGCCACAGGATTTCCGACCTTTGCCTTTGCAATCGGTGTGCATGCGGGCGCACCGCTCGCGCCAGTGCTGTGGAAGGATGCCGTCTACCTCGTCGAAGCCGTCGCCTACGTGGGCATCCTGCTCGCGGTCTATTGGATCGCCGTGCATCCGGATCGGACCACCTTGCAAGAAACCTTCTGGCCGCCGGATCCGGATGGGCGGATGCTGGTCGTCCTCCTTGCGACGCCGCTAGTGCTGCCGGCGGTCGTGGCCCCTTTCATCGGCGCGGTGCTGACGCCCTTGTGGACGATGTCGGCTTGGTTCCTGCTACCGATCATCTTGCTCCGGCCGAAAGCGGCCGATCTTACGCGGGTCGCGGCAATCCGCATTGCGGCGCTCGTCGTGATAATCACGATCGCGTCCCTGGCGGCGGCCCCGTGGCTCGCATGGCACAAACACATCGACGGGACCAAGGAAGGCCGCGAATACTACCGATTGATCAGTGCCGAGATGACGAACGCCTGGCACCTTGCGACCGGATTGCCGCTCCGGGTCGTGATGGGCAACCCCTACCTCGCATCCGCCGCGACGTTCTACAGTCCCGATCATCCCGATTCGATGCCGGGGTTCGAGATTGGCGCCGCGGCGCCCTGGATCACGCCGCAGCGGCTTGCCAGTGACGGCTGGGCCGCGGTCTGCAATGCCGACGACGAGAATTGCGTCGAAGCCGCGAAACACCTGGCAGCCGGTAAGTCCAATGCTCAATTCATCAACTACTCGACAATAAATCGCTATCTTGGCAAACCCGGCAAGCTGGGGCGGTTCTTTTTCATCCTGGCCGCTCCTGAGTCAAAGCCCCTGATCCAGCTTCAGTGAGTCACGTCGGCCGTGTTATCCCGCGCCACAACAATCGAGCCGCTATCGTGCTGCCTCTAACATTTCCTGCGGTCATTCAGGGGTACCGTCATCGGGTGCAGTTGCTGGCCAGGCCCGCAGACAGGCCTCGCGGAAGCCAGGAATCCGTGACCCCAAGCTCGTGGTAATGGACTCCGGGCGGGTTCGCTCGGCCTGCGGAACGACGCCGAAAATGTCTGAGCGTTGGGGACGGAACACGACGATGAAAGACTGGGTTGCGTATTATGATTCCAATCATTCAATATATGTGAATGCCCGCCACCGTGACGTACACTATGCGCGTCTCGCCGACGCGATTGTGAGCTACGTCCCGACTCGGTCCGCCGCCGTGCTGGACTATGGCTGTGGCGAGGCGGCGCATGCTGGCCGTGTGGCCTCGGCGGCCGGAGGGCTCACTCTGGCCGAGGCCGGGCCTGCCGTTCGCGGCCGGCTGATCGAGCGGTTTAAGGGAAATCCGAAGATCGTGGTTGTGTCTACGGAACGGGTGGCAAACATGCTGCCCCAATCTTTCGACATGGTGATCCTGCATTCGGTTTCGCAGTACCTGACCCATCAAGAGTTTGAGCATACGGCAGCCATGTTCCACCGTTTGCTCCAGCCAAACGGCTTGCTGGTGGTCGGCGATGTCGTGCCGCCCCGCGTGTCGGCGGTTTCGGACTCGTGGGCCTTGCTGCGATTCGGCTGGCGGGATGGTTTTCTTGGCGCCGCTATCCTCGGGCTGATCCGCACGCTGTTTTCCGATTACCGGCGGCTGCGCACGACGGTCGGGCTCACCCGCTACAGCGAACAGGAAATGGCAAGCAAACTTGCGGCCGCCGGGTTCACGGTGACTCGGGAGCCAGGCAATCTCGGGCATCTCACCACCAGGATGACGTTTCTGGCGCGCAAGGAGCCAGCGGCATTGCGTCCGGAATACCCACCACTTCCTGCATGCTGATCGCCTGGGCCATGCGGCCTGCCAAGGCTCGGCCAGATGCCCGCAGAGCCGCGCGGGCGCAACGCGCCGGCGCCCTTCCCACGCGGTCCATCCACCAACTGTTAACATTTTGCTGGCACTATGCCGGTCAGGCCACTCCCACCGCCCGCTGGGGGGCGCAAACGCAAGGGGCCGGCTTTTGCCGGCCCCTTGCTACGTATCGAGCGCGCGCCTCATCACAGCGAGCAGGCGAGGGACCCCATGCGCCTTCCCGCGACGATCCTACTTCCTCGAAATACGCCTCACACCGCGTCCCGGATCGCCCGCTTCACCAGATTTTCCATCATTGGAATCTTGAACTGGTTATAGGTCACCGGCCGCGCGCCGTGGGTCGCGGTTTTGCCCGCCAGTTCCGCGGTCTCCTCGTCCTGCTTGCCGCCTTTCACTACATCCTCGACCACCTTGATGTAGCGCGGCGTGCAGGCCACCCCACCGCAGACCACCCGGGCCGTATCAATGGTGCCGTTCGTCACCTTCAGGGCTGAGGCGACGTTGACCAGGGCGAAGTCCCAGGTATTACGATCGGCGACTTTCTCGAAATAGAACTTGGCGCCGGACCACTTGTTGGGGATGCGCAGAGCCACCAGCAGCTCTTCCGGTTTCACCACCGTCATATGGGTAATGTCGGTCGCCGGACCGATGAAGAACTTCTCAGCATCGACCACCCGCTCGCTCTTGGCAGTCTTGATCACCATCTTCACCTCGAGCACCACCAACGCCGGCGCGGTGTCCGACGGGCTGACCGCAATGCAACGGGCGGCGTCGAAGATCGCGTGCTCGCGGTTCATGCCACCCGGCGTATCGGCGAAACAGGTGTTGCCGCCCGCGCGATAGCAGGGCAGGCCCGAGCGGTAGTACCAACAGCGGGCGTCCTGGGAGACGTTGCCGCCGATCGAGGACGCGTTCCTGATCTGCGGGCTTGCCACCCTGCCGGCCGCATCGGCTAGCACTTTGAATTTTTCGCGGATCACTTTGTTGTTGGCGATCTCCGACAATGTCGTGAGAGCGCCGATTTCGACCCCATCGGCGGTTTCGCGGATACCCCTGAGCTCCGCGATGCCGCCGAGGTCCATCACGACCTTGGGCCGCTTTACGCGGTCCTTGAACCAGTCGAGGCTGTCGTTGCCGCCGGCCATCTTCCAGATGTCCTTGCCGCGGCGATCGAGCAGCGAGAGAGCGTCCGCGAGCTTGGTTGGCTGCAGCAGCTCGAAATTCGGCATCATGTCCCGGATCATGGCTGCATCCCCCTCACTGCGTGTTGGCGGCAAGCGCCTTGTACGACTGCGGGCGCTTGGCGATGGCGTTCACGATCATGTCCGGCACCACCGGCGTGCGATTGAAGTAGTGCCCGCCCATGGCATCGGCGATGGCGCAAACGAGCGCCGCAGCGGCGCAGCCCTCCAGCGGCTCGCCGATCCCGCGCGAGCCCAGAGGTGAGCTCGGGTCGGCCTTGTCGACGGCGTCCCAGTGCATTTCCGAGGGCACGTCGAGATAGCTCATGGGCTTTTGGCCCAGGAATCCGGTATTGGCCGGAAGTCCGATCTGCGGATCGAGCACATAGCGTTCGGTGGCGGCGAGGCCGAAGCCCATCACGGCACCGCCCTTGACCTGATTGGCGAGCCCCATGGGATGGATCACGGTGCCGCAATCAGCGACGCCGAGATACTCGAGGATCGTCCACCGGCCGGTTTCGACATCGAGCTCGATCATGATGAAGCCGGCCGCGAGCGCCGGCGGCATGGCGTCGAATTTAAGCTTGTCCTTGGCGACACCGATCAGCCCGGTCCCGGCGAGGCCCGCGACGGAAGCCTGCGTGATCGGATTGAGATCACCCGGCGCCTCCTTGCCGCTGAAGGCACCGCCGAGATCGATCGCGCGCTGCGCCGCGGCGGCGTAGGTGAGCGACTTCGACGGATCGGACTTGAGAAAGACCTTCTCGTCCGCGATGTCGTAGTCGTCAGGCTGGCCGCCCAGATCCTTGGCCGCGATCTGCAGCAGCTTCTCCTTGGCATCCGTGGCCGCCACATAGTTGGTGCGCGACTGGGTGTAGCTGGTGTTGCTGCCGACCTGCGGCGAATTCCACGGCAGATGCCTGCGGCTGTCGCCGCGCTCGATGATGCAGTTCTCCCATTTGCACTTGAGCACCTCGGCAGCAACGCGCGAGGTCGCGGCGTAGGAGTAAGTGCCGAGATTGCCAACGCCGGTATGGAGGTGAATTTTCCCATCCGGCGTGATCCGCACCAGACCGTCGAAGCCGTTGAAACCGGCTTGGTGGAATGCCGAGCCGACGGCGACGCCGATCACCTTGGAGCCGCGACGCTGGCCGGAAAGTTTCACCTTGTCTTCCCATTTGAAGCGCGCCGCGCCCTTCTCCAGAGCCTCCTTGAGATATGCGCTGCTCACGGACTCGCGTTTGGCGCCGTGCTTGGCGTCATTGTCGGGAGCATTGATCAGCCGGATCGCAACGCGATCGAGACCGAGCTGCCGGGCGGCCTTGTCGAGGATCGGCTCCATGGCCAGCGCAGTCTGGTTCTCGCCGGGGCCGCGTTGCGGTCCGCGGAACGGCGTATTGGTGAGGACCGGAACGCCCTGCCAGCGCATCGCCAGCGGCTGGTAGACGACCGACAGCGTGTGGCCGAAGTTCTCGAAATCCCAGAAGCCGATGTTGGCGCCGTTTTCGGCCACTACGAACGCGTCCAAAGCCGTTATCCGGCCATCGGCGCGGAAGCCGGCCTTGATCCGGCCCTGGAATCCGGCGCGGCCCTGACCTATCCCGTATTCCTCATGTCGGCTCACCCGCATCATGACGGGACGGTTGATCTTGCGCGACATGTGTGCCGGGATCGCCATCTGCGGATAGGCGTTGCCCTTGGAGCCGAAGCCGCCGCCGCAGTACTCGGCCGTGTAGACGAGGTCTTTGGGCTCTACCCCGCAATAGCGCGCGAGGCCGGGCACCACGGCGGTCTGGCTCTGGGAGGAGCCAAACACGAAGACCTTGCCGTTCTGCCAGTAGGCCATGGCAGAACGCGGCTCCATGCAATGGTGCCCTTGGGCGCCGATGACGAAGCTCTCGTCGAGGACGAGCTTGGCTTCCTTGAAGCCCGCTTCGAGGTCTCCATAGATCCATTCCTCGGCAGGCTTGCCCATCGGCAGCTTGCCGTCGCCCGCGAGGGCGAAATCGCGTGCCGTCCATTTGATGGTCTGGAACTTGACCCTGGGGTTGGCGACATTCCCGTCGACCCTCGCGGTGGGGCCAGCAGGATGCAGGCTGTCGAGCGGGTCGACCACGAACGGCAGCGGCTCGTAATCGATCTTAATGAGGTCGATCGCGTCCTGAGCGAGCTGTTCCGTCTCGGCCGCGACCGCGAGGATCGGCTCGCCGACATAGAGCGGCTCGTTAGTGAGAATGGGATTGTTGGGCGGCGGAAACGCCGGCACGTCATCGGCGGTGAGGATGCCAAGCACGCCCTTGAGCTTGAGCGCGGCCGAAGCGTCGATCTTCTTCACCTTGGCATGCGGCATCGGGCTCGTCAGCAGGCGGCAGGACACCATGCCGTCGGCGCGAAAATCCTCCGCGTATTTCGCCTTGCCGGTGACCTTGCCGTAGATATCCGGCGGCGTAAAATTCTTGCCGATCAGGTCGTATGCCATGTTACGCCTCCCGGGCGGCGCGCATCACCGCATTGAGATAATGATCGTAGGCGCCGCAGCGGCACAGATTGCCGGAGAGCGCAAAGCGGGCCTCGTCGCGCGTCGGCTTGGGGTTCACCTTGAGCAGGGCGACCGCCGACATGATCTGGCCGGGGGTGCAGAAGCCACACTGCGGCGCCAGTTCCTCGACGAAAGCCTTCTGCATCGGGTGCAACTCGCCATTCGGCCCTTCCAGGCCCTCGATGGTCGTCACCTTGCGGCCACGCAGCGAATGCGTCAGCGTCGAACAGGAATGATGCGGCACATCGTCGATCAGCACCGTGCATGCGCCGCATTCGCCGCGGTCGCAGCCGAGCTTGGTGCCGGTCAGGCCGAGCTTGTAGCGCAGCGTCATCGCCAGCGTCTCGTTCGAGGTGACGTCGACCCGGCGCGTCTGGCCGTTGACGTTGACCGCCATAAGGCGTTCGGGCGCCGCGTTCTGCGCATGCGCGGCGCGACCGCCCATCGTATAGGAGACCGCCGACACGGCCGTGCCGGAGGCGATCACCCCCTTGATGAATTCGCGGCGGCTCGCGCGGAGATTGCGGGGCTGCGGCGGTGGCGGCACCCAGACGGGGTCCTGCGCGGCCAGCGCCTTGTAGTCTGCATCCGCATCGAGGATGCGGGCATCCGGCGGGATGTAGTGGTCCATGAGCCCTCCCTGTGAGACTTGAATCCGGGGCACGATCGCGACCACGCCACGGAAGCCGGTTGTGGTTTTTTCGATTGAACCGAATTTAAGCACGATAGGAGGAGGTCGGCAATTCCGGACCGCGGGCGTCCCGCGCGCTACCCCTCTCTGCAGCCCTCGCCTGCAGGCGGGAGGCACGGCGGGGGGATGCGGGGTGCCCGCAGTCCGTTACGTAAAAGAGCGGGCGGGACGCCCGCCGTCCGCATCCCGCGCTCCGCCCCTCACTTCCGATGAGTTTCCCGCCAGCGCGCCAGCAGGCGCCACGCCTCCTCGCGCTCGGCTTCGGTCATCGATTGCATGATGATGCCGCGCCATTGGAAGGCCTCAGTCTGACCGCCCGCCATGGCGAGTTCGGCCCACATCATGGCGAGCGGCGCGTTCATCGGCACGCCATCCGATTTGAAGTGCATCAGCGCAAGAAACAGCTGCGCTGTGGGCTCGCCCTGCTCAGCGGCAAGCCGAAAGAATTCGGCCGCCCGCACGCTGTCGCGCGGCACGCCACGGCCGGAATAGTACATGAACCCGAGGCCCGTCTGTGCCCGCGCGTCGCCGGCCTTTGCAAGCGGAGTCCAGGCCTCCTGTGCACGCGCATATCTCCCTTCGTTGAACGCGGTGAGCCCGTTGCGGAAAACCGCATCCGCGACCTCAGCGCGGGCCAAGCCAGGTAGCAAAAGCGCGAGGAGCACGATAACAAAGCACCGCATTCATCAATGTTACAGCGTGTTTCGATGAAATGGAACGATTGCGGTGGCGTGCAGCTCCCTCTCTCCCCTGGAGAGGTCCTCTCACCCGGATCGCGCAAGCCGGGGGAGCTGAAGAACGACGCGCCAGCAATCCGTTCGGAGCGGCACTCTCGTTTCTACCCCAATCCGAGCGCCCGGAAAGCGTCCTCGTGGTGGCGCGCGGCATCGCGGCTGAAGCAACAGAACACGACGTGCTGCAAACTGCTCACCGCGTCCAATCCCGTCGCCACAGCGCCAACCGCGATGCGCGATGCGCGATCGGCCGGAAAGCCATAGACGCCGGTTGAGATGGCAGGAAAGGCGATCGACGCGAGCTGGTGCTCGGCTGCGAGCGCCAGGGCCGTCCGGTAGCAGGAGGCGAGAAGTTGATCGCATTCTGTTTCCTTACCACTACTCCACACCGGCCCGACCGCATGAATCACGTGGCGTGCCGGCAGGCGGTAGCCCTTAGTGATCTTTGCGGAGCCGGTGTCGCAGCCGTTCAGAGTGCGGCATTCCGCGAGCAACTCAGGCCCGGCCGCCCGGTGTATGGCGCCGTCGACACCTCCTCCGCCAAGAAGCGAGCGGTTCGCCGCGTTGACGATGGCTTCAACCTTGAGCGTCGTGATGTCAGCAACCACGATGTCGAGCCGCGCGTCGCGATAGCTGGCCGATTGCAGGGTGACGGGAGGCGACATTGGCGTGTTTCCTCAAAAGCCGGTTTCAATCGCTTCGCATCACATACCCGTGTCGTCGCCGGGTTTGTCCCGGCGACCCCGAATTTTAGAGCACAAAGCAAGAATAATCGGGGGTGGTCGGGAAAAGCCCGGTCACGGCGCAGGAGAGATGGCAGGTATTTCAACATGACCGAAATCCCCTCCTCGTCACGCCCATTCTGCCTGCGCCTCGTCACGCAGGTCGAACGTGCTGCGCACCCCGATATCGTCGAAGTGCGCGTCGAGGAAGCGGCGTGCGGCGCGACGGCCGTTGCTGTGGAGCATGCGGAAGAAATCGTAGTCGGTCGAAAGCTTGGTATCCGCCGAATACGCCTTTTGGCCGTCGCCGAGCACGATGCGATGGGCGTTGACGCGGCGGTATTGGCCGGGACCGATGCCGCGCTGGAGTCGGCCTTGGTCGATCAATCGGGCGACGAACTCAATGGCGCGGTATTCGGCAAGCAGCGAGGAGTTGAAGCTGATCTCGTTGATGCGATTCATGATGTCGCGCGCGGAAGTCGGGACCTCGCGGCGCTCGACGGGGTTGATCTGGATGATCAGCACGTCTTCCGTCGTGGTGTTGCGAAAGAACGGGAAAATCGCGGGATTGCCCATGTAGCCGCCATCCCAATACGGGACGCCATCGACCGTGACAGCCTGGAAGAGAGTCGGCAGCGCGGCCGATGCCATCACGACATCGGCGGAAATTTTCTCGCGCGGGAAGATGCGCAGCCGGCCGGTGATGACATTGGTGGCCGAGACGAATATCTGCACATCGGTCTGGCGGCGTAGCGCATCGAAATCGACGAAGTGCTCAACCAGGTCCTTGAGCGGATTGATGTTGAGCGGATTGAGGTCGTAGGGCGAAAAATAGCGCGACATGGCGTCGAACCAGGCCTGGACCGGTGTGCCCTCCAGCGGCTTGAACGTGAACAAACGCTCCACGATCTGGCGCTGCATCAGCGGCAGCTGGCCGTCGATGCTGACTGCACGCCAGAACTCCGCGAGCCGTTTTCTCGCGGCTTGCGGCCCGCCCCGCGCGAGGCCGTCCATGCACATCACAGCATTGAGCGCACCCGCAGATGTCCCCGACAGCCCCTCGATGACCAGACGGCCGTCTTCCAGCAGATAGTCGAGCACACCCCAGGTGAACGCCCCGTGCGCGCCACCGCCCTGCAGGGCAAGATTGATTCTCTTTGTCGGGACGGGCGACGTAGAGTCGGATGCTGCCATCACTCGGCCGTCCAGCCGCCGTCGATTGGGAGGTTGGCGCCGGTAATCTGCACCGCCGCATCAGAGCACAAATAAAGAGCGAGCGACGCCACCTGCTCGGCGGTCACGAATTCCTTGGTGGGCTGTGCCGCCAGCAGCACATCGCGCTTGACCTGCTCCTCGGTCATGTGGCGGGCTTTCATCGTGTCGGGGATCTGCTGGGCGAC
>Ga0126369_10000662_pt1 | contig 22755 bp, 18 predicted proteins | sample PanSoiMetaPlot_1_FD_109646 | JGI IMG/M metagenome (GOLD analysis project Ga0126369, IMG submission 109646) | Tropical forest soil microbial communities from Panama - MetaG Plot_1 | ecosystem: Environmental > Terrestrial > Soil > Tropical forest > Bulk soil | place: Panama | collected 2016-02-17
GCTCCGTCTTTTCGAAAGGCTTCGTCAGGTAATCGTGCGCGCCGATGCGGATGGCCTCCACCACCGTTCCCACTTCATTCGAACACGACAACATGATCACGTTCAGACTGCGGTCGATCTCCATCAACTCCTTTAGCGTGTCAATGCCGTTCATTTCGGGCATCAAAACGTCCAGTATGATGAAGTCCGGCCGTTCGCCCTTCTTCACTTTGTTCAGAGCTTCCCTGCCGGAACTGACGGCCTCCACCTCGAACCCGTCTACTTCCAGAAGGGTCTGCAGGTACTTTCGAATGCTCGGTTCGTCATCCACCACCAAAATCTTTTCTTTCTCAGCCATTAGCTCTTCCCCTCTTCCGAAAATTTCTTCTTGCGTTAACCCTGGTCCATCGGCAGCAAAAATGTAAATCGGCTTCCTCCGCCGGGATCGCTTTCTACCCAGATTTTTCCTCGGTGCGCTTGAATGAGGCGTTTTGCGATCGCCAATCCCAGCCCCATTCCGGAAGTATTCCTGTCCACCCTCACGAAGTCCTCGAATATTTCCTGATGGTGCTCGGCCGGAATACCTGCGCCGGAATCCTTGACGCTGACTTCGACGCTGTTTGGCCTTGGCAGGCGAAATCTTCGCCGTTCTTCCACGGGAGCCATGGTGGCTACGCGGCGCTCCCAGAAATGCGGCGCAGCCTTCATTGTGACCGTGCCGCCGCTGGGCGTGTGCTTCAGCGCGTTGTCGAGTAGATTCGCCGCCACCTGCTGGACCTTCTGATAGTCAAAACGGAATGTCGCTATGGAAGGATCGATATTCGCTTCCAGCCGCACCCCCTTGCGCTGAAAGGCTTCCGACCACCGTTTGCAAAGTTCATCCAGACAATCTCGCAAATCGTTCTCCCGGAGTTGCAAAACCAGCTTGCCGCTCTCGAGCGCCGAATAATTCAGGAACATCGAAACCAGCCGCACCAATCGTTCGCAGCTTTCTTTGGATTCTTCCAGAATGTCCCGCTGTTTGTCCGTCAGCCTTCCAAGAGAACCTGCAAGCAATAAATCGTAATAACCCTTGATCACCGCCAGTGGTGTTTTCAACTCATGTGCGGCCGACGCGAGAAAAACGGTTTTCTGGCGGTTCACTTCCTGCAGTTTCAGATACGCTGCGAGCAGGTTTCGGTAAGTGATCTCGCGCTCCTGCAGCAACTCTTGCACCGTGAGTTGCGTTGCGGCGTCAGGGTCGGGATGCTTCCCTGTTTTGTTTTCGATCTCCACCACGAGCCAATCGGACTCCGGCATCCACTGAATCCGCGCAGCCGTGCTACTCTCAGCGGGCCCCATACGCACACCGACTTCGTGCTCGCCCTGTTCCACTTGCCCGAAGATTTTTGCGGGATCCAGCTTGAGCAAATCGCTAAAGAGATTAGGCTCGTCGGTTTCCTTGAATCCCTGTGTTTGAAGAACTTGACGCGCCCGCGCGTTGATGAGGAGTGGACTCCCGCTGCGATCCGTCACGATCAAGGGTTTTTCCAGCGTGTCGAGGAGGCGGCTAACCCATCCCAGCGGAAGAGACTGGCGGCTGCGATCATCTGCCACGGGGGGCATGGCTATCCTTCCGCTCATGTACTAAATCTTTCCTCTATGGGGTGTGGTAAATATTTTCCCGTCCACCAGTTGCTCAACCTTACAGAGTGCGCCCCGCAGAGTCAATGGTAAAAGCGTTCCATTTGCGCATTTGCGGAAATCCAGTGGATTTTCAAATCTAAAGAGAGCACATGGCAAAACTTTTCCCACGAAAGCCGACTGCAAGCTATTCTTAATAAAAGGGTTATGTTGATGCAGGATTCATTTGTCTGGCAATCAAGATGCTGGAACTCCGTACTATGTCAGTAGTACTATTCGGGGGGCCCGTGTCGACCAGGATGATTCAGGAGAAAAAAGGCTTGGAGATTCGCTCAACACGACACTCGCCCCGCATCCGTTTGCAGATTCCCGTGTTCGTTCGAGGCACCGATGCCTCCGGCTCCGAGTTCATCGAGCTTACTAAGACCCTTAATATCAGTGCCTTCGGAGCTTGCATCACCTCCCAGCACATTCTCCGGACGAATCAAACGGTGCACTTGACCATCCCCGCTCCCTCACCAGCCTCCAACAGCCTCGTTCCGAGTGAGACTCCGCCCATCCTTGCTCGCGTGCTGCGGCAGAACATGGCTGGCGACTTGCGCCTCTTCGGCCTGCAGTTCATCCACCCGCTCGAATAAACTGAATCACTGATGGGTGGTTTTGTTACGCCGCTCCTAAATGTACACAGGTTTCCCTTCCTTTCGCCTCGTTTTTGGCTCTGATCTGTACTACCATGGCCTCGTTTCCGGAGGTCAGGTTTGATCGGGTGACCGAGGCCTAGTACGAATGGCCTCTTGGTTGCTCCCATGAGATGTAGAACAATTTACATGCTTGCCCCAAACCCCGCGGGGATAGGCAGAGGTTAGGTTATTCCGGATATGCCCAGCCCCGGCGCCCTTGCGCCCCCGCGTTTGCCGGTTGAGGATACGTATCTCGAGTTGCTTGCCGACACTCTCGAGAGTCTAGACCTGCCTGCACGCGGCCAATTCCTTCAGCGCTTCCTGCGCACGATCAGTCACGTCGAATTACGCGAGTCGGAGTGCGTCCAGGTTTGGGACGAAACGCTTGTCCGCCGCCGCGCGATGGCGGATCAAGCGGGCCGGCAGGTGGCCCTCAAAGCTGCGTTGATGGACGTGCTCTCCTCCTCTGGTTTCCTGCGCGTGCCTATCATCATCGAGTACGAAGATCTGAAGAAACTCGAGTTGAATGCGGTCACCGATCCGCTCACAGGTCTTTACAATCGCAGGCTTTTCGGAGAATCCTTCGAAAAAGAATTGAATCGCGCGCGGCGCTACACGCAGCCGCTAAGCCTGGTTATTCTGGATCTGCATCGTTTCAAAGAAGTGAACGATAAGCACGGGCACCCGCGCGGCGACGAGGTTCTGCGCGCCACAGCCGCCACGCTCAAAAAAGCTCTGCGTACCTCCGACTCAGCATTCCGCATTGGCGGTGATGAGTTTGCTTTGCTCTTGCCGCAAACGGATTCGCAACAGGCTCTTGCCTTGAGCAGGCGCGTCGAAACAGTATTTGCCGAGATGATCCGGCCGCTCCAACTTGAAGTTGCCGTTAGCATGGATCATGGGGTGGCCATCTTTCCGCAGGACGCTGAGCAAGCCGATCAGCTCATCCGCATTGCGGACGAGCGCCTCTATCGGCAGAAGCATGACAACCACAAGAAGACAGTGAACGGCGCAAGGCGCACGGAAACTCCTTCTGCAGAAGACCCTGCTCCTGCTTCTGCGACGCCGTCAGAGGCTTCGGCACCATTGCCACCGCCAATTCCCATCGAAAGCAAGCGCACCCAGGAGAAAACGGAATACAATCGCGAGGTCCTTGCCTCTGCCAGCGGAGCCTCTCCTTCCGCGCAAGTAGTTCCCGCACCCGCGCGCATGTTCGCGGTGCAGCGCAAGGCGGAGCGTGTGTCCATGGCCGGTACAAACGCCTATGCCGTCCTTGGCGAGCAAGGCGGGAAACAAGCGCGCGTTCTCGATTTGGGTTTTGGCGGCGTGGCCATCGAGTTCGATTCGCAGGAAGACGTCCCGGAGAACCTCTTTGCCGTCCTGCACGTTCCAATTCTTCCGCCTGTGCGCGTCAATCTGAAGCCCGTTTGGAAACAGAAGACGGAACACGGTGGCACGCGCGTTGGCTGCTCGTTTGTCTCTTGAAGTTCTCGGCCGTAAATCTCTTCCATTCCCCGTCTCATTGATTCCTTCTGCTCCAGCTTTCCAATCACCGCTCTCTCGCGGCGAAACTCCGCTGCCCTGGCTGCCTCCTGCTACAATTCCCGCAGTCGTTCATCGTGAGAAAGGAATCTCCATGCACGAACCAAGAGCCAGCCGGCCCTACTGGCCCGATGCCCTCCCGAAATCATCCGAAGATACTTCCAGCCTGAAACCCTGGTCCTGGGCTTTGGAGCGGCTCGAAAAATCCCATAACTATTGGATCGCCACCGCGCGTACCGACCGCCGTCCTCATCTCATGATTGTCTGGGGCATCTGGTGGCAGGATGCCTTCTGGTTCAGCACCGGGCCACGTACGCGCAAGGCAAAAAACATCGCCGCACAGCCACACGTCGTGATTGGAACGGAGGAGGCCGACGAAGCAATCATCCTCGAAGGAACCGCGGAGGAAATCACCGATCGATCGGTCTGGAAACAACTGGCGAGAATCTACAACGCTAAATATGGTGGTGACGTCGAGCCGCTTCTGATGTCTTCCGATGGTTGCGTTTTTCGCGTTCAGCCGCAAGTCGCATTTGCTCAAGATGAGCACGCGGAGAACTTCGCGGACGCCGTCACGCGCTGGCACTTCGAGGAGGACTAGCTCTCGTAATCCCAGGAGGCTATCGCACTCAACTCAGGGCTTGGGCGACGCATTCCACATCTCCTGTTTGATCTTCCACTCGCCGCCCTCGCGATGCAGCACCAGCGCCATCTTCCCGTATCCATCGAAATCCGGCTTGCCTTCCGGAGCCTTCGCCACTTGATGTTCCGTTGCCCATTCGCTGGCCCAGTCCCCGCAGAATTGAATGTCGTGAAATTCCATCTCTTCTTTCGTCACCTTGTATCCCGGATTCTTCGACAGCATGTCCTCGACCCACGCCGTTATCGTCTTTCTCCCCACAATCGGCGCCTCTCCCTGCATAAGATCCACCCCGTCTTCCGCCCACATGGCCATGATCCCCGGCGTGTCCATTTTCAAGTGCAACTCCGCAAACTTCTTGTTGAAGGCATCGATCTTACTGCGCTCGTCGGCGTTCACACTTCGGGAGCTTTTTCGGGCGCCGCCCGATCCTAATAGCAAGATTGCAGCAGCCAAAACGAGCATCTCGAATCTCGACATCACGCCCTCCTGGCCGAACTCAGAAGATCGGCTCAAATCTATCTCATTTTGTGAAATTTGACTCTTCGCGTATGATTAAGAATTGCTCGCGACCTAGCGACGCGGCTCCTATGACCACTTGGTCACAGCTTCAACTAGCCTGGCTTTGCCGGGTTTGCCGTGCAGACCGGACGCGACGAAAGGCAATCCATGAAACCCGGTATTCATCCCGATTATCATCCGGTGACCGTGCACTGCGCCTGCGGCCACACGTTCCAGACCCGCTCGACCATTAAGGGCGACATGCTACGCGTGGAAATCTGCTCGAATTGCCATCCGTTTTTCACCGGTAAGCAGAAACTGGTGGATACTGCGGGCCGCGTCGAGCGCTTCACCAAGAAATACGCCGACGCCGCATCCAAAGCCGGTGCCGCCAAGAAGTAAGATAGACACTCCTGTCGGTTCTCTTTCTTCCCAGCGACAGTTTTCCCGAGGGACAGGCGAGAATGCCTGTCCCATTTTTTTAGCTCCCCGCTTTTCTTCCGCTCATTCCGCTTTTTTCTCTGCGCTCTCAGCGTCCTAGGCGTTCTCTGTGCTAATTCTTTCCCGCCCGTGTAAAATAACCTCCCAACGTGGCCACGCAATCTCGCATGTTCGACAGTTCGCGCCCCGGCGAGCACGTCGATTCCGGCTCACCCCGCGTCACCCTCCGAAATGCTTTCGCGCATCCGTTCGATTCCGCCATCGCCGCCGCGCGCACCTGCTACGCGCCACGACTCATCACTCCCGAAGAGATCACCGACAAGCAGCGCACGAACATCGGCGCTGCCACTTTCTACAGCGGCCACCACACCGTTTATCAGCACGCGCACTTCGAGTTCGGACTGGAAAACGTCAGCCGCCAGTTCGTGTGGTCGTTTCTTCACGCGCATCCTTTTTACAATTCGGAGCAGCAAAGCCAGCGCTACGTACGCCTTGACCGAGCGCAAGCCTACGTTCCGCCCGTCTCGCTTTTCTTCGATGAAAAGAGCAAAGAGGTTTATGAGCAATCCATCGCGCGCGCCTGGAATTATTACCGCGAGCTCTCTGCGCTCTTAATCGGCGACGCGCGCGAAATCCTCAACGACATCTGGCACGTCAGCGCGATGTCGCATCCCAAGCGCCTGCAGAAAATCGAGCGGTCCGCCGAAAAGCGCGCCATCGAAATTGCCCGCTACGTTCTTCCAGTCGCCGCGTTCACCACCATGGTGCACACGCTGTCCGGCATCGTTTTGCACCGGTTGTGGCGCATGTGCTCCGCTTCGGACACGCCGAGCGAGGCGCGCACCGTCATCGGCGAAATGGTTTTGCAAGTAAAGACCATTGACCCGCAATTTTTTGAGCGCTTCGGAATCGAACCGCTCGAAGAGCTTCCAGAATGGAAAGATTCGCAACCGGTCGCTTCCGCCGGCGAATCCTTCGCTCGCGAATTCGACTCCCAACTGTATGGCAAAACTTCCCGCCTCGTGGATTATTCTCCTAACGCGCTGCGCATCATCGCCGAATCCTACCGCGCCGTTGCCGGACTCGCGGCTTCGCAATGTTCCGACGCCGAGGCTCTCGACCGCCTGCTCAATCCCGCGCGCAATCTCTACCGCCTGGAAACGCTGAACGTCGGCGTGCACGCTCCGATGATGCGCGCGCTGCAACATGCCAACTACACGTTCGCGAAAAAAATCAGCCATACTGCCGACAGCCAGGACCAGCGGCATCGCATGGTTCCCGGCTCGCGCCCGCTGCTCACCCTTGCCGACACGCGCCAGCCTGACTTCATCACGCCCATGCTTCTTGCAGCGAATCCGCGCGCCAAAGAAACCTACGAGCGCGCCATGCACGACGCCTGGGCCGCCAAAAACGAGCTTCTCGACCGCGGCGTGCCGCTCGAAATTGCGCTCTACGTTCTACCCAACGCCAAGTCCATCCGCCTCTACGAATCCGGTTCGCTGCTTCATCTGCTCCACAAGTGGACGATGCGCACGTGCTTCAACGCGCAGGAAGAAATCTTTCAAGCTTCGATGGACGAAATCGCGCAGCTTCGCGAAGTCCATCCCGAACTCGCGCGCTACCTGGGCCCGCCGTGTCACTTGCGCGCTGGAATCACGACGCCCATTTGCACCGAAGGCTCGCACTTCTGCGGCGTCAAAGTCTGGCTCGACTTCCCCAACACCCCCCGCCGCATCTGAACCCACGTCGACAACGGTTCCCTTCGAATGTATTGCAATCAGGTGAACGACGGAGTTCCCGAATAAAGGTTCGTTCCTCACCGGCTTCAAATAGGAAACCGGGATGCCATGCTTAAGCGTCTAAGTCAGCAGAGAGGTGCCCGGCCATGCCGTTGTTCGTTCGTCCTTGCCTTGCTCTGTTTACCGCAGCCCTGCTTTGCTCAGCCTCTGTGCTTGCGTATGACACGCCGCTGTCGGAGCAGGCGGTGCGCGAAGCGTACTTTCTTGGCCAGCGGCGCGATGAATCCATGTACGCGTTCCTGAACAAGTACACGAAGCTTCTGCCACCCCCCAAGACCGGGCCGCACATTGCTGCCGTCAGCTTCTTTACCCCTTTTGCGCTTCTCGTTCAGTACTCCAGCCGGCAATCCGATTACAGCGCGCAGCGCGCTGCCCTCGACCACAAAGCCCACGACGAAATCGTCGAAATCCAGGTGGAGATTCAGCTCACGCCGTCTTACGGGGCGATCATCGCCGTGCCCACGCATTCGCGCTCCGGCTCTACGACCACGATTCAGCAGCGTTCGCCGGAATTCTGGCGCGCCTTCAAGTACCGGATCTCCGACGGCGACGAAGAGATCACCACCGAGGACATTTCCGGCGAACCGCAGTATCAATGCTCGGAGGGTGGTTGCGCGCTTACTGGCGCGATCGTCTATATCCAATTCCCCGCGACGGCGTTCAAGTCCGGTTCCGCCGCCGTGGAAGTGATCTCTCGCGAAGGCGACCCCGTCTCTTTGGATTTTGACCTCTCCTCCCTGCGCTGATTTTTGCGGCTGTTCCGGCGGTCTTTCTTACAGGACAAAACCCAATACACGATCGTCGAAACCGCGCTAAGATTGCTTCGGTCCAATGACCAGGGAGGTGCTTCATGCCCTCGTCCCTCCGGTCCCGCTTTAGCGTGTTCGCCTTGGGCCTGCTCTTTGTACCGTTTTCCTCGGCCTTTCAGTCTCCGCTCTCCGATGAAGACATCCGTGACGCGTACTTTCTGGGCCAGCGCAACGATGAAGCCACGGCCAGAGTTTTTCTCTCTTATCTGAAGACCCTTCCTCCTCCCAAATCTGGCCCCTACGTTTCGGAAGTCGAGGTTTACACTCCTTATTCACAGCTTGTCGAACGCTCGCGGCTCCACAGCGTCGGCTACAGCGCGCAGCAAGCCGGCAAGGACTATCGCGCCACTTCCGACTCACTTTTTGTGCGCATCCGCATCAACTTCACTTCGACCTACGGTGCTTTCGAGCTATACCGTTCCGGACGACTGCTAGAAGCACCCAAGGGAAGCTCTTCAGAGCCGCGCCCTGATTACCATCGCGATTTTCGCGCCGGGCTTTCTCAAAAAGGTGAGTGGATCGAGCCTCTCAGCATCCAAATCACACCGACGGGATGGCCCTCCGCGGGCCATGTGCCGTTTTCGGATTTCTACTACACACCTTTTCTCACTCCGGCTTCTTTCAGCAGTGGCTCCTCCGCTGGTCGGGGCTCCTATCGCGGATATGGCTGTGGCTTTATCGGCTGGCAAGTCTGGCTCCAGTACGATGCCAGTGATGTCGAGTCTTCCGACGCGACCGTGGAGGTTTTCTCGACGGACGGCCAGCACGCCTCGGTTCCGTTTGACCTTTCGCGACTACGCTGAATTTTTGCCACTGGGAAGTTGGAACTAGGAGCGCCAGCGGAGGGTAACGGGGCCGTCCATGGGATGGACCATGGGGGCGCCGGTGCGGCGGGACTCAAGGAGGTTGGCCTTCAGGGCGAAATACCATTTGGCTTGGCGGTCGGCGTCGTCGATCAGCATCAGCCGCGGGTTGTGCTTTAAGCCTTCGGCTTGCTGGATCATGGTTTGCTGATCCTGGCGCAGGAACGTCTTTGCGAAGGGGCGGAAAAGGAAAACAGGCAGGGGCAGGTTCCAGGCAGCCACGAAATCGATGCGGCAAAGGTCGCGCCGCACGGGCGTCACCGTGGCGCGGCTGGAAAACCAGAGCTTACCGCTCTGATCGATTTCCGTGCGCAGATTCGGCAGGACGAAGTCGATGGTCGTGGTGACCGGCTCGCCCGTGATTCTCTTCAGCAATTGATATGGCGCGCTATTTGTGCTGGGCGAGTGCGGGCTCATGCGGAAGCCGTTGGGGATGGGCTCGAACTGCTTGGCTTTATCGTGAATGCTGGCGCCTTTCCGCCAGAACCAGGATTGATGCACGAACGGGCCATGCGCCGGGTCCATCAGTCCGATGATGCCGTGATCAATGTGCGACGGCAGCTCGCAGGTGAGGTGCGTGATTTTGTATTCTCCGCTGAAGAGTCTGAGTGCGGGCGCTTCCGGAATTCTCTCCGGCAGGCGAGTGCCAGGGGCATTCAGGTAAACCCAGATGTAGCCATCGCGTTCTTCGCAGGGATAATGTCCCGCGAGGATGCGCTCGACCTTCAGCTTGTCCTGCGAGGTGAGTGAAGGGATTTCGACGCACTGGCCACTGCAGGCGTCGAAGCGCCACCCATGATAGGAACACTCGACTGTATTGCCTTCGACTCGCCCGTAGGAGAGCGGAATTCCACGGTGGGGGCACGCATCGCGCATGGCAAATGCTTTGCCGTCGGCGGTGCGTCCGAGCACCAGCGGGACTTCCAACAGCAGTGCCTTCGCGAGTTTCCCCGCGCGAATCTCCGGGGTGCGCGCCGCCGGATACCAGAAATCCCACAGAAAGCCCGGATCCGCATCGCGCTGCGGTTCGACGGCGGCTACGGACTCTTGCAAGATTGTTCGAGTTGCTTCCTTCATACTCTAGGCGCATCGTAGTACACCGTGTCGCATCTCAGCAACCTGGAGCCGCATGCAATTGCATGTTTCTCAGTTCGGCGCTATTCTTGAATCAGAGCAACTGATGTACGCCGCGTTTTATTAGCTGACTCGCCTTACGCTCCCCTGCGGAGCGCCGCAAACCCGTCTTTCAGTTTTCTCATTTCGATTTTCGACTTTCACTCTTTGAAAGGGATTTGCCATGGCCGTACTGACATTAACTGAAAAATTGGACCAGCTCGATTCGCGCTACGAGGAGATGACGCAGCAGCTTTCTTCGCCGGAAGTCGTGGGCGACTCAGCGCGCTTCCAGAAAATCGCCAAGCAGCACGCCGAGCTGGAAGAAATCGTCACAAAACACCGCGAGTACAAACGGATCGAAAAGGACCTCGCCGGGGCGCATCAACTGTTTCTCGAGGCGGACGACGCGGAAATGAAGCAGATGGCGCACGAAGAAGAGAAATCGCTGGCGGCGCGCAAAGAGACCGTCGAGCGCGAACTGAAGTTGCTGCTGCTACCGAAAGATCCCAACGACGAGAAGAGCGTGTTGATCGAAATCCGCGCCGGAACGGGCGGCGACGAGGCGGCGCTTTTCGCCGCGGAGCTTTTCCGCATGTATTCGCGCTACGCGGAAACGCAGGGCTGGAAAGTGGAAGTGCTGGAAAGCTCCCCGTCTTCGCTGGGCGGGATGAAAGAAGTGGTTGCCGCAATTCAGGGAAATAAAGTCTATTCCAAGCTGAAATACGAAAGCGGCGTGCACCGTGTGCAGCGTGTCCCACAGACCGAGCAGCAAGGCCGCGTGCACACTTCGGCCGCGACGGTGGCCGTGCTGCCTGAGGCCGACGAAATCGACATCAAGATCGAGGCAAAGGATCTGCGCATTGATACCTTCTGCTCTTCCGGCCCTGGCGGGCAGTCGGTGAACACGACCTATTCGGCGGTGCGCATCACGCACATTCCCACGGGGCTGGTGGTTTCGCAGCAGGACGAAAAGTCGCAAATCAAGAATCGTGCCAAGGCCATGCGCGTTCTGCGTGCGCGGCTTTACGAGCTGGAACAGGAGAAACAGCAGGCGGCCATTGTGGCCGAGCGGCGCGGGCAAATCAAAACCGGTGACCGCTCGGAAAAAATCCGCACGTACAATTTTCCTCAGAACCGCGTGACGGACCACCGCATCGGGCTGACGCTGCATCAACTGACGGACGTCGTAGACGGAAAACTGGCTCCGCTGGTGGACGCGTTGGTTTCTCATTACGAAGCGGAGCGGCTCCAACAGGAACTCGCTGAGGCATAATCCTGCTAAGGAGGTGCCCCATGGTGAACCGACCTGGCTCCGTCCCTGGTTCTGGCTGGATGAGAAACGTGAGTGAACGCCTCTCGTCCGGCCCTGCCGATACCAGTTCCCTTCCACGCCGTTTTTGGTTTGTGTATATCAGCTTTATGGTTCTGGTCCTGGTGGTTTTTCCGCTGGTCGAGCGGCGCGTCGTGCCGACTTACACTTACACCGGACGCACGTATGAGTCTGGGGCCCGCATTGGAGGACTGCCCGTTTTCGCCGCCGGTCCCGCTCCTGTGGGCATCATCGCTGTGGGAGGGCGTCCCCGAGGAGTGATTGCAGTGGGTGGCCTGGCTTTGGGTGTGATTGCCATTGGAGGAGTGGCCGTTGGAGCGCTGGCGATCGGGGGCGTCTCGCTCGGGTTCTTCGCTCTGGCCGGCCTGGCCATCGGCTGGCATGCTTTGGGCGGCGGGGCCGTGGGTTATCGTGCTTTTGGCGGGCTTGCCGTGGGAGCTTACGCCTACGCAGGAAACGGCGTGGCTTACGGGTATCACGAAGCATCGGGCCGTCAGAAGGAGAAGCTCTTCGGATGAAGCCGCAGGCCGCGCCGCTGGTTGTCCGTTCTGCTTTGCGCGAAGGATTTGCGAAGTTGCGTGCTGCAGGTGTGCCTGCTCACACGCTTGGCACCGAGCTGCTTTTGATGCATGCGCTGGGGCGCGACAGGACGTGGATTTACGCACACCCGGAAGAAGAAATCTCTACAACAGACGCTGACAAATTCTTCGCTTTGATTTCTCGCCGGGCGGACGGGGAGCCGACGCAGTACCTCACCAGGAAGCAGGAATTCTGGGGGCTCGAATTTGAAGTTACGCCGGATGTGCTGATTCCTCGGCCGGAGACCGAACACATTATCGAAGTTGCGTTGGACCGCCTCGCACTGCGCGAACTGCAAGCGGGGCGGCGGCAAAAGACCGATGGCGCGGAATTGCGAATCGCGGATATCGGCACGGGTTCCGGCTGCATCGCGATCGCGCTTGCTAAGGAGCTTCCGGCGGCAGAGTTTTTGGCGACGGATATTTCTCCCGCGGCCCTGGCCGTGGCATGTCGCAACGCCTTGAGTCACGGTGTGACGGACCGCGTGCGCTTTGTGGAAGCAAACTTACTAGAAGAAAGTGGCGAGTCGCGAGTGGCGAGTGGCGAGCGAAAGCTGCCAGGCGGAGCACTTTCCTTCGACCTAATTCTCAGCAATCCGCCTTACGTGGGCCGGAGCGAAGCGGCAACGCTACTGCGTGAAGTCCGCGAGCATGAACCGGAAATCGCGCTCTACGGCGGAGAAGAAGGCTACGAATTGTATGCCGACCTCATCGCACAAGCGGCAAAGCGCCTTTTGCCGCGCGGCATTCTCGTCCTGGAACTCGGGCATAACAGTTTGCCCGCGGTTGCGCCGCTAGTTGAGGCATCTACGTGGACTAAGGTCGGTGTAACCAACGACCTGGCAGGCATCCCACGCGTCCTCGCTGCGGAGAAGCTGTAGTTACCTATCCTGTCTGTTGTTGTTCACAAATTGCGGGCGTAGGCTAAGGCCATGCCGGAGCTGGCGCGGTTTCGGGCCAAGCATGGACCGCTCGAGGAGCGAGCGGCAGATGCGGTAGCGTCCATTCTGCATGTGGACATGGACGCGTTTTTTGTGTCCGTGGAATTGCTGGACCGGCCGGAACTGCGCGGCAAACCGGTTGTGGTCGGCGGACAGAAGGACCAGCGCGGAGTGGTTTCCGCGGCGAGCTACGAAGCGCGGCAATACGGCATTCATTCGGCGATGCCCCTGCGAACGGCGGGACGGTTGTGCCCGCAGGCGATTTTTTTGGATGGCCATCACGAAAAGTACGGCGAGTGGAGCGACCGCGTGGCGACCATCCTTGCAAGATTCTCGCCGGTCGTGGAAATGGTTTCGATTGACGAGGCTTATCTCGACCTGGCGGGCACCGAACGATTGCACGGACCGCCGTTTGTGACGGCGGACAAGCTCCTTCGAACCATCACGCGAGAGACGGCGCTTCCCTGCTCCGGCGGACTCGGGACGACGCGGCTGACGGCCAAAGTCGCTTCCGATCAAGCGAAGCCGCGGGGGCTGGTTTGGGTTCCTCCCGGCTGCGAAGCGCGCTTCCTGGCGCCGCTGCCGGTGCGGAAGATTCCGGGCATTGGCGAAGTGACGGAGAGAGCTTTGCAGGCGCTGGGAATCGAAACCGTGGAGCAACTTGCCGAACTCCCCCAGGAAAAACTGGAGAAGATTTTTGGCCAGTGGGGGGACGCGCTTTACCGCAAGGCGCGCGGCGGCGATTCCTACGAATTCGTGATTGATGCGGAGCCAAAATCCATTTCTCACAATCTTACCTTTGGCGAAGACACGGACGACGCAAACCAGTTGGCCACGATTCTCAGCCATCTTTCGCAAAAAGCCTGCAAGCGGCTGCGGGAAGCGGGGCTGGCCGCGCGGACGCTTACGCTGACGATTCGTTACGCCGGATTTGAAACGCACACGCGCGCAAAGACACTCGCAGAGCCTACGGAACTCGACGCAGACATTTATGCCGTGTTTCAAGAGCTGTTTCGAAAGCATCGCGATGAAAAGAGAAAAGTTCGCTTGCTGGGAGTGAGCCTGGGCAGCTTTACGCACGGCAACGCGCAGCTTGACTTGCTCGAAAAAGAAAGGCGCGAAAAGCTTGCAAGGCTGACGAAGGCAGCCGACCGTTTGCGCGATCGCTTCGGCTTCGGTACAGTGCAGTTTGGCGGATCGCTTTCGGCTGAGGGACCAGACCACTATCATGAGGACTAGCAGAAAGCCAAGAGCGAAGTACCGCGCTTGCAAGCAGAACCGCACGGAATGGCCTATAATCTAGTCTCCGTCCCATTATTTTCATGAGCGCAAGCGCCTCTCCATCTCCGGGTGTCTCCTCCTCGGCTTCTGCCGGCGGTCCGGGCAATCGCGTGCGGCAATTCTGGCAGCGCGTCAGCGAAGGCCGTCAACTGGACGATTTGTGGTCCCAGTTTGCGGCCGATGCACGGGCCAGCTACGGCTTCTATGGGAAGGACGTCGATTGGGAAGAAATCCAGAAGCTGCCGCGGTGGCACCGGCCGTTTCACATCGCCAAAGACATTTTCCTGGCGATGCTGATGAAGATGACGCCGGCGCGGCGGGTTCTCTTGCTCATCGCATTGCTGATGATGGTAATGTCCGGATTCAAGTTTGAGCTCGGCCGGAATTTCTCCTTCGATGTGAACTTTGTTGGCATCGCGGCACTGGTCTTCCTGCTGCTTCTTTCGCTGGAATTGGCGGACAAAGTGACGATGAAGCGCGATTTGGAAATCGCGCGCGAGATTCAGATGTGGCTGGTACCTTCGGAGCCGCCGGAAGTGGCGGGAGCAGACATTGCGTTTGCCACGCGGCCGCAGAATTCCGTTGCCGGCGATTACTACGATGCGTTTTATCCGGACGAGCGGCGCGACCGGCTGGTAGTGGTGATCGCGGACGTGGCCGGAAAAAGCGTCCCGGCGGCACTTTTGATGGCCACGCTGCAAGCCAGCTTGCGCACGATTGCGGGCGAAGGCGTGGCGGTAGCGGAGCTGGTGACGCGGCTGAATCGCTATGCGTCCGCGTATAGCCTGGATGGGCGGCGATTCACGACGGCGGTTCTTTGCGAGTATGAGCCCGCGACACGGCGCCTAACTTATGTGAACGCGGGCCACAATGCGCCGATTCTGCGGCGTTCGAATGGAACGTTTGAAACGCTGGAAACCGGTGGCCTGCCGTTGGGCATCCAAATGGGTGCGGAATATCAGACGGCGACTTTGGAGCTGTGGCCCGGCGACGCGTTGATTTTCTTCACCGATGGAGTGGTTGAAGCGTTTAATCAATCGGGTGAAGAGTTCGGCAACAGCCGCTGGCAAGGAGCGATTCGCAACCTGCCAGACTGGAATGCGCAAGAGACGCTCGAGTTCCTGATGAAGCGCGTTGATGAATTTGTGGGGGCCACGCGGCAGTTCGACGACATTACCTGCCTGGTTTTCCGCAGCAAATAAACAGTCCTAGGTTGTAGGTCATAAGTTAAAAGTAAACACCATGGGAGAGTGTTTTCTTTGTGCGCTTCATCCGTCAGCCTTGGTGGAACGCTTCGGAACGAATAGGCGCATAATCAGGATTTATGAAGGCGCGGGAGCTGGCCAATTCGATCTGCGAGCTGCTGCAGCGCAATAAGCATCAGGCGCTACTGGTGGGCGGGTGTGTGCGCGACTTGCTGCTCGGGCGCGAGCCGGTGGACTACGATGTGGCTACCGATGCGACGCCGGTTGAAGTGGCAGGACTGTTTCCGGAAAGCGTGGCGGTAGGCGCGCAGTTCGGCGTGATCCTGATTCCGAAAAACGGCTTGAAAGTGGAGGTGGCGACCTTCCGCTCGGATATGGGCTATAGCGACGGCCGGCATCCAGATCGCGTGGTTTACTCGAAGACCCCGCAAGAGGACGTGCAACGTCGGGACTTCACGATCAACGGCCTTCTGATGCGACATGATAACGGCGAAGTGCTGGACTTTGTCGGGGGCCAGAAAGATTTAACCGCAGGAATGATCCGCGCGATCGGCGATCCGGGACTCCGATTCGCAGAAGACAAGCTGCGTATGATGCGGGCAGTGCGCTTCGCGGCGAGGTTCGGCTTCGAAATTGAACCGGTAACATTGCAGGCGATCCGGGGACACGTTGCGGAGATTCAGCGAGTCTCACCAGAGCGAATACGCGAAGAACTGACCAAAATGCTGACCGAAGGGGCGGCGCGGCGCGCGTTCGAATTGATGGATGAGACTGGATTATTGGAGCAGGTACTGCCGGAAATCTCGGCGATGAAAGGCGTGGAGCAGCCGCCCGAATTTCATCCGGAAGGCGACGTATGGATTCATACGCGACTCATGCTCGAACAAATTGCAAAAGGCGCTTCCCCCGCGTTGGCCTGGGGTGTACTGTTGCACGACGTCGGGAAACCGCCCACGTTCCAGTCCGCTGAAGAAACCGGTGACCGCATCCGGTTCAACCATCATGTGGATGTGGGGGTGAAAATGGCGGAAGCCATTTGCCGCAGGCTGCGCTTTTCCAACGAAGACACCGAACAAATTATGGCCCTGGTGGAAAATCACATGCGGTTTGGCGCCGTGGAGGCAATGAAAAAAGCCACCCTAAAGCGCTTTGTGAGGCTGCCGCTGTTTGACGAACACATGGAGTTGCATCGGCTCGACTGCCTCTCTAGCCACCGCCACCTGGATTCCTATCACTTCGTCCAGCGCTTCCTGGACGAAACGCCGCCCGAACAAGTGCGGCCGGAACGACTCCTCACCGGAGATGATCTTTTGACCATGGGCCTGCGGCCCGGACCGGAGTTTGCCCGGATTCTCAGAGGGATTGAAGACGCCCAGCTCGAGGGACAACTCAAGACCAAGGAAGAGGCCAAAGAATACGCCATCAAGAACTTCAAGGGAATGAGAAGAATAGTCGTCTGATTGCTTTATTTTGCAAGTCGAAGAAAATAAATAGCTTAACTGCGGTCCTTGCAACTGGAAAGGAATCAGGGTAATATATGAGTGCTACATACTAAGATTTAGTGCTAGCGAGCCTCTCATCCTTGTGCAACATTTACAACTAGGCCGCATCTAATCGCTCATAGAGGGGCCTCAAGACACCCCTTTGATAGACTGGGGAGAATATGGCTGAGAAAAAATTCTTTGTGCCGGAGCTCCTGCCGATCCTTCCGGTGCGCGACACGGTGCTCTTTCCGGGTGCCATGCTGCCGCTCACCGTGGGACGCGAAAGCTCCCTGGCGCTGGTTGGTTCCCTGCAAGGTGAGGAGAAGCTGCTGGGGGTGGTCGCCCAGCTCGATCCGCGCATTGAGGATCCCGCCGCTGCTGACCTTCACAAAGTTGGAACGCTGGCGCGCGTGCATAAGACCGTAAAGATGCCCAACGGCAACGTGGTGGTTTTCCTGGAGGGCCTGCAACGCATCCAGATCGTCGAGCTGGTGAATTTGCGGCCGTTCCTGAAAGCTCAGGTCAAGCCGGAGCCGGACATCATCGGAGAGGTGGATGCGGAACTGGAGGCTCTGCAGCGCAACGCGCAGGACCTGTTCCGTGAAGTGGTGAGCCATTCACCTCAATTGTCCGATGAGCTGCAATCCAAGGCCATGAGCATTGAGGATCCGGGCGAGCTATCGGACTTCATTGCCGGCATGTTGCCTTCACTCTCGACTCTCTTGCGCCAAGAACTGATTGAGACGCCTAGCGTCCGCAAACGCCTGGAAATCCTGATCCGCGAATTGTCGAAAGAACTGGAAGTTCTCGAACTTCGCTCGAAGATTCATGAGCAGGTGCAGGAGCAGGTCAGCCAGAACCAGCGCGAATATTTGCTTCGCGAGCAGATGAAGGCGATCCAGAAAGAACTCGGGGAATCCGACGATTCGACCCAGGAAATCGATGAGCTGCGCAAGAAAGTGGAAGAAGCCGGAATGCCGGCGGAAGCCAAGAAAGAATGCGATCGCGAGCTGAAGCGGCTGGCAAAAATGACCCCGGCTTCCGCGGAGTACATGGTTTCGCGCACGTACCTGGAATGGATGACTTCACTGCCGTGGAGCAAATCTTCCGGTGCGACGGAAATCGACATTCCCAAAGCGCACGCGATTCTGGAGGAAGACCACTACGATCTGCAAAAGGTGAAAGAGCGCATCCTGGATTACCTGGCCGTTAAAAAATTGCAGCCAGGGATGAAGGGGCCGATCCTGTGCTTCGTCGGCCCTCCGGGCGTGGGCAAAACTTCGCTCGGCAAATCGATTGCGCGTTCGCTCGGACGTAAGTTCGTGCGCATCGCTTTGGGCGGTATGCACGATGAAGCCGAAATCCGCGGTCACCGCCGGACCTACATTGGCGCGTTGCCCGGTCAAATCATTCAAGGGCTGAAGCGCGCGGAAACCAACGATCCGGTGATGATGCTGGACGAAGTGGACAAGCTAGGACGTGATTTCCGCGGCGATCCGTCTTCCGCGTTGATGGAAGTGCTCGATCCCGAGCAGAACAATGCGTTTCGCGATCACTATCTCGATGTGCCGTTTGACTTGTCGAAAGTCCTGTTCATTGCTACGGCCAACTGGATGGATCCCATCCCGGAGCCTTTGCGCGACCGCATGGAGATCATCGAGCTGCCGGGCTACACCGGGGAAGAGAAACTGCACATTGCGCACAAATATCTGATCCCGAAGCAAGCTTCCGAACACGGCTTGAAAGTGGACGATCAAATCCACTTCACCGATGAAGGCTTGCAGGAAATCATTCACAGTTACACGCGCGAAGCGGGCGTACGCAACCTGGAGCGCGAGATAGCCACGATCACGCGAAAGCAGGCGCGCAGAATCGCCGAAGGCAAAACGGAAAAGATGGTGGTGACGCCGGAGGTGGTGCGCGAATTCCTGGGCGTGCCGAAGTTCCGCACGGAAAAGGAAGTCGAAGAGCGCGTCAAGCGGCCTGGCGTTGCAGTGGGATTGGTGTGGACGCCGGTCGGTGGCGACATCATCTTCATCGAAGCCACGCGGATGCGCGGCGGGAAGCAGTTCACCATGACCGGGCATCTCGGCGAGGTGATGCAGGAGTCCATGACCGCGGCATTGACCTGGACGCGCGCCAACGCGGACCGCTACGGCATCGACCCGGACTTCTTCCGCAAGCAAGACATTCACATTCACGTGCCGTCGGGCGCGGTGCCAAAGGACGGCCCGTCGGCCGGCGCGGCGATGGTGACAGCGCTCGTCAGTTTGCTCAGTGGCAGGCCGGTGAAGGACCGCCTGGCCATGACCGGGGAAATGACACTGTCTGGCGTGGTGCTGCCGATTGGCGGCGTCAAAGAGAAGGTTCTTGGCGCCAAACGCGCGGGCATCAAAGAGGTTCTTCTGCCCGCGGACAACGAGCCGAACGTGGTGGCAGACTTGTCGCCGGAGATTCTCGGCGACATCAAGATCACCTACGTTCATACGCTAGACGAAGTGCTGGAACACGCGCTGCAAAAGGAGCCGGTGCCCGCACCACTGGCTCCCGAGCCGGAGCCGAAAGGCAAACGCCTCGGCCCCGAGAGCCCAAGAGCGATCCACTAAGACGTTACTGGTGACTCGTCGAAGAGCAAGGCGGAAAGACACGCTCGCCAAATCGCGCGACATCAAAGAATAGTTTCGAAGGGCCCGGCTGGTACGCCGGGCCTTTTCCTTTAGGCCACATTTGCAAAGGCTGAGCGAAACTCCTGCTACCATGTAGGCCCAAGGCATGCCATCAGGAAGGCGATCCGGAAACAGTGCGCCAGCAGCGCTTGCGCAGCAGCTTCACGAAGCGCTGTTGCGCGAACGCCTGGTGCCGCGCTTTGTGGACTCCTATGTCGTAGAAAACAGCCGCCAAGCATTGCAAGTCCATGCGGTGATGTATCGCGACTTGCTCGCCCTGTTGCATCGAGAAGCGCTGCTGGGGCTGAGCATCCGTGCGCTGGAAATCATCTGCGATGAGCCACGGGCGCAAGGACGGTCCAAGCCGCGGCCCATGCCGAGGCGCGAAGCGGCCGTGTTTCGAAAGAAGTTTCTGGCCGCGCTGGTGCGGCAGCAAGGCTGGAGTGTGGGCGAGGCGCTCGATTTTCAGCGGGATTTTCAGTTGTACGAAGACTTACTTTCGAGAACCCCGCGATCGCGGCGCAACCGCAAACCTTTTGAAGCGGCGAATCATCCCTATGTGGACCGCTGTGCCTTTCTGCTGGACTCTTCGTTCTTGGAACAAGCGCGGGTGGCAGCCAGCCGGGCGCTAACGGAGTTGGAAAACCTCGCCGTGCAAGTGTGCGAACCTGAGAAGTCCGGCAACAACCCGGCGTCGAAGAACTAATCGTCCAAAACCTTGGCATTAAAGAGAGGCTGCCCTGCCAAGGCACTGTGGAGCGCGAAAAGCGCAAGAGCAACGATCATGGTCATGCCGGCAATGGCTCCTGAGGCATACCAACGGCTCAAGTGAATGGTCATGGGGAAGGTGACCAGCATGTTCTGCACGACAAGTCCGACCACTAGAGCAAGCAGTCCAAAACGCCGAAGGACCAGGTAGATCGAAAGCCAGATGAGCGCCGCAAACAGGAAGGTCATCCAGAAATAATCGCCTCCGGTGTTTGTGATGGCACCGAGGAAAACGATCACGATGGCCGCGATCCAGTCCTTCCTGACCAAGAGCCGCACGAGGAAAAGAAGGAAAAAAATTCCCAGCGAGTAAAGCACGAAGATCCAGGTGTAGGCAAAGATTGAACCGAGGGTTTGTCGCACGCCGAGCAGGGATTCCATCGATGGCGTGCCCGGTTGAGGCGGTAGGCGTCCCGAGAGAGGAAGGAGAAAATTGTCCACCGACTCAAACGCTCCGAGCAAGACACCATAGGTCATGCCAACCAGAACGTCCCGGGCAACCAGGGGGTCGCGAATCTTCCCACCAATCAAACGCACCCAGCCAATCAGTGTATGGGGATCACGGCGCCGGACAAACGGCTCAAGCCCGAAATACATATTCCGCGCGAAGGTGGAGACGAGGAACGCCCAGGCCAGCGCGAGCACGATGGTCCCGAATTCGCCCATGGAGGCAAGGTGATGCGACTGCAACGCCCACATTGCAAGAAACACAAAAAAGAGGAAATTGGCCAAACGCCAGGAGCCGGCCTCATCTCCACGCTTTTGCTTGACGTTTCTTTTGACAATCAAGATGCTCCCGAGAAGCACAGCCCCGAAGAGGACGATTCCAATCATACCGGCTAATTTTTGATGAGCCGATGCGGGATGCAGCCGATCGCGGTAGGGGTTGGCCCAGGGGAACAAAACCCGGTAATAAACGGGCTTCCCGCGGTAAGCCGCGGCCTCTACGCGCTCTGTGACCTGAATCGGCGTGATGATTTCACGAGTCCATTCAGCGCGCGTATCGGAATACAAAAGGTCCGCCCACTCAGGGGTAGCGGGAGTGAACTTGGACGGATCGAGACCAGCGGCTGAGAAGAGCGGGGACCAATCCGGAGGAGGAGAAGGAACGCTGGGCGGATCGCGCTCGGGCGGAATGCGTTTGAAAAGCAGCAGCCGGCCCTGGGTATCCAGGAAAATGCTGATCATGCCGGTCACATCGGACGGAGGCTCCCACGGCGTGATGACCCCCGCGCCGACCGAGTTGAAGAAATTGTAGGACTGCATTTCCCGCGGGCTTTGGCGATACCAAAAAATGAGCGTTGTGGGACGATCTGAGCCGAGCCGCTGCCAGCGGGTTTGCGATTTGTCGTGTTCCTGAATGTAATTTAGGTAGTCATAGTCCGCGAAGAACCCATGGGCGCTGTCCGCGGGCGTTTCTTTGAATCCAAGTTGCTGAATGATTTCCTGAGAACGCGCGAGAAGCACGTCAGATGACTTCTCGAGCGGCGTAAGATTTTGCACGCGGTAGCGGTCGGCGAGCATCATGAGCGCGACAAGGCCCAGTAGTACCGTCGCGAGCAACGTCAGCCCTAACCAAGGTTTGATCCCTTCGGTGCCTCCCGCTGCGGCGACCATTTGAGGCGACGGAGTCTCGCCTGCTGCTAGCGCGGCGGCGAGGGGATCGCCTCCCGGAAGAGCCGCAGCAACTTGCAACGCAGAAGCAGGGCGTTTGTCGGGATCCGCTTCGAGACAGCGGAAAATTACGCGTTCGATTAAGGGATCGAGATCACGAACCAGCGTCGAAGGATTGGTGATGGTTCCGGATTCGCGCAACCTCACCAACTCCTGAAGAGTCGACGCCTCAAAAGCGCGCTTCCCCGTTAGGATTTCGTAGAGGATCAGTCCGAGGGAATAGATGTCGCTTTTGGTGGTGACTTCTTTCCCTGCGAGCTGCTCCGGCGCCATATAGGCCGGCGTCCCCGCGCGAGCCTCCTCGCCTTGGATGCTCGCAGCGAGGCCTGCCAATCCGAAATCCGTGATGCGGATTTTTCCGGCGCTATCCAGCATTACATTGGCAGGCTTCAGGTCGCGGTGAATGACACCGCGCTCGTGTGCTGCGGCAAGTCCAGCGCAAATCTGGCGGGCAATTTCGGTTGCTCTGTCCGGCGAAAGGCGGCCGATGCGGCGAACGACCGAAGCGAGGTCCTCGCCGTCCACGTACTCCATCGTCAGAAAGAGAGCCCCGTCGGATTCGCCGATGTCAAACACCCGGCAAACGTTGGGATGAGAAACCTGGCGCGAGTTCCGCACTTCGGCATGGAAGCGGGAAAGCGCCGCTGCATCCTGCGAGAGCCTCTCCGGGAGAAACTTCATGGCCACGATTTGGCCGAGCGTCAAATCCTCCGCACGAAAGACTTCGCCCATCCCGCCACGGCCCGCGAGCGCCACGATACGATAACGCTCCGCAAGGATTTGCCCGGGGGTGAAGCGGCCGCCGCCGATGGGGTCCGAACTGCTCAGCGGATCC
>Ga0126369_10000663_pt1 | contig 22684 bp, 23 predicted proteins | sample PanSoiMetaPlot_1_FD_109646 | JGI IMG/M metagenome (GOLD analysis project Ga0126369, IMG submission 109646) | Tropical forest soil microbial communities from Panama - MetaG Plot_1 | ecosystem: Environmental > Terrestrial > Soil > Tropical forest > Bulk soil | place: Panama | collected 2016-02-17
GGCGTCATCGCGAGCACGGGCTGCGTCGGCAATCGCGTGTACACCGACCTCGGCGAGGACGAGCTCTACGTGATGATCCGCGGCAAGGATGTCGCGCGCGTCGCGGCCGAGGCAGAGACGATCGCGTCGGCCAACCTGAAGCTCACCGACTATCATCGGGAGCGGCGACGCGCCCTGGCGAGCGAATAGCGCAGTGCGCGCTGCAGGCCGTCGCGGGGCTGGGGCCCCGCCGGCCGAGGCGCGCGCCTGAATCGAGGAGACTCCATGTCTGACACGTCGGAAGCACCACTTCCGTTCCAGCTGCGCAGGCTCGGCCACGTCGTGCTCAATGTGACCGATCTCGAGCGAGCCGTGCGCTTCTACACCGAGGTCCTCGGCCTGTCGATCAGCGACCGGTATCCGGACAGCATGGTGCCGGGCGGGATGGTCTTCATGCGATGCAACGCCGACCATCACGGCGTCGCGCTGGTCGGCGGCGCGCGTGCGAGCGATCCCTCCAGCCTGAACCACTTCGCCTTCGAGGTGGTGACGCTCGACGAGGTGTTCCGCGCACGCGCGTGGCTCCGCAAGCACGGCGTCCCCATCGTCTTCGAGGGACGCCGGCGCGCCGGCTGCCAGATCGCCGTGGAGTTCCAGGATCCCGACGGCAACAACCTGGAGGTCTACTGGGGCATCGATCAGGTCGGCACGAACGGCTACGTGCGGCCCGCGAGCGAGTGGCGCCAGGCGCGCACGCTCGAGGACGCTGTCGCCAACCTGCCGCCCGGTCAGCGTCTGCCGCTGTATTCCGCCTGAGAGCCGCGCGCTGCCCAGCCTCAGCCTGATCGGCCAGTCGCTGCTCGCCGGACTGTTCACCGGCGGCCTCTACGCGCTCCTCGGCCTCGGCCTCAGCCTGACGTGGGGGTTGCTCCGCGTCATCAACCTGGCCAACTTCGCGCTGGCGTTCCTCGGCGCGTACCTCACCTACCAGCTGGCGACCGCGCTGCGGCTCGACCCGATCCTCACGCTCGCGGTGATCGTGCCGGCGTTCTTCGTGGTCGGGATCGCGCTCGAGGAAGGATTCCTGCGGCTCAGGATCGACGAGCTCACGTCCCTGATCGTCACCTTCGGCCTCACCGTCATCCTCGAGAGTCTGATCCAGTGGATCTGGACCGCCGATTTTCGCCGCCTCGAGTCGCCGTACATGCGTACCTCGCTCAAGCTGGGTCCCTTCTACCTGGGACTCGGCGGGCTCCTGGCGTTCGTCGCGGCGGCGGCGCTGACCTGCGCCACGTGGGCGTGGCTTCGCTGGAGCTATCTCGGCAAGGCCGCGCGCGCGAGCGCGCAGGACGGGCCGATGGCGAGCGCGTTCGGCGTCAATCGCCGGCGGCTCGCGCTGACGCTCGCGGGCCTGAGCTCGGCGTACGCCGCAATCGCCGGGCTCTTCATCGCGCTCAACCACACCCTGGCGCCGTCGCAGATCTATTCGTGGATCGGCGTCGTGTTCGCCGCGGTCATCATCGGCCGGCTCGGCAACGCGCTCGGCCTGCTCGCCGCGTCGATCTTCATCGCCGCCAGCGAGGCCTTGACGATGGCGGTCACGGCGCCGGGCTGGGCCCCACTCGTGTCGTTCACGCTCCTGATCCTGATCTTATTGCTGCGGCCCGAGCTCTGAATGTGACGCGCCTCCGGCCGGTCGTCGCGCTCGTGGGCGGAGCCCTGCTCCTGGCCCTGGTTCCCGCGCTGAGGCTTCCGGCCTTCTACGAGTCGTTCCTGTATCTCGTCTTCTTCTGGATTTCGCTCGCGACGAGCTGGAACATCCTGAGCGGCTACGCGGGCTACTTCAGCTTCGGTCATGCCGCGTTCTTCGGCGCGGGGGTCTACACGACCGCGACGCTGGCCACCGTCCTCGACGTGCCGTTTCTCTGGACGCTGCCGGCGGCCGGCCTGGTGGCCGCCGCACTCGGCACCGTGATCGCCGCGGTCGTCTTCCGGGTCCGCGGCGTACGCGGCGAGCTGTTCGGGCTCCTCACCCTCGCCGTCACATTCGTCCTGTCGACGATCGCGCTCAACACGCGGCTCGACGGCGGGCCCGGCGTCTTCCTGGCCGCGGTTCCCGTGCCCACGCTCTTCGGCGCGCCGGCGACGACGCTCTACCATCTGGCGCTGGCCGTCGCCTTCCTCTCGACGTTCGCGGCGCTCGCGATCTACCGGTCGCGCTGGGGCATGGGCCTCTTCGCGATCCGCGACGACGAGGACGTGGCCGAGGTGCTCGGCGTTCCTACCTATCGCTACAAGCTCGTCGCCTTTGCGCTGAGCTGCTTCATCGCCGGGCTGATCGGCGGCATCCACGCGATGTTCGTCACCTACGTGACCGTCGCCGAGACGTTCGCGGTCGGACTCGCGGTGGACGCGATCATGATGGCGGCCCTCGGCGGCACCCGGTTCTGGTACGGCCCGGCGCTCGGCGCCGTGATCGTCACCGCGCTCACACAGTCGCTCACCGGCGGCGAGAGCGCGGTCCTGAACCGCGCCCTCATCGGCGCGATCCTGATCGCGGTCATCGTGTTCCTGCCCGACGGGGTGGCCGGCGGCTTGAGCCGCGCGCGTCGCGCGCGCGTGGTCGCGGCCGCACGGCCGGCGAGCGAGACGGTGTCGGCAAGCGCGGCGCCGCCCGCGCGCGCAGCGACGGGGCCGCTGCTCGGCTGCACCAACGTCACGAAGGCGTTCCGTGGGCTGCAGGCGCTCACCGGGGTCACGCTCGAGGTCCGCGCCGGCGAGATTCTCGGCCTCATCGGTCCGAACGGCTCGGGCAAGTCGACCCTGATCAACGTCGTCAGCGGCTACTACCGGGCCGACGGCGGCCGGGTCGTGCTGGACGGCCACGACATCGCGCGCGTGCGGGCCCACCGCATTGCGGGGCTCGGCGTCGCTCGCACCTACCAGATCCCCCGCTCGTTCGGACGGCTCACCGTCGCCGACAACGTCGCGCTCGCGGCGATGTTCGGCGGCGGGCATGGCCTCGCCGCCGGCCGGAGCCTGGCTCGGTCCTGGCTCGCGTTCACCGGCCTCGAAGCCAAGGCCGGCGCGCTGCCCGGCGAGCTTAACCTGCTCGAGCGGAAATTTCTCGACCTCGCGCGCGCGCTCGCCTCCGAGCCGCGGCTGGTGCTCCTCGACGAGGTCCTCTCCGGGCTGACGCCGGCGCAGATGACCGACGCGCTCGGCCTCGTGCGTCGGATCCGCGAGCGCGGTACCACCGTGGTCTTCGTCGAGCACATCATGCGCGCGGTGTTGGACCTCGCCGATCGTGTGGTCGTGCTGAGCGGAGGACGCGTCATCGCCGAGGGCCTCCCGCGCCAGGTCATGCGCGATCCGGATGTGGTCCGCGCGTATCTCGGCAAAGCCTATGCTTGAGGTCGAGCGCATCGAGGTCGCCCACGGCGACGCGGTCGCGGTCTGGGACGTCTCGCTCGTCGTCGGCGCACGGGAGCTCGTCACGGTGGTCGGGCCGAACGGCGCCGGCAAGACCACACTCATCGACGCGATCGCCGGTCTCTTGCCGATCCGCGGCGGCCGCGTCCGGCTCGACGGCCGCGATCTCGCGTCGGTGCCGGCCCACGAGCTCTGCGCTCACGGGATCGCGCTGGTCCCCGAGGGCCGCCGCCTCTTTCCGGCGATGACGGTCGAGGAAAATCTCGAGATCGGCTGCTACGCGCCGGCGGCGCGCGCGCGGCGCGCCGAGAGCCTCGATCGCGTCTACGCGACCTTCCCCATCCTGCGCGAGCGACGCCGCCAGCTGGCCGGCTCGCTCTCGGGCGGCCAGCAGCAGATGGTCGCGATCGGGCGCGCGCTGATGGCGATGCCGCGGCTCCTGCTCCTCGACGAGCCCTCGCTCGGCCTGGCGCCGCAGATCGTCGATCAGGTCTTCGAGGTCGTGGCCTCGATCCATGCCGAGGGCGTTGCGGTGCTCCTGGTCGAGCAGAATATCGTCCAGGCGTTCGCGATCGCCGCCCGCGCGTACGTCCTCGAGCAGGGACGGATCGTGGCCGAAGGCGCCCCGTCGGAGCTCGCGCGCGACGCGCGGATCCGCGAGGCCTACCTCGGGCAGCAGTGAATCAGCCGACCGGGTTCTGGATCCTGAAGTGCTGCTCGGGGACCGGGTAGCGCGCCGAGCTGAACGAGTCGCGGATCACCCGGTTCGTCTCGAAGTAGACCTGCCAGTAGTGCGCGTTGGCGCAGTAGGGCCGGACGGCGAGCACCGGGCCGGCGAGGGTGAACTGCAAGATCTCGACGTCCGGAGCTGGGTTGGCCAGCACGTTCGGAATCTTGGCGATCCGATCCTTGAGCATGGCGACGGCGTCCTTCACGTCGACGCCGTGCGCCAGCTGCGCCGTGAGATCGACGCGCCGGTACGAGTTGGCCGAGAAGTTCTGGATCGTGTCGCTCACGACCTTGTTGTTGCCGACGATCGTCCGCACGTTGTCGAGCGTGTCGAAGGTGGTCGCGAACATCCCGATCTCGTGCACGGTGCCGGTGACGCCGCCGGCGGCCACGAAGTCGCCGGTCTTGAACGGCCGGAAGATCACGAGGAACACGCCCGCGGCGAAATTGCCGAGAAGACCACCCCACGCCACTCCGATCGCCACGCCGGCGGCGGCGATGACGGCCGCGAACGTCGTCGTCTCGACGCCGAAGATCCCGAGGATCGCGATGACCAGGATGACGTTGAGGACGATCGACGTGGCCGAGGCGATGTAGCGGCCGAGCGTGGGATCGAGGTGCTGATGGACGAGCCAGCGGTTGATGAGCCGCCCGACGAAGTTGATCACTGCGCGTCCGATGATCCAGAGCGCGATGGCGCCGATGATGCGGATGCCGAACCGTATGCCGACGTCGATCGCGACCTGCAGCATGTTTTGGGGCTCCATTCTTCGGACCTCCCGTCCACGGCCGTGGCTTCAGTGGCCCCGGCCGACGCTAGTAGACCAAAGTCCCAGGGGCCTGGGGCATCCGACCAAGGTCTCATTGTTGGCCGATGCGACCCCCCCGATTCTCTGAGCGCTCGCTGGGGTTAACCGACAACCGGCCCGGGACACGCCCAACTGGTGGGCGGAAAGGCACGACCATGCTGCAGACGCTGGCTCGGAACTGGTGGGCGATCGTGCTGCGCGGCATCTTCGCGATACTCTTCGGGCTCGGCGCCTTCTTCTGGCCGGGGCTCACCCTGGCGGTGCTCGTCCTCCTGTACGGAGCCTATCTCTTCGTCGACGGTATCTTCGCCGTCCTCTGGGCGCTGGCGAAGCGGAACGAGGGCTCGTTCTCGTGGCAAGTCTTCCTGATCGGCCTGGCGAGCCTGGCCGCCGGCGTCCTGACGTTCGTCTGGCCGGGCGTCACCGCGATCGCGCTGCTGTACCTGATCGCCGTGTGGGCGATCATCCGGGGGATCTTCGAGATCCTCGCGGCGTTCCACCTCCGGAAGGAGCTGCGCAACGAATGGCTCCTCGCGCTGAACGGGGTGCTGAGCATCGTGTTCGGCGTTATTCTCATCGTCGCTCCGGGGGCCGGGGCGCTCGCGGTGCTGTGGCTGATCGGCTCGTTCGCGATCGTCGTCGGGATCGTGATGATCGCCCTTGGTTTCCGACTCAAAGGATTGAAGAACGCGGGCACACGGCGCCTCGCGTATGGTAGATAGCTTCGTTCACGGAGGAGTCATGAAACGCCGCATCCGGACCATCGCGGCCCGAACCCTTCCGACCGCGCTCGCGATCTTCCTGGCCGCGCCCCCGCTTCCGCGGGCTCAGCAGGCCCCGCCTCAGCAGGCCGCGCCGGCGCAGGCCCCGGCGCCGCAGCAGGCCGCGCCGACGGCCGCTCAGCAGCCGGTGGCAACGGCCGAGCCGGGCGACAACGACGTTCAGCCGTTCAAGCCGGAGGAGCTCGAGGCGATCGTCGCGCCGATCGCGCTCTACCCCGATCCGCTCGTCGCCCAGGTGCTCATGGCCTCCACGTACCCGCTCGAGGTGGTCCAGGCGGCGCGGCTGATGAAGTCCAAGCCCGGCCTCAAGGACGAGGCGCTCAACGAGGAGCTCAAGAAGTACGACTGGGACGACAGCGTCAAGTCGCTGTGCAGCTTCCCGCAGACGCTCGACGTCCTCAACGAAAAGATCGACTGGATGCAGAAGCTCGGCGATGCCTTCCTCGACCAGCGGAAGGACCTCATGGACGCCATCCAGCGCATGAGGGCAAAGGCCCAGGCGCAGGGCAATCTGCAGTCGAACGAGCAGCAGAAGGTGATCGTCGAGCAGGCGTCGGGTCAGCCGGCGGCACCCGCGGCGCCCGGACAGCCGGCTCCGCCGGCGGGCGAGCAGACCGTCATCAAGATCGAGCCGGCGAGTCCACAGGTGGTCTACGTCCCGCAGTACAACCCGACCGTCGTGTACGGACCTCCTCCGCCCGCCTATCCCCCCTACTACTATCCGTACCCGCCCGGGTACGCGTGGGGGGCGGCAGCGGTCTCGTTCGGCGTGGGCATGGCGGTCGGCGCCGCCGTGTGGGGCGGCTGCAACTGGGGCGGCGGCGACGTCGACATCGACGTCAACAAGAACAACAACTTCACCAATAACGTGAACAAGGGCGACCGGGCCACTCAGATCAAGAACGAGCGCAACACCCGACAGTCGCAGGGCGGCAAGCAGTCGTTCAACCACGATCCGTCGCACCGCAAGGGCGCCCAGTATCGCGACAAGGGCACCCAGCAGAAGTACGGCCGCGGCAACAGTCCCCAGGCCGGCTCGCGCGACAGCTATCGAGGCCGAGGCGATCAGGGCGGCGGCCGCGGCGGAGCGCCGTCGGCGGGCACCCGTGATGCGGGAGGTGGAGCTGGGCAGCGCGGTGGCGGTGGTGGCCCGTCGGCAAGCACGCGCGATGGCGGAGGGCCCGGCGGCGGCGGAGGGCAGCGCGGCGGCGGGGGTCAAGCCGGCGCGTTCGACGGCATGGGACAAGGCGGACAGCAGCGCGCCAATAGCCAGCGCGGCCAGTCCAGCGTGAGCTCGTCACGTGCGAGCGGTTACAGCGGAGGTGGCGGTAGCAGCCGCGGAGGTGGCGGCGGCTACAGCGGTGGTGGTGGCGGTGGAAGCCGAGGCGGCGGCGGAGGCTTCAGCGGCGGCGGCGGTGGTGGTGGTAGCCGCGGCGGCGGTGGTGGCGGCGGCGGCCGAGGTGGCGGCGGCGGAGGGCGGCGATGAGAAGCCTGGGCATCGCGCTCGTGCTTGCCATCGGTGTTCACGGTGCGGCACTCGCTGTTCCGCCCGGGCAAAAAAGCTTCGAGTCGCTGGACGATGCGGTCAACGCGCTCATCCGCGCCTTCAGGTCTGGCGATCAGAAGTCGCTCGTCCAGATCCTCGGTCCCAAAGGTCGGCCGGTGATCTCGTCCGGCGACGCCGTCGCGGACCGAGCGGCATACGAGCGGTTCGTGGCCTCTTACGATCGCGCTCATCGGCTGGAGGGCGGCGGCGGAAAGGTCGTCCTCTACGTCGGCGATGACGACTACCCGGTTCCCATTCCGCTCGTGCCCGACGGGCCGCGGTGGTACTGGGATACCGACGCCGGCGACGACGAGATTCTCTTTCGTCGAGTCGGGCGGAACGAGCTCGCGACGATCCAGGTGTGCCTGGCCTATGTCGACGCGCAGCGCGAGTACTACTCGAGGGACCGCGGCGCTGGAATGCTGGAGTACGCCCGGCGCCTCGAAAGCACCAAGGGCAAGCGAGACGGTCTCTATTGGGAGACGAAGCCCGGCGAGCGGCCGAGCCCGCTCGGGCAGCTCGTCGCCGAGGCGCGCTCTGCCGGGTACACGAAGCCCGAGCCCGGCAAGCGCATGCCCTACCACGGCTACCTGTATCGACCGCTGTACTCTCAGGGTCCCGAGGCACCTGGCGGGGCCTACGACTACATCGTCAAGGGACACATGATCGGCGGGTTCGCCCTCGTGGCGTACCCGGCGACCTATGCAGTCTCGGGCATCACGACGTTCATCGTCAGTCACGACGGGACCGTGTACCAGAAGGACCTCGGCCCCAGGACGCCGCAGATCGCCAACACGATGAAGACCTTCAACCCTGACAAGACGTGGACGAAGATCGCGTCCGATGAAAGCCCGCGATGACGACACTTCGAGCGCTCCTTGCGGCGGGACTCTGTACGAGCCTGCTGGCCGGTTGCACCTACTACCAGGTCGCGCCGGGCGGAAGCTACACGACGGCGCCGACGTCCACCTTCGATCGCTCGTGGTCCGCCGCCCGTAACGCCATGCTGGAGGAGGGCGTGCGGATCGTGGAGGAAGAGCGCACGACCGGCACCATACGCGGCGACCGCAACGGAATCGGCGTGCTGGCGCTGCTGCGCTCGCAGGCCGACGGAAGCGTTCGGGTCGAATTCAGGACGGCCGGGGCCACGACCGTCGATCCGCAGCTGATCGAACGGATCTCCAGCGCCTACGACCGGCTGATGGGGCGCTGAAGCCTCTATATACTCCTCCCCGACAGTCTCGTATCGGTATGGATCATCCCGACCAACGAGGGAATGATGATCGCGAGCCACATGCGGGCGTGCATCCGGGCATGAAGCTGACGTTGCCGGGCCTGAAAGAGCTCCTGCTGCCGTCGCGGACGACCCGCCCCTCCACCGATATCGCGGCGACCGGCGCCCGGGCGCTGTTCCAGGCGCCGGACAAGGCCATGACGCCGCAGCCGCTCGCGGAATTCCTGGCGCAGGTCACCCTGTTCGAAGACCTCGGTCGCCGGGACCTCGCGCGCGTTGCCCGCATCGTCCACGAGCGGGACTACAGCGACGGCGAATATATTTGCGAGCAGGGCAAGCCGGGCGCAGCGCTGTTTGTCGTGCGGCGAGGAGTGGTCGAGGTCGTGAGGCATGATGCCGGCGGCGAGGAGGTTCCGCTTGCGCGACTCGAGCCGCCGGCCTCCTTCGAGGAGTCGGCGGCCATCGGGACAGAAGTGGTTCGCTGGTTCTCCGTCCGTGCGCGTGGTCCGGTCTCGTTGCTCGCGCTCGGCAAATCGGACCTGGAGGCATTGATTCTCAATTTCCCGGTGCTGGCGAATAAGGTCCTCCTCCGGCTGGCCGGTATCATGGCCGCCCGACTCCAGATGCTGATCGATGCTGAAGGCCTTAGGACTTCCGAGGTGGATCACGAGGGCAAGCGGTGAGCGGCACGCGGCGTGCGAACGCAGGGAGCGTCGTGCTGAAGGGTGGCGTCGCTGCTGCCGCTTTCGTTCTGGTCTCCTACCTGGTTTGGGGACTGCGCAGCTTGATCGTGCCCGTCTGCGTGGGCGGCCTGCTCGCGTACATCTGCCGTCCGGTCGTCGCCCGCCTCGAACGCGGCGGGATACCGCGCGGGCTGGCGGTGGTGTTGTTGCTGCTGATCTTCGCGCTGGTCGCACTCGTGGGCGTCAATAGCGTTCGCGCCGCGATTCCCAACGATATCGCATTTCTCGAGCTGCGCGTTCGCGCGCTCTACGCGCTGAACTACCGCTACCGCGCGCTGATGGGCATCGATCCATCGTGGAACGGAGGCAACCGTCTTTACCACCTGACGCATCGCGATCTCGACCTGTTGATGGATCGCGTGAATGCGCTGTTGGCCCTGACTCCCGATGAGCACGCTCAGTTCGTCGCCTCGCGCGAGCGCGGCACCGACGCGGCATCCGCATTATCGAACCGCCTGCTGGACTACCACCGAGCCAACTCGCAGGCGCAGGAGATGCGCGCCCGCCGAACCGGCCGTATGGAGCCGGCCGCGAAACCGATCGGCGGATCGCCGGTGAGCGCGCCGCCGACATCTGTGACGGAGAGCGAGCCTCCCGGGCTCGGTGACGTCCTGGAAACCTGGATCATCGCGCCACTCATCTTTCTGTTCCTGCTGTGGGATACCGGAAGCATCAAGCGCGGTCTGCTGACCGCGGTTCCGAATCGGCTCTTCGAACCCACGCTTGCCGTCATGGCCGATGTCGACGAGGCGCTCGGTAATTATGTGCGCGGACTCTTTCTCGAATGCTGCGCGCTCGGCCTGACGGTGATGGTGTTCATCACCATCGTCGGTGTCCCGTTCCGGTGGGCGATCGCGATCGGGATGCTCGTCGGTGCGAGTAACGTCGTTCCGTACATGGGGTTCGCCGCCGCCTTGCTCGGAGGCCTCGGCTATGCGCTGCTGGCCGAGAACATCACGCCCCTGGTGCCGCTCGTGACCCCCGAGACCTTTGCCATCTGGGTCGTCGTGGCCGTCGCGCTCGCCGAGCTGATCAAGAACGTCGTGTACGAGCCGATCGTGCTCGGTGGCGCGGTGAAGCTTCATCCGCTCGTGGTGGTCATTGGCGTTCTGGGAGGGGCAACCCTGTTCGGCCCCGCCGGAATGTTTCTCGCGATTCCGACCATCACCGTCGTGAGAGTCCTCGTCGCGAGCAGCGCCCGACATCTCAAGGCCTACGGGCTGGTCTGAGAGGTAACCCCTGACAGGGCCCGGTTTGCACTCTTTTTGGACTCGTCGTGGACCCGTAGGTACCGTTCGGCCGTTCTCGCCAAAAACCGAACGGCTGGAATAACAAGTAGTTGACCGCAGCAGTCGGCTGGAGTTTGTGGTCAGTTTGGTCTAGCATGTCGAGCGTCCACCACAGGAGGGCAGGGCGATGGCACTGATCAAGGTGACGGATCTGGCATATGGGCGGCTTCGCTCGCCGGACCTCGACGTGGCCGAGGAGTTCCTCACCAATTTCGGCATGGTGCGGGCGGCGCGGACCAATACCGCGCTCTACATGCGAGGGACCGACGCGCCGCATCACATCCACGTCACGGAGAAGGGTGATCCGGGCTTCATCGGCATCGCCTACTACGCGGCGAGCCTGAGCGATCTGAAGAAAGTGTCCAAGGCTCCGGGCGCCTCGGAGGTCGAGGACATCGACGAGCCGGGCGGCGGCAAGCGCGTGCGGTTGAAGGAGCCGAACGGCTACCAGATCGAGGTCGTCTACGGCATCAAGAAGCTCAAGCCGATCTCGGTGAAGCGCCAGCCCCTCAACCTGGGATCGGAAGGGCTCAAGCGCGCTGGCCAGGTGATGCGGATCCACATGGGCTCCTCGCGGGTCAAGCGGATCGGCCACGCGGTCATGGCATCGCCCAAGGTCGTCGAGACGGCGCGCTGGTTCCGCGACACCCTGGGCTTCATCTGCTCGGACGACGTCTACGCCGGGAGCAAGGACAACATCATCGGCTCGTTCAACCGGCTCGACCGCGGTGCTACCTTCGTCGACCACCACGTGTTCTTCTGCGTCAGGAACGAGCGCGCGGGGCTGAATCACTTCTCGTTCGAGGTGGCCGACATCGACGACGTGTTCACGGGCCACGAGCACATGAGGAAGCTTGGCAAGTACGAGCACATGTGGGGCATCGGGCGCCATCTGCTCGGCAGCCAGATCTACGACTACTGGTCGGACCCGTGGGGCCGCGTGCACGAGCACTGGTCCGACACGGACCGGCTGAACGTGAAGAACGGCTCGAACCTGATCTCGGCGGAAGACGGGCTCATCTCGCAGTGGGGCGAGCGCCCGCCGGAGCGGTTCCTGAATCGCGTGATCGCGTAGCGCCCGTTTCGAGCTCGACGTCACCGCCCCGCCGGCCCGCGCGACCGGCGGGGCACTTCTTTTGTAGCACGCGTGCACCGCGCACCCCAGGCCGTCGCGGGGCTGGAATCCCGCCGGCTGAGGCGCGCTTCCAAACTAGTGCGCACCGCTGGCCGTCGCGGGGCTGGGGTCCCCGCCGGCCAAGGTGTGCGTCTGGAGGATGCGATGACCTTGAAGGAACAGCTCGATCGGCTTCGCGAGGCGGCCAAGACGCGGATTCCCGCGGAGGCGCGGGCGGTCATGGAGCGAAGCGTGGAAGATCTGCGCACGTCGGGGCTCCTGAGCCGGATCGTGAAGGTCGGGCAGCCGGCGCCCGACTTCACGCTGCCCAACGCGACCGGGCGCCAGGTCGGTCTCGCCGACCTCGAGGCCCGCGGCCCGGTCGTACTGTCGTTCTACCGCGGCCGGTGGTGACCTTACTGCAACGCGGAGCTGGCAGCTCTGCAGCGTGCCCTGCCCGAGATCACCGCCGCCGGCGCGAGCCTCGCCGTCATCTCGCCCCAGGTGGCGCGGACGCCGCGCGAGACCCAGGAGCCCGAGACCTTCTCGTTCGAGATGCTTCGCGACTTCGGCAACCGCGTCGCCGAATCGTACGGTCTCGTCTTTACCCTGCCCGACGACCTGCGCGCGATCTACACGAAGTTCGGCATCGACCTCGCGCAGGGCAATGGTGACGGCACCTGGCGGCTTCCGGTCCCGGCCCGGTTCGTGATCGATCGCCAGGGCATCGTCCGCGCGGTCGACGCCGATCCCGACTATACGCGCCGGCCGGAGCCGGCCGACACGCTGAAGATCCTCGGGACGCTTCGATGATCGAGATCATCGGGATGATCTCGACGACCCTGGCGTCGGAGATCTACGGCAGGTCCATCATCACCGGCGCCGTCGATCCGCGCTTCGTCGCCGAGTTCGCCCGCGCCCACGAGGACGGCGGGTTCGACCGCGTGCTGGTCGGCTACGGCTCCACCGGGGCCGACGGCTTCGTGGTCACCGCCCACGCCGCGGCCGCAACGAAGCGTCTGGGCTTTCTCATCGCCCACCGGCCCGGGTTCGTGGCGCCAACCCTGGCTGCGCGCAAGGCCGCCACCCTCGACCACGTGACCGGCGGTCGCATCGCGCTGCACATCATCACGGGCGGCAACGACGTCGAGCAGCAACGCGACGGCGACTTCCTGGATCACGACGCCCGCTATCGGCGGACCGACGAGTACCTGGAGCTGTTGCGCCGGACCTGGACGAGCGAGCGCCCGTTCGATTTCGAGGGCGAGTTCTACCGGGTGCGTGGCGCGTTCGCCGAGGTCAAGCCGCTCCAGCGGCCGGCGATCCCGATCTACTTCGGCGGCGCCTCCGGACCGGCGCTCGCAGTCGGCGCGCGCCACTGCGACGTGTACGCGCTCTGGGGCGAGCCGGTCGCGGCCATCCGACGCTCGATCGCGGAGGTCCGCGCCGCAGCGCCGGCCGGACACGTGCCGCGGTTCAGCGTGTCGGTGCGGCCGATCCTCGGCGCGACCGAGGAAAAGGCGTGGGCCCGCGCGCGCTCGATCCTCGCGCGCATCGTCGAGCTGCGGAGCGGCGCGAACGCTCCGGCGCGGCCTCAGAACGTCGGCTCGCAGCGGCTGCTCGAGCTCGCCGCGCGCGGCGAGGTCCACGACAAGCGGCTCTGGACCGCGATCGCCGCCGCCACGGGTGCGTCTGGCAGCACCACGGCGCTGGTCGGCACCGCGGAGCAGGTCGCCGAATCCCTGCTCGACTACTACGACGCTGGCGCCACCACCGTGCTGATCCGCGGCTTCGATCCGGTCCAGGACGCGATCGAGTTCGGGCGCGACCTGGTTCCGCTCGTCCGGGCCGGGGTCGCAAGCCGCGAGCAGGCCGTGGCCGCCGGCTCGCCCGGCGACTGACCGCCCGCGCGCGGCTACGCGCCCGTGGCAAAAGCGCGGTACAGTATGGCAGCGGGAGCCCTATCGGTGCTCCGGGGAGGAACACCATGATCCAGGCGAAACGGCTCGGTCACGTCGTGCTGAACGTCCGGAACGCCGAGAAGTCGCGCGACTTCTACACGCAGACCCTGGGCCTGAAGGTGGCCCACGAAAATCTTGAACGCGGCGCGGTCTTCCTCAGCTTCGGCAAGGAGCACCACGATCTGGCTTTGTTCCAGCAGGCGACCGGCGAGCCGCCCGCGAAGACTCAGCCGGGCCTGCACCACGTCGCCTGGCGCCTGGACAACTTCGAGGAGCTGAAGGCCGCCTATCAAGAGCTCAAGCGGATGGGCATCCCGCTCGACAGCACCGCCGAGCACAACGTGACCCGCAGCGTGTACTTCTTCGATCCGGACGGAAACCGCGTCGAGCTCTACTGCGACATGGTCGAGAACGGCTTCGAGACCATGAAGACGGTGGGCCCCAAGCGCGATCCGCTCGACCTCGACTAGCCGTTCCGCGAAGCTTCACTCCGCCGGTCGGCGCCGAGCGCGCCGGCCGGCGTCGTTGTTTCTACGGTTTGGACGAGAGCGCCTTCGCCAGCCGATACAGATACTCCTGCCCCTCGTAGAGCGACTGCACGAGCATGCGCTCGTCGCGGCCGTGCGCCCGGACATCGTCGACGTCGCCGAACATTCCGGACGTGCCGTAGGCCGGGATCCCGGCCGCGCGGAGATAGCGCGAGTCGGTCGCGCCGGTCGACATCGTCGGCACGACCGGCACCCCCGGCCACAAGGCCCGCGTCACGCCCTGCACCGCGCTCATGATCTCCGGGGTGAGCGGAGAGGGTGGGCTCGGAAAGAACTTGTTCACCGGCGTCACCTTGATCTGGTCGTTCGCGAGCACCCGGATCAAGGTCTGGCGCACGTCTTCTTCGGCCTCGTGGGGCAGCACGCGGCAGTTCACCACGGCGCGCGCCGTCTGGGGCAGCGCGTTGTCGGCGTGGCCGCCCTCGAGCCGCGTCGGGACGCACGTCGTGCGCATGCGCGAGTTGAAGACCGGCCCCAGCGCGGCGACGCGGGCCACGACCGCCGGATCGCGATTGCCGCTCGCGACCGCACGGAAGTCGTCACCGATCGAGCCGCCGAACTGTGCCGCCGAGCGCTCGAAGAACTGCCGGTTCACGTCGTCCAGGTTCACGGGAAAGTCGAACTCGGCCAGCCGCGACAGCCCGCCGGCCAGATGCCAGATCGCGTTGTCCTTCACGGGCAGCGAGCTATGCCCGCCCCGGTTGGTCACTTCGAGCCGGTAGGTCTGGAAGATCTTCTCGCTCGCCTGGACGCTGTTGGCCACGCGCTGCCCGTTCTTCAGCGCACCGCCGCCGCCCTCGTTGATCGCGAGCTCGGCGTCGATCAAGGCACGGTGCTCCTTGAGGAGCCACGCGACGCCGTTGTGCCCGCCGCCCTCCTCGTCGGCGGTCAGCGCGACGATCAGGTCGCGGTCGGGCACGTAGCCTTCCTGCCGGTAGCGGATGAAATTTGCGACGAACGCGGCGGCCATCGCCTTGTCGTCGGTCGTGCCGCGGCCGTAGAAGTAGCCGTCACGCTCGAGCAGCTTGAACGGATCGACCGACCAGTCCTCGCGATTGGCCTCGACGACGTCGAGGTGGGCCAGCAGCAAGAGCGGCCGCCGCGCGCCGGTGCCGCGCAGACGCGCCACGACGTTGCCCTTGCGCGGCGCCGGCGCCAGCACCCGGACGTCGGCGGCCGGGAAGCCGGCAGCGATCAGCCGGCGGGCCATCGCCTCGGCCGCCTTCGTGTTGTCGCCGACCGAGTTGGTCGTGTTGATCTCGATCAGCTCCTGGTAGATGTCGCGCAGCAGCGCCTGGTGCGGCGCGAGCGTTGCGGGCTGCGCGCCGGGGCCGGGCCGCGAGCCCGGAGCCGCGAGAACTACCGCGACGATCGTCGACAGCATGAGGACACGCCGAACGACACGCACGCTAGGCATGAGGACCCTCCGCGAGCGCAGATACTAACGCGAACTCAACGGCCGCGGACGCCTTCCTTGACCCACGCCGGATGGCGGGCGTAACGTACCGACGTCGCCCACACATTTACCGCTTCCGCGAGAGGAGATCCGCATGGCCCGCCTCGTCGCCTCGTCCAAGCTGCAGGACCGCTACACCGACGCCTTGCCCGCCTCGCGCGCGCTGTACGAGCGCGCCCGGCGGCTCTTCCCCGACGCGGTGACGCACGACAACCGCCGGATGCAGCCGTTCCCACTCTACGTCGCCCGCGCCGAGGGCGCCTACAAGTGGGACGTGGACGGCCACCGCTACATCGACTACTGGATGGGCCACGGCGCCCTGCTCCTTGGACACAGTCCGCGACAGGTCGCGCAGGCCGTGAGCGAGCAGGCGCTGCGCGGCACGCACTACGGCGCCTGCCACGAGAAGGAAGTGGAGTGGGGCGAATTGGTCTGCCGGCTGGTTCCGAGCGCCGAGCGCGTGCGCTTCACCGGGACCGGCACCGAGGCGACGCACATGGCGGTGCGCCTGGCCCGCGCGTTCACCGGCAAGCGCCACGTCGTCAAGTTCGCGGGCCACTTCCACGGCTGGCACGAAGGGCTCGAGATCGGCGTGCGCCCGCCCTATGACGCCGAGCCCGAGGCCGGTCAGCTGCCGGAAGTCGTCGATCTGGTCTCGGTGCTGCCGCCGAACGACATCGCCGCCGTGCGCGCGCGCCTGGCGAAAGGCGACGTCGCGGCGGTGATCATCGAGCCGACCGGCGGCCACTTCGGGACGGTGCCGGCGCCGGCCTCGTTCGTCGCCGCGCTTCGCGAAGAAACACGACGGGCGAACGTCCTGCTCATCTTCGACGAGGTCGTCACCGGCTTCCGGGTCGCGCCGGGCGGCGCACAGGAGAAGCTCGGGATCCGGCCCGATCTCACCACGATGGCGAAGATCCTCTCGGGCGGGCTTTCCGGCGGCGCCTGCGCCGGCCGCGAAGACGTCATGAGCTATCTGGCCACCAAGCCGACCGCAGAGGAGAATCGCCGCGGCAAGATCGCGCATGCCGGAACCTTCAACGCCAATCCCCTCTCGGCCGCGGCGGGGGTCGCGATGCTCTCCGCGGTGGCCGACGGCCAGGCGATCCGCTTCGCCAACCAGCAGGCGGCCAAGCTGCGCTATGGGATGAACGAGATCCTCGCGCGCGAGCGCGTGCCGTGGAAGATCTACGGCGACCACAGCGACTGGAAGATCTTCTTCGGCGCCGGCGCACCGCCGCGCGACGGCTCGGATCAGTCGGTCCAGGACGTCGAGTGGCGGCGGCTCGACGCGAAGAACGCCGAGCAGAGCCGCGCCCTCCGCCAGGCGCTCATCCTGCACGGCGTCGACTTCAACGGCGGGCGGGCGCTGGTCGGCACCTGCCATACCGATGAGATCGTGGGCGACACCCTCACCGCGTTCGAGGCGGCGGTCCGCGACGTGAAAGAGGAGGGTCTCGTATGACCCCCGAAATCTACAAGAAGCTCGGCGTACGCCCCGTCATCCACGGCTCGGGCACGACCACGCGCTACGGCGGCTCGCGCCTGCGCCCGGAGGCGCTCGAGTCGATGCGCCAGGCGTCGACCACCTTGGTGAACATCGACGAGCTCAACGAGGCCGCGGGGGCCGCGATCGCCCGCATGCTCGGCGCGGAAGCGGCATTCGTCACCGCCGGCGCCAGCTCAGGTCTCATCTTGCAGGCCGCCGCGTGCATCGCCGGCGACGATCCCGCGAAGATCACCCGCCTGCCCGACACGCGCGGGATGAAGAACGAGATCGTGATCCAGCGCGCGCATCGGTTCGCCTACGACCAGGCCTACCGGGTCGCCGGCGGCGTGCTCGTCGAGATCGGCCTGGCGCGCCGGACCCAGCCGTTCGAGCTCGAGGACGCGATCACCGAGAACACCGCGGCCGTTGCGTACCTGATCTCGCCCTTCACGAGCCCGCCGGGCGTGCTGACGTTGCCCCAGATGATCCAGATCGCGCATCGCCGCTCCGTGCCGGTCATCGTCGATGCCGCGTCGATGCTGCCGCCGCGCGACAACCTCACCAAGTTCCTGCGCCTCGGCGCCGACCTCGTGAGCTTCAGCGGCGGCAAGGGCATCCGCGGGCCGCAGTCGACCGGCATCCTCGCCGGCCGCCGCGATCTCGTCCGCGCGGTCACGCTCAACGCGAGCCCGAACCAGGCGCTGGGCCGCGCGGCGAAGACCTCGAAGGAAGAGATCTGCGGCCTGGTGACGGCGCTCGAGCTCTTCCTCGCCGAGGACGAGGCGGCCGAGATGAAGCGCTACACCGACGTGTGCACGATCATCGTCGAGAAGCTCGCCGACACCCCCGGCCTGCGCTGCGTCGTCGAGCACGACCCAGTGAACCGGGTGATCCCGCACGCCGTCGTCTACTTCACGCCTGACTGGGCGGGGCCGTCCGGCAACGCCGTGCAGGTGGCGCTGGCCAAGGGCGAGCCGCACATCTACGTGCAGCAGGGCGCGCATCAGGGCGGCTACTTCGACGAGATCGCCGTCGACCCGATCAACCTCTTGCCCGGCGAGGAGCTGACCGTGGCGGCGCGCCTCCGTGAGGAGCTCACGCGGCGCTAGCCGTGTGAGGGCACGCCGTGTGTCGCAACATCAGGATCCTGTACAACTTCGAGCCGCCCGTCACGGACGAGGAGATCCGCGCGGCCTCGCTGCAGTTCGTGCGGAAGGTCAGCGGCTTCAACAAGCCTTCGAAGGCCAATGAAGCCGCGTTCCTTTCCGCGATCGATCAGATCGCCGCGGTCTCGAAGAATCTTCTGACCTCTCTGGAGACCACGGCGCCGCCGCGCACCCGCGAGGCGGAGGCCGCCAAGGCGCGGGCGCGGGCGGCGCAGCGGTTCTCTCGCTGAGCAGGCAGGCTGCTAGTGACCGCGCATGCCGGCCGGCCCCTCGGCGCTCCAGAACACCTGCTCGTTCTCCGGCCCCTCGACGAGGAGAAAGCCGGCCAGACCGCGCTCGAGCCGTGACAGCGAGTGGTCGACGAGGATGTAGCGGCCCGGCACCTCCAGCTTGAATTCGACGATCGTCGCGCCGCCGGCCGGCACCATCGTGGTCTGGACGTTCGTCGCCACCGGCGATCCCATCGACGCCTGGTCGTAGACGCGGTCGAAGATCTCGCCGATGACGTGGAAAGACGACGTCGCGTTCGGCCCGCCGACGCCGAAGAAGATGCGCACCGTCTCGCCGACCTTCGCCTTCAGCGGATACTCGGTCGTCAGGGCGCCGACCGCGCCGTTGAACACGAAATACTCGGCACGCTCGGCCAGCAGCTTCTCGACGCTGAACTCATCGTGGCCGCGCTGGCCGTACGGCCGGTCGGTGTAGATCTCGCCTTGCATCACGTAGAACTCGTGATCCACCTTGGGCAGCCCGCCGGGCGGCTCGACCAGGATGAGGCCGTACATCCCGCTCGAGATGTGGTTCGCCACCATCGGCGTGGCGCAGTGATACACGTAGAGGCCCGGGTTGAGCGCCTTGAACCGGAACGACTTCGCCTCGCCCGGCGGCGTCTGCGTCATGACCGCGCCGCCTCCCGGCCCGGTCACCGCGTGCAGGTCGACGGAGTGGATCATGCGGCTGTCCGCGTGATTCTTGAAGTCGAGCTTGACCGTGTCACCCACGCGCACGCGCAGGAACGGGCCCGGCACCTTGCCGTTGAAGGTCCAGTAGACGTACGTCGTCTCGTTGGCAAGCTTGCCCACGAGCTCGACCGCTTCGAGCTCGACCTTGACGGTGCGCGGCGGGCCCGCCGGCGGCGCCCCCGGTAAATCCGTCGCCGCGCGCGCGATGCTCACCGACGGCGGCAGAGCCGCCATCGGCGCCTTTGCGCCGCCGACGTTGATCTTGCCCTCCATGCCGGCCTGGCGGTGGCCCGGCAGCGAGCAGAAGTACGCGAAGTCGCCGGCCCTGTCCGCGCGAAACACGGTCACGGAGCTGGCGCCCTTGCGGTTGACGCGATCCGTCGCGGCCTTGAAATCGGGAAAGGCCACGTCGTGCTCGATCCCGTCGTTGTTCACGAGCGTGACCTGCACGATGTCGCCGACGGCCACACGAAGAACCGGATTGACCGCGCCCTCGATGTCACCCCCGGCGCCGACGAAGGCCATCTTGCCTTCGGCCAGCTCCGTGCGCAGCCGGAACCGAACGGTCGGCGTGTATTCGGCGGCCGGACTCTTCTTGGAGACGCCCGGCGCCGCCGGCTTGGCCTGGGCCTGGGCGTGCTGATGGCGCGACTGAGCCAGGCCCAGGGCTGGGATGGCGAGGACGATCAGGAACAGCAGCGCTGCCGATCCTTTCGCGAGCCACGCGTGGGTCGTGCGCATGATAGCTCCTCCCTTCGCTTCCAGGATGGAGCCGGCCGATGCCGCCGCGTTATGACGCAGATCATACGAGCCGCGCGCGGTATCATCCGCGCATGCCGGCAAAAACTCTCGCCGATTTCCTGAGGGCCGGCGCGATGTTCGCCGGTGTCCCCGCCGAGGAAATCGTCAGGCTGGCCGCCGTCGCGCGCGAAGACCGCTACGCGCCTCGCGACTATCTGTTCACCGAGGGCGATGCGCCGGCGTGGTTCTGGCTGGTGCGCTCGGGGCGCGTCAAGATCGTGCGCCAGTCGCGCGGCGGCAAGGAAGTGGTCCTCGAGCTCGTGGGCCCCGGCGAGCCGTTCGGGGGCGTCGCGGCGCTCGAAGGCCGCCCCTACCCGGCGTCGGCGCAGGCCCTGGAGACCACCACGGTCGTCCGGATTCCGCCCGAGCCGATCGCGGCGCTCGCTCGGCGTCATCCCGCGATCGTCAGCGAGCTCATGCGGATGCTCGGCCAGCGCCTGCGCGGCGCGCACGACTCGGTGAGGTCGCTGGCTACCGATCCGATCGAAATCCGCCTCGCCGCGCGGCTGATCCGCCTGGCCGAAGAAGAAGGGGTCCCAGATGCGCGCGGCATCGTCCTGCCCTTCCGCCTGACGCGGCAGACGCTCGCCGACATGACCGGCACCACGGTGGAGACGACGATCCGCATCGTGAGCCGATGGCTCAAGAAGGGCGTCCTCGACGAGCAGGACGGCCGCCTCATCGTGCCTTCGGTCGAAGTGCTGCGCGAGCTCGACAACCCCGAAGCCCGCTAGGTCCCGGTGCGCTCATGCCGCCCTTGATCCGCCGCTACATCAAGACGAGCTTCGCCTTCTTGATCGCCGGTGTCATCCTCGGCACCTACGTCAGCGTCAGCCAGTATCTGTTCGGCGTCTTCCCACCGCGGCTGTTCATCACCGCGCACGTGCATCTGCTGCTCGTGGGCTTCATGCTGATGATCGTGATGGGTGTGGCGACGTGGATGTTCCCGCGGCCGGCCCGCGACGACCTGCGCTACCGCCCCGAGCTCGCCGAGGCCGTGTACTGGCTGATGACCGCCGCGACGTGCGTGCGAGCGCTCGCCGAGCTCTCCGCCGCGCACGCCGACTCGACGGCGCTACGAACGATGATCGCGCTCGGAGGCGCGGGGCAGGCCGCCGGTGTGCTGCTCTTCGTCGTCAACATGTGGACGCGCGTTCGCATGCCGGCCGCCGCGCCGCCGCGCGCCTGATCGCCTGGAATTGGCGACCGCTTCCCGCCGGGTGGAAAATCGTGCGTGACAGGAGGCGCCGCCATGCCTGAGTCTGAAGAAACCGTATCGCTGGTCCGCACGATCGATGCGCCGGTACAAAAGGTCTTCGCGGCCTGGACCGACGGGGCGCAGCTCCAGCGCTGGCTCGCGCCCATCGCCCGGGCCGACGGTCGCGTCGGCGGGCGCTTTCGCCTGGAGGTGCAGTCGACCGACGGCGCGCACGTCGTGACCGGGGAATATCGCGAGCTCGCGCCCGACCGGCGCATCGTGATGAGCTGGGTGTACGAAGGCCCCATGCTGCCGACCGGCAAAGAGCCGACGACGGTCACGGTCGACCTCCGGCCGAGTGGCGCGAACACCGAGGTCAGCGTTCAACACGAGGGCCTGAAGAACCCCACGTATCGCGAGGCGATCCGACAGGGCGCCTGGGCGGAGGCATTGACGCAGCTCGAATCGCTGCTCGCCGCGGCCTGACGTGCAGATCGGCTTCTTCTTCTGGCCCTATCACATCGCCTTCGTGCGCGCGATGGCCGAGGCGGCCGACACGCTCGGCTACGACATGGTCGGAATCGCCGACACGCCCGTGTTGGCGACAGTTTTGCCCCCTGGCTTGACGACCCCGTCCAGCAGCACCCGACCATCGGCTTTCCCCTCGAAACCCCAGGCCCCATCAGGCGAGCGCGTGACACGATTTTGCCCGGCACCAAGGACCGCAGAGTCGTGCGGGCCTGAACCTTGTCGGTGCCCGGCGTAGTCAGGCTCGCGGCGAACGCCACACAGCGTTGCGCGACCTCCTGGGTGTTTGCGACACCTGGGCGAACGCGGCCCGCGCAGGGTCGCTATCCAGAGCGGGTCGCTGACGAGTCTGCAGCAGCGGCTACTCACGACGGGCGGGTGGCTGGTCCGGCACGCTCGGTAATTCACCTTACAGCTCGCGGAAAGTTACTTGACAGGGGCCCTCCTTCGCCAGATTCTCGGGCGCATCGAGCGACTCGTGTCGCATCCGACGTGATCGAGCCGCGGCCGGTGGCGGGAGTGTCCCCGCGACGGGGCATTCACGAGCGAGAGGACCTCGGCGGAAGCGGGATGACAGACCAGGGCGGTAGGAAAGCACGCCGAATCACCGGTTGCGAATGGCAGATCCAGCGATCACGCTGTACTGGTGTGAGTCACCAGCGTAGAGCGCGGACGAAGACAGGTCCAAATCGCAATCCCGGCTAGCCTCAGGAGGTTTCTATGTCCTCGCAGCGTAAACCCAGCATCGTTTTTGTTCACGGTCTATGGGCCGACGGCTCATGCTTCAGCAAACTGATCCCGACTCTCCAGAAGGAAGGATTTGAAGTGATCGCTTCTCAGCACGGACTCGATTCACACGCCGGCGATGTAGATTGCGTGAAGAGAACCTTGGGCCGTGTAAGCAGCCCCGCGATCTTA
>Ga0126369_10000664_pt1 | contig 22673 bp, 21 predicted proteins | sample PanSoiMetaPlot_1_FD_109646 | JGI IMG/M metagenome (GOLD analysis project Ga0126369, IMG submission 109646) | Tropical forest soil microbial communities from Panama - MetaG Plot_1 | ecosystem: Environmental > Terrestrial > Soil > Tropical forest > Bulk soil | place: Panama | collected 2016-02-17
GCCTGCCGAGAGGAGATGCGACGTGAACGATTTTTACCGATTTCTGATCATGACGACGGCGGCCTTGGCCGTCGTAGTCGTACTAGCGCTGGCCGCACTTCCAGCACAGGCCCAACTTCCAACGGATCCGGCCGAAAGAGCCAAAGTCGTAGACCAAATCTTTCAGGCCAATGCCCGGCAATTGACGTTATTCGACCGCCAGGGCAAACCGCTCAGCCAGATTGGCACGCGCGACATGTATGGAGCGCCTGCCCTTTCTCCGGATGGCAAGCGCGTCGCTGTGATCAAGGCGGACATAGACAAAGAAACGAATGATCTCTGGGTGCTGGATGTAGCAACCGGCAAAGGAATAAAACTCACCTCCAGTCAGGCGCGAGAGGGAGCAAATTCGCCGGTGTGGTCTCCGGATGGAAGCCATCTAGCGTATGTGGCATTGCGCGGCGGAAATTTCAGCGCGTATCGGAAGGCCTCCACTGGAGAAGGGTCCGAGGAACTCCTGTATAGGAGTCCCGGCATTTTGACGCTTACCGATTGGTCTGTGGATGGACGCTTTCTGAGCTTCTTCTCCACAGATCTTAATGGCGGCGCGTTCTACGCTCTGCCTCTGGACGGGGCTGGAGAGCGGAAACCGATTGAAGTGTTTCGCAACAAGTTCCAGCTCCAGGGCGCACACCTTTCTCCGGACGGTCGCTTCATGTCCTACGTATCGAATGAATCCGGAAGGAATGAAGTGTATGTGCGGCCGTTCAATCCAACCGCGGCCGCGAATGCTGCGCCGGCCAAAGGTCCCTGGCAGATTTCCGAGCAGGGCGCGCAGGGTATGGCCGTTTGGCGTAAGGACGGCAAAGAACTGTATTACATCGCGGCGGATCGTGGACTGATGGCTCTCACGGTCTCGACGTCGTCGCCGGAGTTCGAATTCGCAAAGCCGAAGCTGCTGTTCCGCTCCCCGGATGCGACACCTGTTGGCGCCGGCGCTACGAGTATCACTCCGGATGGCGAACGGGTTGTAATGTCTGTACCTCCGCCGCAACTGCGGCAGCTTACGATGTTCGATCGACAAGGAAACGTTGTGAGCAAGATCGGTCAACCGGGTCTTTATGTTCAGCCCTCGGTCTCTCCTGATGGAAAGAGTGTTGTGGTGATGAGAACCGATCTCCAGACCGGAAATCTCGATATCTGGACATATGACATCGCGACCGGCAAGGGCACCGCGATCACGAATGACGTTCCACCGGAGAATGCGCCGATATGGTCTCCTGACAGCAAGCAGGTGGCTTACGTGTCGACTCGCCAGAGCTATGCCGGTATCTATCAAAAGTCGGCGGATGGAACAGGAGATGAAGAACTGTTGTTCCGATATACGCCGGGCGCGGGGATGGTCCTTACGGACTGGTCGCCGGATAGAAAGTTCATGACTTTTTACACTGGAGTGTTGCTGCTGGTTCCACTGCGCGCGGATCAGCAGGCCCTCGATCGGAAGGCTATCGAGTGGCTACGAGAAGATTACGATGTCGCCCAAGGCCGCTTTTCACCCGACGGGCGATTCCTCGCGTTCTTGTCGAATGAAGCCGACCACGAGCACATGCAGGTCTACGTCCGCCCGTTTGACGCGAGTAAGCCCGACGCGCCGGGGCCCGGTCCGGCTGTGCAGGTTTCGAAAAACAAGGAAGGTGCGGCAGGCATGATCTTCTGGCGGCGGGACGGCAAAGAAATGTACTTCATGACACGCGATTGGGAGGTCATGGCGGTGGACATCACCAGTACTCCGACATTTCAAGCAGGGACGCCAAAGCTTCTGTTTAAGCTGCCGGGGCCGTTGGTTGGAAACCCTGCACAGTGGAAAAACGTTACTTCCGACGGCGAAAGATTCGTGTTTGCCATGCCGGTGAAGTGAGGGGAAAACCACAGAGACACGGAGACACAGAGAAGGCCGCCATAGGTGAATGTTGGCGGTCTTCTCTGTGTCTCCGTGTCTTTTGTGGTTTCAGCTACTGTTGGTATACGTTTGCCCGTTTAAAGTCCCCACCCTTCACGATCGACACCTGGGATGGATTGATGTGACGCCGGAATGCTGCGTTCACCTGCTCGAGTGTCAACGCTTGAAGTTTCGCATCCAGGTCGTCGTCCCATGCCAACGTGCGGCCATATTGCTCTCGCGCAGAGATGAGATTAAGCAAGCCTGCGTCGCTGGAACGGCCTCCGATCCGCTCGTCTCGGATGGCTTTTTTGGCTGCAGTGAGTTCTGCCGCCGAAAATCCATCCCTCGCGGTCTTCGTCAATTCGTCCACGAAGCTTGCTTCGACTTTCGGCGTGTTAGCCGGGTTGGCAATGGCCGAAGCAGAAAACACCGCCGCGTCGCCTTCAGCAGGCGCGGTGAAATTTGTAGAGACACTGTAGCTGTAGCCTTCGCGATTGCGGACTCGATCCGGCAGTCGCGCGGTGATTCCCCCGCCGAACATGTAATTCGCCATGACCATCGCGGCATAATCCGGATCCGTATCCTTCATACGAAGACGCAAGCCGGCGGAGAACTGGGTGTTCTCTTTATCGGGCGTTTCGATTTTTGCGTTGATGCGTTGAACCTCTTTGTAACTGTTCACGATCCGTTGATATGGAGTCGCACCCTTCCACGTCCCCAGTAGTTCGGACGTCTCTCGTTCTACCGCTGCACTGTCGAATTTACCGACGACAATGAGCTCGCCGTGTGAAGCGGCATAGAACTTCTGATGGAAGTTCTTGACGTCGTCGAGTGTGACTTTATTGAGATCTTCGATCTCTTCATCGATCGTCCGGACGTGACGCACATCGCTTCGTGGATAAGGGCTAAGGTTGCTCTGAAGCGCCCGTGACGCCAGAGTTCCGGGCTCCGTGCGTCCGCGCTCGATCTGCGCGATCCGCTGTTTGCGGATCTGTTCGAAGTCCGATTCTGGGAATGCCGGCTCACGCAGGATTTCTACCGCAAGCCGCATGGCGGGAATCAGGTTTTCGGCCGTCGTTGAAATGTTCGCGTTGACGCTCGAGAGTCCTCCTCCGCCGACATTGATCGTCGCATTCAGCTTCTGCATTTCGTCCTGAAGCTGTTGGCGCGATTTGTTCTTCGTCCCCCGCAAGAGCAGCGCGTCGGTCAATTCCGCAACGGCGTTTTGTCCCGCCAGAGAATTCTCATCACCAAATCGAAGCGTCAACGATGCTTGTACGCGATTGCCGCGCGTGCCTTTCGGAAGCAAGGCTAATCGAATACCTCCTGGTAGAGTCGATCGTTTGATTCTCTTCTCTATGCCCGCTGGAGAAGGATCGAGAGCCTCACCCGTTTCTACCTTGATATCCGGCGTGTACGTTTTCAAAAGCGCTGTAACAGTGGGCGCAGCCGGGACGGTGGTGCGGTCCGGCGCCGTCTCTGGAATGAATGAACCGACCGTACGATTGGAATCTTTAAAGTAAGTTTTCGCGACTTGAGTCACATCCTCGTCCGTGACGCGTTTAATCTCTTCATAATTTGCGAACAGGAGACGCCAGTCGCCATCAGCAATGACGTCGGTCAACTGCATTGCCAACTGTTGTGAATTGGCGAAAGTCCGATCCATTCCCTGGATGACGCGCGTTTTTGCGCGGTCCACCTCTTCTTTTGTCGGCGCCTCACGCGTCAGACTAGCGATCGTATCGAAGATGATTTTCTTCACCTCGTCCAGCGACTGATCGTCGCTGAGCGTCGCTGAAATCAGGACGACACCCGGATCGTGCAATTCGTACACGGATACGCCGACAGCTACTGCCTTCTTCGTGTCAACGAGTGCCTTATCGAGCCGGCCGGTTCCGGCGCGTCCCGCGAGAATACCAGCCAGCACTTCCAAGGACGCTGCATCGGGATGAGCCATCGCAGGCGAATGGTAGGCAATGATGAGGTTCTTTCCTTTGCCGACGCGGCGAAGTTCAATCGAGCGCTCGCCGTCTTGTGGCGGCTCGACTGTGTAGGTTTCATCTAATTTTCGATTAGGCCGCGGAATGGCGCCCATTGTAGAAGCGACGATCTGAAGCGTTTTCGCCGGATCGATTTGCCCGGCGATCGTCACGACAGCGTTATCGGGTTGGTAATACTTCTTGTAGAAGGCGGCGAGACGATCAATCGGCACGCGCTCAATGTCGGCGCGCGAGCCGATGGTCGATTTGCCATAGTTGTGCCAGAGATACGCAGCCGAAAGCACACGCTCTTCAAGCACTCGAGTCACACTGTTCTCACCTCGTTCAAACTCATTGCGAACGACGGTCATTTCGGTATCGAGCAGTGCCTTCTCGATCCGCATATTGACCATGCGTTCGGCTTCGAGTCCTAACGCCCATCGAATATTTTCTTCGGAGGCGTTGACGGTTTCGTAATAGTTCGTCCGATCGAACCACGTCGTGCCGTTCCATCGTGCCCCATGGTCTTCGAGTTCTTTTTTGATATTGCGGTCGTTTGTACTCTTGATGAAATTCAAATGCTCGAGCAAGTGCGCCATGCCCGATTCGCCGTAGCCTTCATGCCGGGATCCGACAAGGTATACGACGTTGACTGTAATCGTGTTGCTGCCGGAATCCGGCAACAACAGAACTCGTAACCCATTCGGAAAGCTGTATTCCGTGATTCCCGCCATCGATGGGCCTTTTTGGACTCCAGTCGGCAACGTTTGAGCGGTGAGAAGTTGACCCAGGCCGGTTACGAGGATCAGCAGCAGAACACCGCGCCGGGCGGCGGGCGAAATGCGAACAGGCATCGATTTTGCTCCTTTGGAAAAACGAAGTGCTAATTATACCGCCACTGGATCAGTCACCGCGGAGGCTGAATCTTCCAATGGCGTGGGTGTATCATCGCCCATTATGTTGCGACGAATTCCATTAGTGGCCGTCGTCATAGTTTGCCTGATGCTTCCAGCCTGGTCCGCGGATATCGCGGCATTGCGGGCGCAGATTGAAAAGGTTATTCCTCGCGTGCGAGGCCAGGTTGGGGTTGCGATCAAACATGTAGAGTCGGGCACGGAATTGATGATCAATGCCGATCAGACTTATCCGATGGCGAGCACATACAAGGTTCCGATCCTTGTCGAGCTTTTTTATCAGCGTGCCGCAGGGAAGCTTGATCTGACCGACCGAGTGGAGGTAAACCCATCAGATGTGCATCCCGGCGGGACCATCGCTCTGCTGCTTGACGGCCCCGGCCTCCAGATGAGCATCCACAATCTGATCAACCTCATGATGCGCGTGTCCGACAACTCGGCCGCCGATATTTTGATGAACAGAGTCGGCGCAGCCAATGTCACTGCGCGCATGCGAAGTCTGGGATTGGATAAGATCAGGGTCGATCGATCGACTCTTGAGATGATTCTCGATCAGGAAGGCCTCGACTACGGCATATATGGAAAGCTGCCGCTATCACAATTGCGTGAACACCTCGATGGAGTCGATCCTCAGAGTGCGGCCCGCGCGAACGAGCGCTTCAACGCTACCGAAAAAGATGTCGCAACGCCCCGCCAAATGACGATGCTGCTGGAGAAGATTTATCGGGGTGAGATCGTAGATCGCGCGAGTTCGGATGAGATTATCGAGTTCATGAGTCATTCTTTGATCGGTGAGACCCGTTTACCGGCCCTGCTGCCGCAAGGCACACGTGTTGTTCACAAAACGGGAACTATTAGTGGGAGCACTAACGACACGGGCATCGTTTTCCTGCCCGGCGGCAGTCACTTGATCGTGACCGTCTTCACGAAGGACGCGAAAGGCCTCTCTGCAGAACGCGAGCATGCGATTGCCGAAATATCGCGGTTTGCATATGACTATTTCGTTTTTAACCCAACAGGGCACTGAGTGCGATGCTGCTGACGCTGGCATCGTTCCTGTTGCCGCCGCTGTTTGTATTTGGCATCTACCACCTTCTGACTTGGTTCAACGTCGCTCGAATTAACGAACGCGTCTTCTGGAAACGCGTGGCGATTGCGTCTGCTGTTTGTCACGTTCTCCTGGCTTCGGGTTTCTTTGTTTTTTCCTACGTTGATGCGAGAGATGTGAATTTTGGTATTTATCTTTTCAACCGATCAAATTTTTGGAAATTGATGACGATTTTCGATACTGCGGCAATGCTGGTCATCATTGGGCTGTTTACGGCGTTTGATCGGGCGGGGATGAATCCACCGGGTTTGGTAGGCATGACCTTGGGCATCACGTACATCGTCGGAACGGTGCAATGGTTTTTGATTGGTGGTGGAATCGGCGCTTTGCTGGAAAGATTCTTCGAAGGGTTGAAAACGCCGGAACCGGAAGATGATGAGTGGCTATGACGCAGCTAGCCGCTTCGCGGCTAACTCGCGGTACTACGGATCACCGGCAGTTCTACATCTCGCGACAACACAAAATTGATCTTTGTTTCGGGCGCAAGCTCCAGTTCTTGTCCCTTCGTGAGCAGGACTGCTGTCGTTCCGGTTCCGCCGCCGATGATCGATCCTATCGCCGCGCCTTTCCCACCACCGGCAATTGCTCCAACAGCCGCACCCAATGCTGCGCCACCTGCGATTTCCGTCGCGTCACGTTTATGGTTGTCGCTGGCGACAGCAACAAACGGTTCGGTCGCGATGCTGAACATCTTGCCGGCGATATACATTTCGTCGAGAACCAATTCCAGACGTGCGCGTCCTTTGACGCGCCCTGGTTCATCGACCTTCGTGAGATGACCCATTACTCGATCTCCCTTGTTGGCCACAATCTTCCCATTCACGACGACCGGTTGGCTGAGACGTGAGGTGAAGGTGTCGCCTTCTTTGTTACTTTTTGTGCTGATTGCTTCCGACAATGTCACTCGGACGGCTGTGCCGCCAGGAACGGATAGCGTCGCGCGAGTCCGGATTGTTTCAACAGACCTTTCAGCCGTGCTGGGCTGCGACCGATCGGAGCGTTCGTTCTTTTCTGCGTTTGCGCTGACGGACTGGTCCGGGGCGCTGCTGCGATTGCAGCCCACGAGAGTAATGGCGAACGCACCTATCACTAATGAACGCATTGCAGATTTCATTCGGTCCTCCTCAAATCTGATTAGACGTTGAAGACTTGATAAGACTAAAATCCATAAGTGACTGGCCCAAACCACTCAAATTTCATCGCCTAAAAAGATGGTGAGAAGATCATCCAAGGCCGCGCTAATCACGCTTCTACTGCTATTTCAGGTATCGGCTGGAACCCGCGCCAGCGCTCAAGCGCAGAGTGATTTGCCCCGCGTTCTGATAATCGCGACCGGTGGGACTATTGCGGGTGAGGGAGAACCCGGCACGCTCGGAGCGTACGAGATTCGAAAACCCATAGCGGAGATCGTGGCTCAAGTGCCCGAACTCAAGAAATACACGCAGGTCGAAACTGAACAATTCTCGAATATTCCAAGCGCTCTCATCACGCCGGATCAGTGGTTGCTGCTCGCGCGCAGGATCAATAACATTTTTGAAAAAAGAAATGACGTTGCCGGGATCGTTGTTACTCACGGTACCGACCGGCTTGAGGAGACGGCTTTTTTCCTCCATCTAACGGTCCGATCCGACAAGCCTGTAGTTGTTGTGGGCGCGCAGCGCGCATCCACAGCCATCAGTCCCGATGGGCCGATCAACCTTCTCGCGGCGGTTCGTGTTGCAGCCGCCCATGACTCGCGCGGGAAAGGAACATTGGTGGTGATGGACGATCGAATCATTAGCGCGCGTGATGTCGAAAAACTGTATGCGCGGCCCGGCGGTTTCTCCGCCCCGGAAATGGGAGTCATGGGTGTTGTTGCACGTCACGGCGTCGAGTATTTTTACGCGCCGACGAGAAGGCATACCACGAACTCCGAGTTCGACGTTCGCGACCTCACGGCTCTGCCTCGTGTAGATATCCAGTACTCCTATGCGGGCGCGGAAGGGGGAGGGAAGACGGAAGCCAAGGCAATTATCGTTGCCACCACGGGCCTGAGCCCTGCCGAGCGCTCTTACTACGACGGGCTTCAACGTCGAGGAGTCGTGATTGCGAGCACATTTCCGTCGGGCGACCAGGTCATATCCCCCAGTCCTCAACGTGATTCACTGCAGCTCGTCGCAGTCAAACGAATGCTGCCGACGCACGCCAGAATCCTGATGATGCTGGCGCTCACGAAGACGCAGGATTTTCGAGAGATTCAACGGATCTTTGATGAGTATTAGCATGACCATCCAGATCCTTGCCTTAGGAACCGCTACGATTCGCCGCGCGCAAGACGCAATATCTTCCTGTGAAGCTTGTAATAAAGATGCTGAGCTGCCGTTCGATTGGATTCTCGACGAAGTAACGGGGCACAACGGCACGACCACCGATTATTTCCTTACCGAACCTGCTCAATGTCCGCGCTGTGGCTGCAGCATCATCGAGAAGACTCTCGTCGAAGCCGACGGCGGAGTTTTCAGCGTGTGAGCTGCGAAGCGGTGAAAGATTCTTCCACGGCTCCGCGCCTGCCTTTTTGTGGCCGATTTTTACCCGCCGGAGATGGCGGGAACGATGGCAATCTCCGAGCCATCTGTAACCGGAGTTGAAAGGTTTTCGAGAAACCGAACGTCCTCCCCATCGAGATATATATTGATGAACCGACGGAGAGACCCCGATTCGTCGCATACACTGGCCCGAAAACCCGGGTATCTCGATTCCAGATTGTCGAGCACTTCCTTGACGGTCGCGGCCTCGACTTCAACCGTTTCCGCGCCGGACGTGAACTTTCTTAGCGGCGTCGGAATTACGACCTTAAGCGACATGGTATGCACCCCCAAATACTTCTTCGAATGCTGCGAGCTTCGGCTCGATCACCTGCGGCGGCGCCAGATCCAGCGCGTCGAGTGTTTTTAATCCATTCCCTGTTATCGCCAGAACTGTGACGTCCGTCTTTTTGATCCGGCCTTGCTCGACCAGCTTCTGTGCAACGGCAACAGTCACACCGCCGGCGGTTTCTGTGAATACGCCTTCGGTTTCCGCAAGTAACTGGATACCGGCGACGATCTCCTCATCCGTACAGTCTTCGGCCCAACCTCCGGACTGTGGGATCAATCGCGCTGCGTAATAGCCGTCTGCAGGATTTCCGATGGCAAGCGATTTCGCGATGGTATTTGGTTTCACAGGTCGAATCTCAGTGGTTCCGCGCTTTACAGCGTCGATGATCGGGTTGCAGCCCGCCGCCTGCGCTCCATAGAATCGAGTGCGTTCCGTCTCGCTGGTCAAGCCGAGGCGTTCAAGTTCTTTGAATCCTTTATGAATTTTGCTGATCATCGCACCGCCCGCCATCGGCACCACGATCGCATCGGGCGGATGCCAACCGAGTTGTTCAGCGACTTCGTATCCGATCGTCTTTGACCCCTCGGCATAGTATGGACGGAGATTCACGTTCACAAATCCCCACGGATACCGATCGACAATTTGACTGCACAGCCGATTCACTGCGTCGTAGTTGCCCTTGACAGCGATTAAGCGTGAACCGTAGACCTGAGTCGCAATGACCTTCGTTTTTTCAAGATTGTCCGGAATCAAAATGAATGAAGGCAAGCCGGCTGCGGCTGCATTTGCCGCTACGGAGTTTGCGAGATTGCCGGTCGATGCGCAACCGACCGCTTCCAGCTTGAACTCGAGCGCTTTGTTAACGGCGACCGCAGTAACGCGGTCTTTAAAGGAAAGCGTCGGCGCGTTTACAGCATCATTCTTCAAGTAAAGGTTGTCGATTCCCAATTTCCGTCCCAGGCGGTCGGCACGTAGCAAAGGCGTGCCGCCGGTACCCAGACCAATCTTCGGGTCAGAATCGATCGGTAGCAGTTCGCGGTATTTCCAGATGGATTTCGGACGTGAGGCGATTACGTCCCGTTTGAGAATTTTTGCGATCGACTCGTAATGGTAGTCGACTTCGAGCGGACCGAAACACTCTTCGCACCCTGCAAGTAGCTTGACGGGATATTCCCGACCACATTCACGACATTTCAGACCCTTGACGAAGCTCATGAAGAAATCGCCTTTCATTTACGACAGCCTCGACAAGGGGAAAATAAAAAAGCCCCGTGCCAAACAAGCACGGGGCTTTTTCTAAGCCCTTTCGGAGCTGTTTAGCAGTTTTTTACGTGGAGCAAGTTGCCTTAAATCGCCACGTACTATTTCAAGATATCAGAAAGATCTAAATCGAAGTGAAAAGGTATCTCCGACCCGGCGTATGCGTCAAGTAGAACTTTTCCAGCTGGTCAGGCGCGGCATCTCGCGTTTCGAAAAGGATGGTTCCGATGTGCTTGAAGAATCATGGTGTTCCCACCGGTTGTTGCGATCGGCAAAGAACACGTCGTCGAAGATCATCGTGCAAAGGCGCAGCATTATAACTTTTCTAACGTTGCGGACGTACAGCGTTGCATAAAACCCATCCGCCTCAAGCGTCTTCCAACGCAAACGATCCTCATCGCTGAAAGCGATGACTTGTTCTCCCAAAATGTCGCGCAAAAAACGAAGCTTGAAACCTTCATGAAGAGCGTTTGTGGCAATCACCAGCGCATCATCGTTTTGAAAAAGGAGAACCTGGCTTCGCTTGGGATAAGCGTAGAGCTGAAGCAGAGAAATAACCACGGCGGCGATTGCCACTGTCGCGAGCGCCACAAGAAGCAGGCGTCCGGGATCAGACGCACTTGAAAAATTCACTCCGATACCGGCCAGCACCACTGCGGAGAGAATTATCGTGAGAAAAAAAAGAATTCGGGTTCGCCTGACCTCATTGCGCTGCAGTACGACCATGGCAGACCTCCTATCGGACCCGCCATTATACCCGGATTAGCGCGAGCCCTACGATGGTCTGATTATGCAGGCTGCTTCGGGAGTCAGCAGTTGCGCAGCCACCGTTTCGACGCAGAAAAGGTGCACAGCCGTTTCGTCATGCCAGCGATAACCTACCGTGAAGTCGCCGCCGACGGTAATGAGGAAGTCACCGCCACGCGTCGAAAACACGAGGGCGCCATCGATGACTGGTGAGTTGTACACTTTCGCGATCACAATGCCGAGTTGCTTCGCAGCAGGATAGGCTCCGCCTTCTCCGGTCTGCCGCAAATATGAATAATAATGATGCGGCGAGAAAACGGCCTCGTAAGGTCCTTTTACTCCGAGAGTATCGAGCTTTTCGATGGCTCCTAATAAGTCCGCGACAAGCCGCCCAGGTTGAGACCAGTCGGAAAGCGCCATGCGCGGAGTGTCACGCGAGGACAAAATACCGGAATTGGTTGAAGTGCCGTAGAAAGTCAGCGCGTCTTCCGCGAGGGCCATGTCTCGTGCGGCATCTTCAATTGATCTTGCTTCAAGCCTGGGCCCGACGCGCTCAAATATATCGATGTCAGTCCAGGGAATCATGAAGTCTGCACGAAGTTCGGTAAGCAGCATCACGTCAGGGACCGAGAACCGGACTTTCCCCGAATACTGTGGGGTTTGAGCAGGATTGAACGTGCCCAACTGCGTCGCTACATGATTCCAACCGCGCGGGCCGTCAAATTCGAGAATACGGCGAGCGACAACAGTCTGTTTGAACATCGATCCGGCAATTTCGTCAACTTCCTTCCAGACCTTTTCCGAAAGAGGTGCAGCGCCACGTCTCAGCCATTCCATCGTTTAGCTCCAGGATATTGAGTTTCAGGTTTATCGGCACGTTCGGTTATCGGCAAAGTGGAAAACAAATACTTCTTCAAGTGTGCATCGAACACCGGATCGTGGCGCCGAATCCACTCGAGCACCATCGATGCATGTTCCTTTTCTTCGTCGCGATTATGAGCGAGGATAGTCCTCAGCGCTTCATCGGTTGTGGCATCGACGCGCTGTTGATACCAATCAATTGCTTCAAGTTCCTCCTTCAGGCTTACGATGGCGCGATGCATATCGCGCGTTTCCGGCGTCAGATCTTGAGGCGATTCATGAAAGCCTTCGGAGGCCATAATTGTGCTCCTGTACGGTTGAATGGTTAAGGAACTAGTCTTGCAATCCGGTTACCTAGGAAAGGAGGTCTCATAATGACACGATACTTCCGGCCCGTTGTGATCATTTTGATCATTGGCTTATTTGTCGTTGCCCTTCGAAGTGGACAGGCATTACCTCTAGATAAGATAAAACTTCCCCCCGGATTCAGCATCAGCATTTATGCGACAGGCGTGCGCAACGCTCGCCAGATGGCGCTTGGTCCAAACGGTACGCTCTTTGTGGGCTCGATAAATGCGGGCAACGTATATGCGGTGGTGGACCGCGACAAGGACTATAAGGCTGACGAGGTGATCAAGATTGCCGAAGGGCTGGAAATGCCTTCCGGCATTGCTTTCCGGGATGGATCGCTCTACGTCGCGGAAATTTTCAGGGTCACGCGGTACGACAATATCGAATCGCAATTGAAGAATCCGCCAAAGCCGGTTGTGGTGAACGATAAATTTCCCCGAGACCGTCATCACGGCTGGAAGTTCATTGCTTTCGGTCCCGACGGCATGCTGTACGTTCCTGTCGGCGCGCCTTGCAACGTTTGCCGTGTTGATGAGCGCCATGGTGTGATTAATCGGATGAAGGTTGACGGTTCCGGACTGGAAGTGTTTGCGACGGGCGTTCGGAATAGCGTGGGCTTCGATTGGCATCCTGGGGCGAAGGAACTGTGGTTTACGGATAACGGACGCGACGGGATGGGTGATAACACTCCGCCCGACGAACTGAACTACGCTCCGCGAAAAGGCATGAACTTCGGCTTTCCGGATTGTCATGCCGGCACGATCCGTGATCCTGAATTCGGACAGGAACCGTGCGATAAGTTCACGCCACCAGCACTGAATTTGACGCCGCACGGTGCAGCTCTTGGAATGCGGTTCTATACCGGCTCGATGTTTCCGCCGGAATACCGCAATCAGATCTTTATCGCGGAACACGGATCCTGGAATCGCAGCACTCCGATCGGATATCGAGTGATGGTTGCGCGGCTCGAAGGCAACAAGGCCGTGAAATACGAGCCATTCGCTGAAGGCTGGTTGCAAGGTTCGCGCGCCTGGGGCCGTCCGTCAGATGTGCTCGTCATGCCTGACGGATCGCTTTTGGTAGCGGACGACCAAGCGGATGCGATTTACCGAATCACATTTCACAGATAGTAGCCGCGGATGGCACGGATAGCGCAGAAAGGCCGCGGCTAGAGATTCTGTGATGCGGTTCTGTTCCGATAAATAATCCACAGCGAGAGCGAGAATATTGCCGCCGCGGCTGCGTAGTCCGCCCACGGCAATGTTTCCGGGCTAAACCAGTTGCCCGCCATCACTCCAAACGCATTGTTGCCGGCATGCAACAGCATGCCAGGAAAAATAGAACCAGTCATGATTGCAATAACGGTGAGGATCATGCCGAGCGCTGCAGTAGGCGCGATGCGGAAAAGCGTCATGTGAAACACGCCGAAGATAATGCCGATTGCCAGGACCAAAGCTGTGGGCCGCATTTTCCGTCTTAGCGCGCTCAGCAGGACTCCTCGGAAAGCCAGTTCCTCGCAAATTGCCGGCAGTATGGCTACGTAAAGAAGAAGCTCCCATGTAGGCATGCCCTTGGGAATCATCTCTTCGGAGAAACGTTCGAGCAACTGCTGCGGCGCTGGAATAACGACGTTCACGATCCGGAAAATTCCGAGCGCCGTGAGATACCCTGAGGGAATCGCAAAGAGAATTCCCAACCACACAGCCGGTTTGACCGGCTTCAGCGAGAGGACTTCTTTAGCATCCAGCCGGTATAGTCTCAGCATTAGAAGAACGGCTCCCAGCATCACCACAATCTCGTTGAATATGAGTTGACGTCGGAGACTTGCGAGAGCAGGAAAGTTCGTTGCTACGGCGAACGTGATAACCCACATCAACGCGAACCATCTCAACGCGCGTTTCTGAAAAAGCGCAGGACCGCCCAGAAACTCCGCTGCCTCGAAGTGCGCTGGGACGATGAGATCTTCGCGTGTGAGCATGCGTGCAGAAGCGCGCATCAAGAAAGCCGCCGTGCAAAGCATCACGCCGAACGTCACGGCGATCATTGGTGCATCCGGCCGTCCCACCATAATCTCTCTCGCCGCGACGCTGACATTCGCAAGCGGGACGAATGCAATGGCCGATCGCAGCGAAAGACCCGGCATCATGGAAGCCAATGAAGGAATGAGACTGAGAAGGTAGACAGGGAAGAAGTACATCTGGGATTCTTTGTAGCTCTTCGCGTAAGCGGAAATCATCAACAGCACCGAAGCGATCGTCGCGGCGAGTGGTATGAAAAGCAGCATAAGTGTCACGGCCATTCCGGTGGGCAGTTGAAAATCGAAATCCTTCGGCAGCGCAATCACCTTCAGCTGGATATAGAGCAAGAAATTCAAACCCTGAATGAGCGTAATAACCAGCGCGACGGATGTAATGGCTAATTGTTTGGCAGCGACGATTTCCGAGCGGCCGGCCGCCGTCGTCAAAAGCGTTTCAAGCGTTCCACGCTCTTTTTCGCCGGAGATGATGTCCATCGAAGCAACAGCTCCACCGGTAAACATCATCATCACCAGAAACAGTGTGATCAGGCGACCCACGATAGAACCGGTGACCTGACTGTGCGTCGCGATACTGGAGTCCTTGATCGAGAAGAATTGCGTCGGATCCCCGGAAAAACCATTTCCCGCGAGCAAAACCTGCGAATCTGCCTGACGCGCCAACCGCAGCAACGCCATGATCTGGTCATGTGCATTGTCCGACGCGTCGCGGTCTTCCGAATAGACGATATTGATTAACGGTACTCCCCCCAGCCGGTGCGCCGGCGCGCTGTTTCTCGTAACACCTCCTGCGCGCGGACCACTTTCTTTCTTTGGTGCAAGCTTGTCGGCATCATCGGAACTCATCGTTTCGATATAAAACTGGATTTCATTGCGCTTCAGGCTGTCGTCCGGATTCGACACGTTCGTTTCAACAAACTTGAATTGGCGCAGCTTCCCATGCATTTGGTTATCGTCTTGATTCAGACTCTCGCGGGTTTCATTGAGTAACACTCGCACACGGTCGGCAAGTGGACCGGTGATCGTGTAGCGATACGTTATTCCTGTAAGCAGACGATCTCGCCTGGTTGCTGAATACTTTTGCGCGTAAAGCATCAACGGCATGATCACCGCCGGCAAAACGACAGCCAGCACGACAGTCCGTCGAGCGCGCACGAGCATCCTGATTTCATGGAGATAGAGGAGGCGCAAGACTTTCCAATTCATGCTATTGCCTGCCCGGATTTCACGTATAACACGAAGATATCTTCGAGATAGTGTTGATGTGTGCTTTTCCGTAAGCCTGACAGCGTATCGCAGGCAAGGATGTGTCCGGCATGGATGATGGCAATGCGATCACAGAGGCGTTCGGCTTCGCTCATGATATGCGTGGAAAAAATGATCGTCTTGCCCTCGGAGCGTAAATCGCTGATCGTTTCCTGGACGTCCAACGCATTCAAAACGTCAAGCCCGACAGTCGGCTCGTCGAAAATCAAAATCGACGGATTGTGAGCAATGGTCCGTGCGATCGATACCTTCTGCTTCATTCCGGATGACAGCTTCTCGACGCGCGCATCCGCGTATTTAGCCAAACCGAATCGCTCGATGAGATAGTCCACACGTTGCTTGACGAGATCGGCCGGGTACTGATTGATCCTCGCGAAGAAATCAATTGTCTCGCGTGTCGTGAGTCGAGGATAGAGGGCTGTGGTGGCGGAATAGAAACCAAGGTTCTTGCGTACGCCTTCGGGATTTCGAACCACATCGTGCCCCATAATCGTGGCGCTACCGGACGTCGGCGCGAGTATTGTCGAAAGCATGCGAAGCGTCGTCGTCTTGCCGGCGCCATTCGCGCCAAGCAGGCCGAAAATTTCACCTTCACGGCATTCAAAGTTGACCGAGTCCACCGCTTTGATTTCCCCGCGGCCTTCATCGTAAAAAGTCTTTCGAAGATTACGTACAACTACAGGTTCGTTCATCTAAAGAACCTTTCTTTCACGAATTTCCCAAAGCTACCGTTGTAACTGCCAAGGATGAAGTCTTCGTGCTGGATAACGAACATCGCCACACGCAGGGCCAAAATGACGCAGGCCGTTTCGACTGCCAGCGTGATTCCGATCGGCCGCCAATGATAAATACCTTGGAATGCTTCTCGTATCATCATCATCACATTAGCAACCGGAATGAGGGCCAACCGCGTAGTGAATTCCAGACCAGGCGTCTGAAGAAACATCACCGGTATGATCAGGGCAATATAGAAAGGGCTGGTCATCGCCTGGCCTTCCTTATAGGTCCGCGCAAAGGAAGCGAGGATCATCATGCCGCCGGCTACAAACAGAGCAAGGAGAAGCGCGCCAATCAGGACTACAGGAGCGGACTGTAACGGAATCCGGAGCGAGAGACTGCTGCCGAAGAGCGGACCCAAAATCGTTCCCATAGAGAAAATCATCGCGAAGAGATTCAGAAACGCGGCCGTAAACGCCATCGTTGCGACGTAAAGATATTTCGCAACGAGGATGTTCGCGCGCGACGTCGCAACCGTCATCATCGTTTCCCAGGTTGAATTTTCGCGCTCACCGGCGGTGGAGTCGATCGCAGGATGCATACTGCCGACCGCCAGCATGATGATGAAGAACAGCGGCAGCATCATCGCCATCACCGCACCCACTCCACGGCCACTCGAAACCTTGCGGTCGTCGATCCAGAAGTTTTGGTATTGTGCTCGCGAGAGTCCTAGTGTCAATGCTTGCAGCTCGAGATAGTTCTCGCGATAACGCGAGATTTTCTGGGTGACTCGGAGCCTGGCCTGGCTGCTTGCATCTCGAGACTCGTCGTATGTAATCCGAGTCATGAAATTGTTTACTGTGGCCGGAGTCGATTGTGCCGGTACAAACTCTACAAGCGCATCCAGGGTTCCCGTACGCAGATCAGCGGCCGGGTCTGAAGAAGTCACGAGAACCAGCGATTCGTCCCTTTCGAAGTCTTTCTTCAATGTCTCGTGCATCGCCGGAAAGTCCTTCAGCATGATTCGCGACTTTAGCCCTTCATTTTGGCCGGAAACGAACGTTAGCCCTGTGTACGCAAGCCATATGATCAACGGATAAAGGAAGATCGGTAGCAGAATGCTGTTCGTTACGATCGTCCGGTCGCGAAGAGCGGATCGGATCTCGCGCCAGTAGAGGATTCCAATAGCTTTCAAGTTCATCAGCGATTTCTAGGAGCGGTCGGACAGAATACTCCAAAAGCTTCTGGAAGTCATTCGTCCGGAAGAACAGTCGGTTTGTGTGAACGCACTAAGAAGACTCCGATCAATACCAATGCCACGCCCCCAAGCTGTGTGATCACGGGCTTCTCTGCCAGCATGAGCCAACCAGCGAATAACGCGATGATGGGAGTAACGTTGTTGAACACTGATGTGTGAGCGATGCCGATTTTGTCTATCGCGTAAGCCCACACGAAATATGAATACGTGATCGACAGCAAAGCGGAGTAGGCCAGGCCCAGCCATGCGATCGCGGGAACAGCGCGCCAGTGTTGATTTGCGAGCCACGGGGTCGATAGCGGCACCATGATGATCGTACCCGCGACCATCGCAAGAACCGTCAGTCGTATTGGTCCATATTTCGGAAGAAGGCGCGTGGATTCGGCGCTCTGCCACGCCCAGCAAACGGAGGCTGCAATCATCAAAAGATTTCCAAGCCACGAATCGAGGATGGAAAGCTCATTCGTCCCGAAGAGCACGATCGCTGCAGCTCCGGTAAATGACAGGGTGATTCCGATCAGAATGACAGCTTTGAAATGCTCCTTTCTCATCGCAACTGCGATGAGAAATGCAAAGACAGGCGTCAGTGCCATGAGCAATGCGGCATTACCTGCTTTCGTCCGATCGAGCCCAAGCACAAAGACGAATGGGTATAACGTATTTCCCAGAAACCCCAGCCAGAGGATCCCACGCAGATCCTTACGGTCGATTTGCGGCCTTTCACCGCGGAGCTTGAGAATGCCGAGCATCGTAAGAGAAGAGATCACGAAGCGAAGTGCGTTGAAAGCGATGGGATGGAAGTAACGATACATTAACTTCATCACCGCAAAGTTGAAACCCCAGATCACAACGATACTGATAAGCAGTAAATCGACGATGTAGCTTTTGCGCCGTGTCACGATCACACGTTAACATGCGAGTCACCAGGGAATACGAACATGCTGACTCGCGAATTCGGCGCCATAGGCAAGAAAGTCTCAGTGATTGGACAGGGAACATGGGCCATAAAAAGCGACGCACGTGATGCGCTGGAGGCCGGCGTCCAACTCGGGATGACGCACATCGATACGGCGGAGATGTACACCGGCGCCGAAGAAATCATTCGCCAAGTCATTCGTAACCGCAGGAACGAGATTTTTCTGGTCAGTAAAGTTGTGCCTTCGAATGCGTCATATCGAGGAACGCTTCGCGCCTGCGAAGCAAGTCTGAAGCGGCTGAACACGGATTACCTCGACGTTTACCTGCTTCACTGGTGGAGCGGTTCACATCCAATTGCTGAAACGATGCGGGCAATGGAAGAGTTGGTCGCGGCAGGAAAAATCCGGCACATCGGTGTGAGCAATCTGGATGTTGAACAGTTGAAACAGGCGCAAAGAGCGTTGACGCGAGAAAGGATCGCCTGTAATCAGGTGCTTTACCATCTGCGGTCGCGCGGCATCGAGCGCCGTTTGATCCCTTATTGCGAGTCGCAGAACATTGCGGTAGTCGGTTATTCGCCGTTTGGTCAAGGTAACTTCCCTCTGGGCAGCAGCAAACAAGCGAAAGCTCTGGCATCCATTGCACAACTCCACGGCAAAACGCCTCGGCAGGTAGTTCTCAACTTTCTAACACGCCGCAACAGCCTGTTTGCTATTCCGAAGGCGAGCAACGTGGATCATGTTCGTGAGAATGCCGGGGGGACAGGATGGCAACTTACGACTGAAGACCTGCAACTGATCGACAGTGCCTTCCCGCCGCCTACGAAAGATGAACCCCTTGAGATGGCTTAGGAATGTGAACGAAATTAGGCTGCGCTTTGGGCTGCGCCCAAAGGGGTGGGTGCGGCATCAAGAAAATTTCGGCGAAGCCCACGTTAGCGCCGCAGACGGGGTGGTCGGTCAGAAGTAACTTTCGGTGCGAGCGACGACGTTTCTTGATGGCTGCGCCCTATCCGACTTGCGCGGGCTACGCCCGCCGTCCGCTCCAAGTAAGGAGGCTTCGCGGCATGTTCTTAATGGCGCGTCCACCCCTCCTCACGAGGAGGGGAATACTTTTGCTCCAGCTTGTCCAGTATCTCTTCCGCGGGACCCTGTAATGCCAGGTCGAGAAGGCGCGACGCAGGCGTCGCCTCCATGTTTATTTCCACCGTGTAAGCCCCGCGAGCCTTGGCCTCGTAGACCAGAGACGCGGCGGGATACACCATAGAGGACGTGCCAATCGTGAAGAACACGTCGCAATCGAGTGCGTCCCTCGATTGCCGCATGACGTCCGGATCAATTCCTTCACCGAACCAGACGACACCCGGCCTGACGATTCCGTCGCAATGCGGGCAAGGCGGTGGAATCGCGGAGAAGGGAACGGTGTCGTCCCACCATCTTGCAGGCGATGCCTTGCAATCGTTCCAGCACAGTACTTCCCAGATAGAGCCGTGAAACCGAATCACGTGCCGTGTGCCGGCACGCTCATGCAGACCGTCCACGTTCTGCGTTATCAATCTAAAGTTCGGATATCGCGCGCTCCAGGTCGCCAGTACCTCATGCGCGCGGTTTGGTTTCTTCGTCGCTAAAGTCTGCCGGCGCCAGTCGTACCACTCCCACACTAATTTGGGGTCACGCCGGAATGCCTCCGGCGTGGCTAACGATTCCGGACGGAAGTTTCTCCAAAGTCCATCCGGCCCGCGAAATGTCGGCACACCGCTCGCTGCCGAGACTCCAGCTCCTGTGAGGACGGTGATTCGCGCGTCGGGCCGCAATTGGCGGGCGAGTTGATCAAGCATGATCGATATTCTAAGCTGCTATGAAAGTCGGACCGAAGGAGGTTTTCGATTATGGGCCTTGCTGAACAAACCTGCGTTCCATGCCGAGGCGGTGTGCCTCCTCTGAATGCGGAACAGATCAAACCATTAGCTTCTCAAGTGGAGAACTGGAACGTCGTTGATAACCATCACATCGAAAAAGAGTTCAAGTTTTCCGACTTCAAGACTGCCCTCGACTTCGTCAATAAGGTCGGAGCGATTGCCGAGGAGCAAGGACACCATCCAGACATTTATCTGGCATGGGGAAAAGCTCAGGTGAAGATCTGGACTCACAAGATTAACGGCCTCACAGAAAGCGACTTCGTCCTGGCCGCAAAAATTGATAGAGCTGCGTAATCTTCACCGGGCTTTTGCTGTTCTGTCCTATTTGGGTTTTGCCGCTCTTAGCACCGGATAGAACTGCGTAAACACGTTGTCCGTTTCTGCGTTCTGCTTGTGGCAGGCCACGCAACCGGCACTTGTCGGGAAGGGTTCTGCTTTGTCCTTGTACGACGATCCCATTCCGTTTGAGAAATTGAAGTAAGCCCATCCGCTCTCGAATCGGCTGCTGTCTTTGACGGAGACTTCGAGTCCGATGAACTCCTTCTCATACGAACCTTGAAGGCCAGGCTCCCGCTTCGTATCGGCGGATGCCATTTCCATTGCGAGCATGGTTCCTTCCGGGAACTTTCCCGTCTTGGCGAACTCGCGGTAGGCGTTGGGAGTGATGTAAACATTGTGGTACATCTCGCCCATGCCGGATGAAGCTTGCGTTGTCGCCGGAGGGTTTGCAGCATAGCTGAGCCCGCGGGAGCTTCCAACGAAGACCCACTCCCGATAGTTCGCAGGCCGAAGCAACGTCGTCTTGCCGTCAAAGACCGGCATTGTTTTTTGCTCCACCGCTTGTTGAGCCGCTACGATCGTTATCGCGAGAACCATGACGGACAGAATTGATGCAATCGTTCGCACAGAAGCTCCTTTCAAATTAAATTACTCGCTACGCAATGCAGTTGTTGGATCAATAGTCGTTGCGCGGTACGCCGGGACCAGGCAAGCGCTCGCAGCCACAACGACGACGACAAATGCCGCTCCGATGAACGTGGCGGGATCGGTTGCACGAATGCGGAACAGGAGTCCAGTCATCAGCCGGCCGAGGCCGAACGCACCGGCAAAGCCGAACAAGACTCCAAGCGAGATGAGCATCATGCCTTCGCGCAGCACGAGCCACAAGACGCTGCCGTGTTCCGCTCCAAGAGCCATTCGAATTCCAATTTCCTGACGTCGCTGGTTGACAAAGAATCCAATGACGCCTCCAATTCCGGTCGCTGTGATCAATAAGGCAAGGCCCGCAAACAAAGACAATAGCGTCATCGTGAGCCTCGGAGAAGAGATAGAGTCTGAACGGACTTCCTCGAGCGTGCGAAGACTGTCGAGCGGTTGCTCCGGGTCGATAGAATAAACGGCGGCACGCACCAATTGGCCAATCTTCACCGGATTCCCCGTCGTACGGATCAAGATCGTCCGGGCAACCGGAATCTGATCTAACGGCACATAGAAAGAGTCTTCTACCTCGGCGTCCAGACTCTTTCTGGAATCCGCCACAACTCCGATAATCGTCAACCAGGTGCTTCCATTATCAATTGAGATCTGCCGGCCTAAACTGCTCTCTGTACGCCAGTAATGCCGTCCCATAGATCTGTTTACGATCGTTACCGGCGTCGAGCCAGAGCGATCGGCATCGGAAAAATCACGTCCCTCCAAAAGCGGCATCCCGAGCGCCTGAAAATAACCCGGGCTTGCAGCGAACGCATTAGTCTGGGTCCGTGCCTGAGGGTCTTCAATGGCGCTGTCTTTGAAATTGATTTCCGTAATCCGCTGTGGCTGGTCGCTCAATGGAAATGTAGAACCCGCGCCGGCTGCGGTCACCGTGGGTAAAGCGCGGAGACGCTCGAGCAGATCCCGATAGAAGCGACGAATCGTTTCACTGTTCGAATATCTCGAGAAGTTCAAGTCGATGCGCGCGCTCAAAACATTTTCCGCGCGTATGCCAAGGTCGACCTCCTGCAGCTTCACCAGGCTGCGCAACATTAGTCCTGCGCCCACGAGCAGAATGAAGGCGATTGCGACCTCCACCACAATCAGAACGTTCCTGAACATCTGATGTCGTGAGGAATTCGAAGCACGGCGGCTGTCGGCGCGGAGAGAAGCTGCGATATCGCGACGCGATGTAAGCGCCGGAATACAGCCAAAGACCAAACCGGTGAAAATTGAAACAACGGCCGTAAACAACAGTACGCGGCCGTCGATGTGTATTTCCTGTACGCGCGTCGTGAACTTGGCCGCAAAGGCGACCAAAACGTCCAGAGTCGCAAATGCCACGCTTAAACCAAGCAATCCGCCCACGAGAGCTAGAACAGTGCTTTCGGTGAGAAACTGCCTCGCTAACTGCTTGCGGGTTGCTCCTAATGCCACTCGCACCGAAATTTCGCGGTCCCGGCGAAGCAATCGAGCGAGCATCAGGTTCGCGAGGCTCGCACATACGATAAGCAGAACAAAGCCGGCTGTACAAAGTAGAACCCACAACGTAGGACGTATGTTTCTAGTGATTTGATCCTTTAAGGAAACGA
>Ga0126369_10000666_pt1 | contig 22666 bp, 30 predicted proteins | sample PanSoiMetaPlot_1_FD_109646 | JGI IMG/M metagenome (GOLD analysis project Ga0126369, IMG submission 109646) | Tropical forest soil microbial communities from Panama - MetaG Plot_1 | ecosystem: Environmental > Terrestrial > Soil > Tropical forest > Bulk soil | place: Panama | collected 2016-02-17
CCCAACCCACTCATTATAAAAGACTTCGGTCGAAGACCCCCTGACACCCCACTTCTATTAGGGACTTCAGACCGGGTTTTAAAAAAATTATAAAAAAATATATGTATTAAAAAAAAAAAAAAAATAAAAGAAACAACTACACAACTCACTAACTGTATGTCAAACCCCGTTTAAGGCCCCTATCGAGGCATGGGGGAGAGGGAGGGTGAACCGTAAGTCGTTCATCTGCAATCACTTAACCGACATTTGACCGGGAGGAAACAGCTAAGAATCCGGATAGAATCCGGTTAGAATCAGTAGGGAAACCGTATGGAAACACCTAATATTATTGTATTCCGACGTAAACGCGAAAGTTTCAAATCAAGAATGCATAGAACTATCTTATTAGCATATAAATTAATTCGCGTTAGCGAAAAGTCTTATTAGCTAAAGACAATGAACGCGTAACTTCGCGTTCAGCCTGGGCGAGATTAAATTGTAATGGGATTAAATGCGAGGAAGGAAAGTGTAGGGGTTTGCAGTCCCCCTACACTTTGTCGAACTACTGAGTAGGTTGCGCGGCTGCAAGCAAAGCCGTAACTTGCTTGCGTGCCGTTTCCTCGGGAATACCCAGACGAATGTAATCCCGAATCATGCGCTCCTGAATGTCTTCAGCAGACACCTCAGATGGACGATACGGAAGCAATGCAGCCTGATACGCATTGCTGCGAGCGTTTGCCTTGAGATTATCGTTGACCATAGCAATCAACGACCACTTTTTCTCAGACATCACACTCTGTGCTTCTGACTCACTGTCAACTTGCTTGTAGTCAAAAGTCTTTTCGATTTTTTCGCCGGCCTGCGCATGACCGTCAGGAACAGCGAAAGTGAACTTTCCTACCAGTGACTTCATAGTGACCTCTCAGTTTGGGCGGTATTGCCCACGAACGAAACAAGTCTATCACACTTCACGGAACCTGTCAACTACTTTTTTTTCTCCTCTCGATTTTTTGTTTCCGTGTTCCGTGTTCTCTAGGTTAGACGGTTGCCAGATAATATTAGTTCCTTCCTTCCATTAGGCCCAATATTATTATGCAGGACTGTGCAGCCCTGCGCACCAATGTATAATCCTAGGCAACAATAATCGTGCCATGCAATAGTGTGAAGCAGAACTGTGCAATCGCGTGGCGTCGCGTATAATTCTGAATAATTACGTATTTTTTCAAAATTTCACACCACTGCATATGTAGGCACTACACATACTGGCATGCCCCTGCACAGATGGTCCCATATCTGCACAGTTTAGCGCGCCCATCGCAATCATGTGTGTCATTACAATGAGAATCTGGTACCATATTATTGGTCCCATATACCAGATACAATATTATATACATATAGAAATTTGACCTTCAGTCCGGTCTGTGGTAGCATACCTCTGACCCCGACCCGACTGAAATTGCAGACAATATTAGGAGTTTAAAAGTATGCCTGTAGGAACCGCTACGATTACTTCTAAAGCCGGTCCTAATGAGACCGTCACTGCTCAAGTATTTTCAAATGTGTTTGCCTTCACTGTCGATATCGCGAGGCAAGTCCTACAACTGTGGATTGGCACCCAGCCAACAGGAGGTCCACAGAAAGAATTCGACATTTCTGCGAATACTACCTTTACTGCTACCTTTACTGCGGGCGGTAATTGGACCATCACTCTCTCCTAATATGGACCCAATTACTGCCATCACTAATCTCGTAACAGAACTAACTAAGCTCGTAACAGTGGTTGTAGAGGGTCAAACTCCTGAACAACGGGCTCAGATTTGGCAATGGTATATTGATGATGTAACTAAGTGGCGTAAGCTATTTAAGTTAGACACATAGGAACTAACAACATGGCGATGGGAATTGTATCGGATTCTGATTTCGACAAAGAGAAAGTTAATCTAGGTGTGCCGTCGAAATTCACTCCGACTGTTAATCCAACAGGAGTTGTAGAAGATGTGTCGCGAGGACGAGGCACAGGTAATACAGCTGTTCCTGATGGAATTAGAAAAATTATTGGTGAAGAATCTACAGTTAATGGAAGACAATCAGGTATCGAATTGGCAGAGAGCTTTGGCATCTCAGCGTCATCAGTATCTGCGTATGGCGTTGGTGCTAAGTCTACCTCCACATACGATGATAAACCTAACTCCCAATTCTTAAATAATGCTAAACAGAGGGCTGCAAAGAAAGCTAGAAACAAGATGATTGCAGCAATGAATAGTATTACTCAGGATAAGTTAGCCACATCTAGCGCGAAGGACTTAGCAGGTATAGCGAAAGATATGGCAGCTGTAATTAGAACTATGGAGCCTGAATTACCTAAGTCTCCAACTGGTCCCATCAACACTGGTCCACAGTTCATTTTCTACTCCCCACAAACTAGAAAAGAAGAAGTATTCGAAGTTGTTCATGTAAAGGAGTAAGTGTGGCTACGAGATTACTCTCAGTTGAGTATGTGCAATCTATTGCGCAGAATGAAGTAGTTGCATTACCAGCGCGCAGGTGTCTATTCTTTACTGATGCCGCTGCACCCACCATTCAAACTGCCAACGACGTAGCGTTCACAACTCCACTTGCAATGACATTAACTAACGGTTCATGTGAAGTAGCTGGTGGATTCCTACGATGCACATCAGCAGGACCAATCAACGTAACTGTTAAACCTCACTAATAATGGCGTTCGATAAAGGGTTTTGGAAACCCACTATTAAACAAGCTCAATTCCTTTCATTACCTAATTCAATCTTCGAAGGTCTTTACGGAGGTGGTAATGGTAGTGGAAAGAGCGACGTACTATTAGTCTATGGCATAGTTCATAGATGGCATGAGAACTCTAAGTTCAAACAAGTTTTCATGCGTCGAACTTATCCTGAATTACGTAATGAGATTGTACCAAGAAGTAGGGAGATATATCCTAAGTTCGGTGCAACCTTTAATAAGACAGAAATGATATGGACATTCCCTAGACCAGACCAATACGGTGGAACCGGCTTGGCTAATCAGGGAGCCATGATATTTCTAAGTCATTGCGAGGAAGAAGATAATGTTCACAATTTCGACTCAATGGAAATCAACTTATTTACACCAGATGAAATCACAACTGACACGGAATACATCTACTTATACATTGGATTTACCCGAGTCAGAACCAATGACCCTAACTTGCCTGCTATCATTAGAGCAGCAGGAATGCCTGGTAACATTGGTCACGCGTGGGTTAAAAAGAGATTCGTAAGTCCATACCCTGCCGGTGGTAGAATTATTATCGGTAGAGGCGAAGTTAAGCGAATCTATATCCATGCAACAGTAGCTGATAATCCTAATGCTGACCCAGAGTATGCCGCGAGGCTTGATGGAATACCAAACGAAGCTGAAAGGAAAGCTCGTAAGTATGGAGACTGGGATGCATATCAAGGTCAGGTATTCGACGAGTTCAGAGATAGACAATACCCTGATGAACCTGATAATGCTTTACATGTTATCCACCCGTTCGAAATTCCAGAATGGTGGCCTAGATTTGTCATTGGAGATTGGGGATTCGCTGCAATGACATATGTTGGTTTTTATGCAGTAAGTCCACAAAAGAGATTATATCTCTATCGTGAGATTTACTGGATTAAAACCAAGATTGAAGATTGGGCTCCTGTCGTTAAGGACTATTGCGATAGAGAGAATCCAAAGATTATTAAATGGTGTAAGTCGGTTACTCAAGAGCGAGGCCAAGAACATACTATTCAACAACAGATTGAACAAGCACTAGGTAGACCAATTGAATTATCTAATAACTCACCTGGCTCTAGAGTATCAGGTAAAATGCTTGTCCATGAGTATTTGCGATGGAAGCAGAAGCCTGTTATACCACAAGCCGATATGCCAACTTATTCTGAGGAATATGCAATGTGGCTCCTCAGAAACAAAGGCATGGAAACTTACAGGGACTATCTTAAACTATTCGACCCTCCTGAACCGGAAGTTAATATTCCAAGATTACAAATCTTTAGGTGCGATGAATCAACACATGAAGGACATCCTAATTGTTGTCCCTTAATGATTGATGCGATTAGAGCTTGCTCTTATGATAAAAAGAGTAAAGAAGGTAAACCTGCCGAAGACGTAGCAGAATTTGACGGGGACGACCCTTACGATGATTTGCGCTACGCAGTAGACACGGCTGAGAGATACTTCGATAGTGCAGTATCTGAATTTCAAAAACTACAGAAGCAAGATGAAATTACTCGTAGACTATCAGCCAATAATGACTTCACAGCATACTATCGGAATATGAGACAGATTGAATCAGGCACAGTTCAACAGCCAATTAGGAGATTTCACAAACGTGGCTAATGTATATCTAGTGCGTCATGGTGATGCAGTAGGAACTAAAGGTAAATTTCATGGAATGAAAGATTCTCCTCTCACTACTAAAGGAGTTCAAGAAGCACAACGACTTGCTGAGACATTAAGTAAATCAGGAATTAACTTCAAGAAAATTTATTCCAGTCCACTAAGTCGAACTGCTGATACTGCGGAGATTATTAGTGAAGCCACTGGACTCCCCGTTGAGTATCGTAAAGAATTATATCCACTAGACTTAGGAGCATACGTTGGCAAATCCACTGATGAATACAAAGAGGATGTCAAGCATCTTATCCTCAATCCTAATGAACCCATACCCAATGGTGGCTCTGTTAGCCAGTGGGCTAAGTCTTACATACCTTTTGCCAACAAGTTTCTCTATGACGGTTCGGATGATAACGTCATATTTGTTACTCATGGTAGAAATATTCTCCTTACTAAAGCAGACATCAAACTAGGCAATAACGAACGATTTGACAATAAGTGGTTAGCTAACAATGATATCTCCACTGAGCATGGTGGTTATGCCATTGCAAATGGAGATGAAAATAAATTCGATATTATTACACCTAAGCAGAGTGTAGCAGGAGTATCCTAATGTTCTTACTAGAGTGGTATCGTCAATGGTGTGAAATTCGTTGGCACAATAAATCAATTAAAGCTGAATACGCTCGCCGAGTTTCTCAAGACCAACATGAAGTTAAAGGACTAGACATCTGTCAGTCTTGCGAAACTTTACGACATCAACTTGAAATTGCTAACTTCGAGAAGAAACAACTATTAGATAGATTACTTAAAGTTCCAGAACCACCAACAGAGCGAACTATAGCTCCTGAACCACTAGCTAAAATGCCACGAACTATTCCGTGGAAAGTTAGACAGCAGATGTTAGAAGCTGAAGATAGAGCTAAGTTTGCTGCACAACAACAGGCTGCTAAACAGGATGAAGGTAAGCCTATTGTTGATGTTGCAGATATGGAAAGAGAATTAGACGTTGCCTCAGAACAACGCGAAGCCACAACAGGCAACTAATAAATCAATAGACGATTCAATGCAGTCTGCATTAACTAGGGCTCTGTCTAAAATGCCTAATGTGCAGAGACCTATATTGATGCCGTCTAATGATAATATCGTTAGTAAGTTTATGTCTCCTCGCGATGCTTATGCGCGCACGGGACGATTTACAGGTCACATCCTTTACAATCAAGATGCGGTTAAAGACCTATCTGATGATGAAAAAGAAGATGTGATGACACATGAACTTACACATACCAAGCAAGCACAAACTACACCTTGGTATAAAATGGCGTGGAATACATTAACTAACAATACTAATCCCCCTGCTGGATTACCAGCATCATCTCCAATCAATAATTCATACTCATGGAATCCATTGGAGATGGAAGCCTTCGAAGCAGAAAGACAACGCAATATTCTTAAAGCTGGATATTCTGACCCACAAACAGGTGCGAGGGATATTCAGTTACCATCTGCTAGGAGAAAGTAATGGCTATCGATACTGGGCCGTCAAAGAAGTTCATGGAAAAAACTACTTTGAAAATTAAAAAGAAGCTGCCCGGTGGCGGTAAAATGAAGATTAAGAAGACTACTTTTAAGCCAATGGGTAAGAAAAACTTTGGCCGTGGTAGTATTCGAACTAATCAGAATCCTGGTGGGACTAAGAATCCGATGCCATCACGGTTAAATGCCGATATTGGATTCGATTACTAATATGCCTTGGGACCAAGTAATGCACAAATGGAAACAAGGTGCATTACATTCAGGCTCTAAATCAGGTAAGAAAGTAACTAATCGAAAACAAGCTATTGCAATAATGTTATCTGAGAAGCGTAAAGCTGATTCAGGTAATAAAGAGTATCAGAAGATAGACACGTCACCTTCAAAGAAGATTAGACGAAAGAGAGGAGTATAATGTTTCCTCCTGGAAATATGCCTCCCGGTGTGCAGACAGGACCTTCACCATCATTCATGCAACGTATGAAGTCTGCTATGACTGGTGGATTGAATAAAGCTGCGCAAGACTATGGCGACCCTACAGCCGCTGGTATTGCAAGGCAAACTAGTCAAATGCTTCCGCAGAATAAACGTAAGAAAAATCAGCCACAACTACCTGTTAATGGTCCTCGCGGAATGCAACCTGCAACGAACATTATGCAGACACCAGGTGGAGCACCAAATCCCTATTCATCTGGTGAGTCTCGTAGTAGTGATGGTGGCATTGTCAAAGGTCCAACTACGATGCCATTCCCAATGTCACCAATGCCTCCAACTAATATTGTTCCTTCAGGTGGAATGTCTATGCCTGGTATGGGTGGTGGTATGAACCAGCCTCCCCCATTTTGGAGCATGTATAATCAAAATCGTCCGCAAATGATGGGTTAAGATGGCTAAACTCCCAGACGAGAAAATTCAAGGTCTTCTTAAAGAAGTGTTAGACCACTTCGATAAAGAAGATAGAGCTGTGCGTGAACGTCAAATTCGCACATGGCGTAGATTAAAACTTTTCTGGGAGGGATTCCAAAAAGCGTGGTATTCCGAAGTAGCTCACGATTGGCGTATATGGGACGAGGATTTCGAGAACGATTCTGACCAGTCCTATTACGATAAGCCTATCAATGTTTTCAGAGCTTATCTCGAAAGTATCATCGCTGCCCTTTCTATTACTGTTCCTCCCATTAAGTGTTTTCCTGATGATGCTGATGACCCTCTTGATTTGTCTACAGCCAAGGCAGGAGATAAGGTTGCGCAACTGGTTTATCGTCACAATGATGTTAGTCTTCTTTGGCTTCATGCTCTGTTTATCTTTTGTACAGAGGGCATGGTAGCGTTCTATACGTATCCTAAAGAAGATAAGGACTATGGAACCTACAAAAAGAATGTAGAAGAAGACGAAGAAGAAAATCATCAATACACTAGTTGTCCTAACTGTGGATTTCAAATTGAAGATTCAATGGTCGACCCTGCTGCTCTACAGAATAGTATGGAGTTGCAGGAAGATAAATTCATGCCAGATGATGAGGATATTCCTATTCAGGATGTCGTGCAAAATCATCCTGATGAGGAATTGTGTCCTGCATGCATGAAACTGATTATTCCTCAAATCTCGCAAGAGAAACTAATTGTTACTAAGATTGTTGGTTCTACTGAGGAACCGAAATCACGAGTTCATATTGATGCGTGGGGTGGCTTGTATGTAAAAGTCGCCAACTATGCACGTAAGCAGTGTGATACTCCATACTTGGTTTATTCTTACGAAACACACTACGCGATGGCCGTAAATCATTATGACCATCTCAAGGGTAAGAAGTGGGTTGATTTTAAACAAAAGGTTTCAGGTTCAGCAGGTGTTAGGGACCCATATGAACAGTGGGGTCGTCTTAGTCCACAATACCAAGGCGAATATCCTGTTAACGCTGTTACTGTTCGAAATGGATGGCTGCGTCCTGCTGCTTTTAATATTCTAGGTAGCATTAATGATATTAATGCACTTAAGGAAGCATATCCAAATGGCGCGAAGGTCGTTTTCATTAATGATGTCTTCGCTGAAGCAGAAAATGAATCGTTGGATGATGCTTGGACTATTCTTTATAATCCTCTTTCCGATTATATTCATTTTGACCCTCTTGGTCTATTGCTCGTATCCATTCAGGAAATTACTAACGACTTGGTCTCTCTCACACTCCAAACCATAGAACATGGTATTGGACAGACTTTTGCTGACCCTGGAGTATTGAATTTCAATGCATATCGCCAGATGGAATCAATCCCTGGCGCAGTATACGAAGCTACTCCTAAAACGGGTAAGGGTATTGGTGATGCATTCTACGAAGTAAAGACTGCAACACTTTCACCTGAAGTAATGCCGTTCGCTAACAATATTCAATCACTTGGTCAATTGGTATCAGGTGCATTGCCATCATTGTTTGGTGGAGCATTAGAAGGTAGTGAGACCGCTTCTCAATATTCAATGTCTCGCGCTCAGTCGCTACAGAGACTTCAGAATGTTTGGAAGATGTTCACTACATGTTGGAAGCAAGTCTTTGGTAAAGCTATTCCGATGTATATTGACATCGCTAAGGAACAAGGCGATGAACAAGATGTTACTCGTGATAAGTCAGGTAACTTCATCAATGTATACATTCGAAGGGCTGAACTAGAAGGAAAGATTGGTAAGATTGAGTTGGAAGCTAACGAAAATCTACCAATTAGTTGGTCTCAGCAGAAGGATGTCATTATGACACTTCTGAACGCGGGGAATCCAGAAATTCTATCTATTCTGGGCGCACCAGAGAATCTACCTGCAATTAGAGAACATATTGGATTAACTGATTTCTTTGTTCCTGGTGAGGATGATGTTGAGAAACAATACGATGAAATTAAACAGTTATTGAATTCTCAGCCTATTCCTACTGGCAATCCAAAGATGCCGTTCTACCCATCTGTGGAAGTAGATGAAACTTTTGACAATCACTCAGTAGAATTTGAAATAGTTCGTTCATGGGTTATCAGTGAGGCTGGTAGACAAGCCAAGATTGATAATCCTGACGGTTATAAGAACGTAATGTTGCATGGCATTATGCATAAACAAGCAATGATTGCACAAATGCCACCACCACAACCTCCACAACAGCCGGGTAAAAAAGGTGCTCCACCGGCCAAAAAATCTAGAGTATCACAACAAGAAGCACCCATAATGGGAGAAGGTAATGTTCAAACTACTCACTAATCATCGTATTCAATTGCCCTTCTTTTCTCCTGCTGAATCTAGTGGCGGTGGTCCTTCTATGGAGGATACTGCTCTCAGTGTAGATGAAGCTATTGACTTTCTTGGCGATGATGATAACGAAGAAGACGTTATTAATCTCGACGAGAAGGGGAAAAAGACGGATGACAAAAAGACTGACGATAAGAAGGATGAGAAGAAAGGAAAAGTTGATACTAAGGGAGATGAAGACACTGACGAATCAGATGATACTGAGGAAGAGGATGATGAGAAGGATGAACTAGCAGAATTAGAAGCTGAGTTAGAGGAACCCGATGAAGATAAACTCGAACTTGTTACGCCGGTTCGACGTCGGGAAATTCTTGCTAAGTATCCGAATCTTTTCAAAGAATTTCCATATTTGGAGAAAGCGTATTACCGCGAACAGCAATATACCGAAATTTTTCCTACTCTTGATGACGCTAAAACCGCTATCGAGAAATCTGAGACACTAGACAATTTTGAACAGGATGTGATGAGTGGTAATCTTACTACCATTCTCCAAACTGTTAAAGATTCGAATCCCAATACATTCCTGCGAATTGCCGATGGTTGGCTCAATACACTAAGTCAGGTTGACGAAAAAGCCTACTTCCATGTATTGGGTAATATTGGCAAGATGACTATTGCTGGAATGGTGCGCGAAGCCAAGCGTAGTGGTAATGAGGAGTTGGGCAAAGCTGCTCATATTCTCAATCAGTTTATGTTTGGAACTTCTGATTACACTCCTCCTTCACACTTGGCTAAAGAGGAGCGTGAGGAAGATAATACACGCGAAAAACAAATTTCAGACCGTGAGCGTCAATTTGTTACGCAACAATTTGAATCTGCTCGCGATGATTTGAATACTCGCGTAAACAACGCATTTGTTAAAACTATCGACCAGAATCTCGACCCACGCGAATCAATGACAGCATATGTTAAGAAGAATGCTACTCGCGAGGCAATGGATTTGCTGGACAGACTTATCAATCAAGATACTAGGTTTAGAACATTGGTTGATAAACTCTGGGATAGAGCATTTCAATCAAATTTCTCACGTAAGTCACTAGATGATATCCGTTCTGCCTATACCGCAAAAGGTAAGTCACTGTTGCCTGCAGTCATTAAAAAGGCCAGAAATGAAGCGCTCCGTGGTATGGGTAAACGTGTAAGGGAAGATAGTAGTGAAGAAAGACCTTCTCGTAAAGGTCCAGTACCCGGTGGACGGCCATCGTCCCAAAACTCTAAGGGTGGCAAAATCACTGAAGCGAAAGATATTCCGAAAGGAATGTCTACACTAGAATTTCTGAACAGTGACTAGGAGTTGGAATGGCTGTAGTTGAGTCTCAAGTAGCCGGTCTGGAACTTGAGCGGGTTATTCCGAAAATTCGCGTACTGTTTGAACGAGACGACAAATTCTACGCCAACATTAAAAAGCGTGACGTAGAAAAAATCTCTAACAGACAGATGCGTATCCCGCTCGAACTTAGACCTGGTGGCTCATTTGGATATTTCAATCCAGATGGTAGCGACCTTGGTCGAGGTGGTGGTCCTACTTTCGACAAGGCTGTTGTTAATGCCGTGTTCGTTAGTGAGAACATCGAATACACGAAGCTCACTCAGTGGTCTACTGATGATGAGCGTAAGGCTGTAACTAATGGCGTCAGGAGACTGACTGCCACGGCATTGGATGAACTGCGTAGACAGCTTGACGCACAGATGATGCAGTCTGGTGATGGTGCTATCGGCACTGTTACTACAGTTGCAACAGCTGCTGGCGTTGATACTTATACGCTTACTACTGACGGGTTCGGTGCTCGTCTTATGCGTTTCGGTCAGACTATTCAGTTGTTCGATACTACATTGAACACACTGCGTGGTTCTGGCACTATTACTCTTTGGGACGTTCCCAATAAGACTATTCAGGTTACACCGGCTATTGCTGGTGCAGTCGCTACTGATAGGATTGTGACGAATGGTATTTCCTCGCCAACGTCGATGCCTGCTTTGTTTGGTGTTCCTTACCATCATAGCAATGCATCGGCTGGGACTTGGCTTGGTTTTAGCCGCGCTGCAACTCCTGAAGTCCGTGCAAATAGAGTTAATGCTGCATCAGCTGCACTAGCATTGCCTTTCCCACGTCTCGCCATTAACAAGATTGGTGACCGTGTTGGAATTGACAATAGTTTCAAACCTCGCGCATGGATGCATCCCGCACAGGTGCAGGCATACGAGGAAATTGGACAGCTGATTATTACTATTTTCAAGGAAGCGAAAGATGAATCCTTGAACATGTATTTCGGTAATGGTAAGGGTTCCGGTATGCAAATGGCCGGAGCCAATGTTACAGCGTCCTTTAACTGGGACCGCACTAGAATTGACTTTGTCGTTGACGAAGTGTGGGGACGTGGTGAGATTCTTCCCATCGGATTCTATACAACTGATGGACGTCGAATCTTTGAAATCCGCGGACCTTCGGGTGGTGTTGTGACTGCCGACATCTTTTATATGGTGTGTGGTATGCAGACGTTCGTTAGCAATCCTGCTGCCTGCTCCTTTATTGATACGTTGGCTGTTCCTACAGGTTATTAAGGAGATATACAATGCCTTCTAATGACCTGAATTTCCAAGCTCTCAGCACTGTTCAGGGTGCAGGTGCTCAGAAACCACCCACTATTGCGTCAGCGGCATCAGTTGCACCAACTACATTTCTCACTTTTATTAGTGGAACTGTAGCTATTGCCACTGTTGTTCCGCCTGAAGATGGGGCTCATATGCTCATCTTCATTTTCACTACAACTACTCCAACAGCATTCACCACAACTGGTAACATTAAGACGGCGGTTGCGCCTACTCAGAATGTGCCTGTTGCGATGATTTTCAATCCTGTTGATGGTAAATATTACCCAGGTCGTATGGGTATCACAACCAATACTTAGTTATGGTTGCACTAAGTAAAGGTTCTCAGTTAACTATTGTAAGTAATACTATTACTCCTACACATGATGTCCACCATGTCACAGGTGATTATGGTGACCATATTAGCACAATCAATGTTCCAAGTCCTGATTTTTGTGGATTCTTGGTATTGATTGGTGATGATAATGGTAATGTGCTTTGGGGTGATGGTAATATCAATATTAGTGGTAGTGTAAGTTTGGGACACCATGCTACAGTATTAGTATATGATCCTGATACTGATAAATGGTATGCTCCAATAGATTAGGAGACTGACTATGGTGAGCCAAGTTGATATCAGTAAGGCATTAACCATCGGTGGTTGGATGACCGAGAAAGAATTAACTTGGCTCGCCTCTATGGCCAATAAACACCAATATATAGTTGAATTTGGTGTATTATATGGTCGCTCTTGTAGGGCATTAGCTGATAATTTACCAGTCAATGGTAAGGTATGGGCTGTAGACCCTTGGGCTGGTGATTATTATTCTGAAGAAGGAAATCCAATTGGAATTACAACTTATGTAATGCCCCACTTCATTCATAACTTATCGGATAAGATTCGCGAAGGCAAAGTAGAACCTGTTCGAGAATTTTCTTATCGTTTTTCATTACCACATAAAGTTGACATGGTTTTCATTGATGGAGACCATAGATACGAAACAGTAGTGAAAGATATTAAGAAAGCACTTGAACTAGTTAAAGACGGCGGTCTAATTTGTGGTCATGACTATAATCATCCAAATTGGCCGGGTGTAAAGAACGCTGTTGATATTTGGTTTGACTCAATTAAATTGGAGGATACAATATGGTCAACAATAAAGTCCTGATTGGTGTGATTACGATGGAATATGGTCGTAGAGCAGATTTCTACGATTATTATAATTTACTAATTAAGCCTGAAGGTTCAATGGTTCTATTCAGGCACGATAGTTCTCCTGCACATGGTAGAAACCTTTTAATTCAAGCTGCGCAGGAGAATAATTGCACTCATGTTCTTTTAATTGACGATGATATGGCCTACAAGCCAGATGCATTACTTAAATTACTTGAGCATGATAAAGATATTGTTTCTGGTCTTTATCTTCATCGTTCATATCCTCATGCTCCATTGGCAATGGATTTAGCTGATGACAATGGTAGCTGTGCTCCAATGTATTTATTGGATACTATGCAGGGACTACAACCGATTGTCGCTGCAGGATTTGGATTTTTACTTGTTAAAACTTCAGTCTTTGATAAGTTGGAAAAACCATATGTTCGATTGGGTGAATTAGACCCAGAACAGTGGTGTGACGATATTGGATTCTTTAATCGTGTTCGTAAAGCAGGCATTCAATCGTATGTTGATTTGGATGTAAGAATCGGACATATGGGTTCCATGACTATTTGGCCTAATTACGAAGGTGGTCAATGGCACTCTATGTATGATACCAATGGAGTTGGTGGAATTAATATTCCACAAATTCCCAAATACGGAGAAGACAAATAATGTCACACGCTATTGTTCATGCAGAACTAGAAGCCGTTAAAGGCGATAAAGTTAAACTAATGCAGCAATATGGAGAAAAACTTCAAGCAATCTTGAATGAATATGGTGGGAATCTTAGTGACATTCCGATGGATGCCACGCATCCCTATCATAAAATTCAAGACAAGATTCGCATTCTGGGTGCAATGTCTCAATCAGAACTTACTGCATCGAGGCTTGAACCTGATAAGGAACTAGAATTAAAGAATAAGAGTAAAAAGAAATGAGACCCCCATTAGTTGAAACTCTCGAATACATTAACGAACAACTAACTCGGCATTATGGTATTGCTACTGATAATGGCAAACCAATTTGGCGTGTAGTTGCTTCATGGGACCAATACGAACATAGACTACAAAGTCATGTTGACGGAATGCAATTGTTGCATCCAGAAGTTAGATTGGTTCCTAAATACAATCAAAAGGATGCGGATTACAGAGACCAATATGTTTTGGAACATCTTGTCGTAGTTCCAATTCAAAACATGATTGATTTACCCTCATCGGCTCAATCGTATGAACCTCATTACTTCTTTCGTTCAAATGTTACAGGAGAACCTTTACCTCCTAAGTTTTATCCTGCTAAATTTCTCATTGATGTATTTTACGCTGCTCAAGGAAAGAATAAAGGATTAGCGAAATACGTTGATGAAGAAGCATTACATCCTGCCGAAATGCGCGAGGCAAGATTAAAGGAACTGGAAGAATATCTCTTTGGTGACGAATCCTTCTTAATGGCAAGAACTGTTACAGGTGAAGCTGTGGCATATACTGGCGAGCCCAAAATTAAGCCAGTCAGTGAGGAGTGATATGGGTGCAGTTGGTGCATTTCCCGGTATTGATTGGAAGCGTAGGACTATTCGTGGTCCTGTGAATCCACTAGACAAAGCTACTATTGTCTCAATTTGTCCCAAAATCCTTCATGATAAGAAACATACTCTTAGTCCCGGTGAATGGACAGTTAAACCGGGCACACTTGATAATCCTTCAGTATTAGTAGTTGGTCCTTCGTCATGGTGGCGAGACATTGACGAGGAACAACCTATTCTGGAAATTCCTGTCTCCGCTATTACTATTGCACAGTCGGTTGTTACAGACTATTGCAATGGTATGGTTGCATGTGACATGGATTCCGCGCGTCCTGGCTGGTTCTATGTGCTAGGATGTAAATTTAAGACTGAGCCTGGTAAGCAGGAAGAAGTAGACGAAGCTGCTACTAAGGCTTGGATTAAAACAGATTTCAAGCGTGAGTTAGAATTAGCTGTAGCGCGCCAGAAGAACTGGTATCAAATCCTAGTTCAAATGGGTGATTCGCTGTGGGCTCGTTCTAATGGTAATCCACTTGTTCTTAGTGACGATATGCGATTGGCTGCGCGAGAGTTAGGTATTCAGGCCAATAAAGATTGGATGAAAGACTTTCTCGCTGTCAATATGGTTCGTTGCAAGGCTTGTGGTCAGTTGCGTAATCCGGAATATCCGATGTGTGCGACATGCAGAAATATCGACATGACGCATCCAGGTGCAAAGGATTTGAAATTCGCTGCACTGTAAGGAGGATAGATGTCATCTGCAGATTTGGTAGCAAGCACAGTATTAGACCAAGTAGCTGTGCTACTTAACGACCCTGTAAAGGGAACGTATCCCTATACTGTAACTATACCTTATCTGCAGATGTCATTACAGGAACTTCGAGAACATTTTGAACAGAATGATATTCCAGTAACTAGAAAGACAGGTTCTCCAATTATTACGATGCAAGTTGGTCAAACTACAATCACATTTGATGCTGTAGGATTGCCTAAACTGCCTGATGATTTGGTGGAACCATCACAATTATGGGAATGTCCTACTGGAACTAATCAATGGATTCCCATGACTAAACGTGATTATCTTCCACACTATCTCGAACAGGTTCAACAAAGTCAATTTGTTTATTATACATGGAATCAACAGCAAATTGAATTCCTTCCAGCTAACGCAGTTATTGATATCAAGATTGACTATGTTGCTGAACTATTTCAATCATTCGTAGACCAAAATTCGCCAATTAATGTTATTAACTCACGTTCCTTCCTTGAATATCGCACTGCTGGGTTGTGCGCAGAATTCATTGAAAGGAATATGGAGAACGCGCAAGGACTAAACAGTTATGCAGTTCTTGCAATGGATAGGGTAACTGGTATTGGAACTAAAGGTAGACAGAATATCATGACTAGACGTCAACCATTTCGTGCAGGGTATAAGAAACGAGGGTGGATGACATAGGCAAGGTGTTCTGAATGTAGAGAACCTACATTCGTCCAAAAGGGATGGAACATGCCATACAACAAAGGACAGGGTAGTTTCGGTGTTACTAAAGGTAATATGTTCGCAATGTTGCGACAGCTTACCGAAGGTCAAGGGTCTGTTAACGAAGCAGACCAATATGGTGCGGGTGGATTGCAGGTTATTAAATCCACCTATGATTTTGCAGTAGATGGTGGTTTAGTTGGCACTATTCTACTAAATCAATCTCTCATTGTTCCTGCTGATTTCGTAGTTCTTGGTGGTATCGTTGCTCCTATCACTACTCTTAACGGTGGTGGCGGTGCAACAGTTGCTATCGGTTTTGGTAACGGTGCTCAGGTTGCTGCTTTAAAAGCTGCTGCTGGCTTCGCTACATATGCCGCAGGCACACCACTCACTCTAATTCCAGCATGGTCTAGCGCGTATGTAGTGAATGCTGCTGATGCGAAAATTAGCATCACTGTAGCTGTAGCTGCGCTTACTGCTGGTAAGATGGCTATTCACATCGTTGGCGTGCCATACGGGACATAAACAATGAGAGGCCATACTCCGATTGTTCTTGATAAGTTTAACGGACTCTGGGATAGAGGTGACAGTGAATTTACGCCTTTAGACCATTTCTCCGATTGCAATAACATTCGGTATTTTGGCCAATTCTCATTTGGGAGCCGGTTTGGTTTTGCACCTAATCAAAATCTACCGGTTCCCACTACTAATATTAAACGTATCTACAACTATCCTACTAACACAGCTAATACCATTCTCGTTCTAGATAAGGATGGTAGTATTTGGCATGTAGTAAATCCGACTACTGTTTTTGGACCAATTCTAACTATTCCAGCTATGACTGACTTTGCTATGCAGCCATACGCGGGTAGGGCTTATATTACGCCCTTCACGACAGAGGTGCAGGGTGCATTGAATATTGAACGTGGATTATCTGGTGAATCACTATATGTATATAAAGGTGATGGTTCTGCGGCGAGACATGCAGGTGGAACTGCTCCCACTGTTAATATTAGTGTAGTAGAAGCAGGCGCGGGACATACTGACCCTGGTGTGCATATATTCGGTTATGTCTACGAGACAGATACTGGATATCTTACAGCCCCAGGAGGGCTCGTTGCATTTACGACTACTGGTGCCCTTGCACTTAATTTCAGCAGTATTGCTAATAGTCCTGATGCTTTCGTTGTTAAAAAACATTTGGTTGCGTCTAAAGTAATCACAGGTTTTAACGGAGATGTTAATGGATACGACCTATTCTTCATCCCCGGCGCAGACATTCCCAACAACGTCACAACAATCCTCAATGGCATATCATTCTACGACCAAGATTTATTGGATGATGCCACGCACCTCAAAAACAACCTTCCGCTCATTCCTGCTGGTGTGGGCCTTTGTCTTTATCACAATCGGCTTATGTCTTGGACAGAGCACGATAATACTTCAGTGGTTAGAGTATCTGCTGTTGGTGAGCCTGAAGCCTTTGATGATGTTGACGGATTACTATTGGTCCCACCAGATGGTAATCCTCTCACTAATGGTTTTGAGCTTCGTGACGTATTTTATTCTACAAAACGCAACAAGACCGTTAGTTTCGTCGATAACGGGGATTTGCCTTCTACTTGGCCTCTTACTACTGTCGACAACGCTATGGGCACTGGGGTTCACGGTGTTGCGACAGTTGTGGATGCTGGTTCTGGGAACGTAGACTATGCAATCATAGCTACGTATCGTGGACTGTGCTTGATGAATGGTCGATATATCCTACCTGAATTGAGTTTCAAAATTCAGAACAGGTGGGTGAATATGAATTTTAAAAATAATTTCAGAATTGTTCAAATTGTGAATGATTCTGTCAATCAGGTTCTATATTACATAGATACTAATCGAAATATCATGTATGCGGACTATAAGAACGGATTTGACCCGAAAAGTATTCGATGGTCTCCGTGGACTTTTCAATACTTCGTCAACACACTCTGTCTTGTCAATGTCAGCGATTTGATATTGGGAGTTGACCAAGTATGAGTCAAGTTGTTCCAAATCAGTTAGAAGTTGAGATTCTAACGAATCTTTTAAACACTGCAATCACATTACGATTGTATGGGAATAATGCTACACCGGCTGCTGGCTCTACTGCGGCATCATTTACAGAGATTGCTGGTGGGGGTTACGCCGCTAAAGCATTAACATTTGCAAACTGGGTTATTACAGCAGGAGACCCCTCAACAGCACAGTATAATGCTGTTCAGCAATTCATTTTTACTGGTGTAATTAACGCGCCGGGAACAATTTACGGTTATTATGTTACTCGCAATAGTGATGGACACTTATTGTGGGCTGAAAGATTTGCAGCTGCATTAGTTCCATTCGCACCTATTGCGGGTAGCCAAATTAACATTTTGCCGGCATTTTCGGCACAGAGTCAATTCTAATGGCTATTCAATACTTCATGACGTATTTGATTACTATCAGAGACCCTGCTATCTATGCATTGGCTCTGACTTTAACAAATTCATCAGGATTACTAGAACTTGCACCTCGCGACGCATGGACTAGACTAGGTGGAACATTCCCATATCCAACTGGGGATGTATCGCATCTACCTATGGATATGACTTTCTTTGGAGTATATTCTCCTGGTATTCAAATTGGATTTCCAGGCCCATCTGGCGTATTTGTTGATGATACAGTATTAACACTTCCAACTGTTCATGCACAAGCAGGTGTCCCTGCATCTATTTGGCCTGCTGATTCGCCAGCTAAAGATGGTATATTCACATGGTCTGGTGTGATTATGCAATCTTCTGCGGCTGGTGCAGCTATTACTCCACCTGTTCCAACATTATCTCCTATTCCACAACGTAGGCATTTAGGTGGAAGGGAAATGAATAACTTTAATACTGCACTGATGGAAGGTGGCAGTATTAATAATCAAAGCCAAGTAAGTAGAGATGCCTCACGCGTAGGTGATGGTTTTGGTTGGGCATTGCGAGGCGGTGCATCAACTAATACGTGGGGTAGAACTCCTACTCAATTTAGAAGTATTGCTGATATAACTAGAATGTGGGATAGGTTCTACTTTAGAGTAAGAGCACTACCCTCACAAGCTACTCCTATTGGAATATGGGGATTTTTAACTCTTAACTCTGCATCCGTAAGTTCGAGAATTAGAATTACTCAAGGTGGTGTTGCCCAGATAACATCAATGGATGCTGGAGGCACCGAAACTGTTAGAGCTACATTAATTAGCTCTATTGTTCTTAATCAATGGTATCGAGTCGATGTTCTTGTTAAATGCGATTCTACATTTCCTGGTGTAGGATTTGCTGCATATTATCTTAATGGTGTAGCAATTGCAAGTTCTCCATTAGGTGGACAGGCAGTATCTATTCAGCAATTTCAACTTGGTAAGTATAATTCAGTTACTGACCATGAATTTGAAGTTGACTTTGATGATTGGATTAATTCTGATTGGCCTGCTAATTTTTCTACAACTACAGTAGGTAACCAATCTTCATTAAATGATAATGGTCAATATTCTATCGATTGGTTAACTGGTTCGCATGTGCGCGTTCATAATTGTGTGTCAGTTGGTAGTCAGGTTAACTGGAATCCTGCTACTATGGGAGTTGGTATATTTAATGACCAACCACCTGATGCGCGCTTGGGAACTGTAGAGGCAACATCTACTACTTCAGGTGCTACACTTGAGGGAGTAACTGATGCACTCACTCTAGCAAATTTAGCCGGACTTGAATCATCTATTGGTGTAGCTGCTGGTATCGTAGGTGTTGTAAGTAAAAGTTCAGCAGCGGGTGAAACTACAGGTCAATTAGGTTATAGAATTGCGGGAGCTGCTGCTGTTACAGTTCCAATCAATGAAGGATTAGGTGAAACTAACGTCTCTGTTCCATATTTTCCAATTTTGGGAAATTTTCCAGTAGAAGTATCACCTCTTTCGGTTACTAAACTTAAGTCAACTAATGCTAACACTAATACAGTTAGTATGTTGGCTATTGTTGTTGAATATATTGGAGTATGGGGCCCAGAAGATAACCCAACCTTTGTGTTGGCGAATAATCTAAAGCGTTTTAATATTCATAATTCACGTTACTTTGGTAGTCAATATACTGGTCTTGGTTCTAGACAAGTTGCGACTACTCATGCAGTGGGTGGAACTTATACTGGTAATGGAACTTATCAGGAAATTACATTGCCAACAGCTTGTCACTTCTTGTTAATTCGAGAAGCTGATGGTGCAGGTGGACAAGCTGGTATTAGAATGTTTGGCTCTGGGACTTATTCCCATAGTGGTCAACAGGCTAATAGTCTTGGTCAAGTAAGAATGTTCTTTGATATAACTAATCAGTTGTATAAATTTTCAACTGCCGGAACTGGAGCTAATAGCTATAATAATCCTGCAACCGTGTATCAATATATTGCATGGTGTGACCCTGGAATGCGATGGTCAATTTGTGGTGCATTTTCGCATGAAAGTGCTGCATCTACTCCTAAAGCTAATCCATTAATTGACTCTGCATTCGCAGCTGACTGTGGTTTTGGAATGTTGGAGGATTTAACTTCTGATGGTAGCAGCAATATATTTTTCAGAGGTTCCGGAAGTGTTGGTGCTAATGATGCATCTGACGTGAATGGTGGTGCATTAATTACTACATTTGGTAATTTTAGTGCCGGATTTTTTAATTCAGGCGCTAAAATGCACACAATACCAAGTGCAAATTATATTCTGTTCCGACTATCAGATTCAGGTATTGACTCTACATCCGTAATGATTCAACAAGTTACTTATGTAGGAAATGCAACAAATCCTCGCACTATCAATTTGACTCCTGTTTCGAATAGATTTCCATTATTTGTTTCAGTATCTCCTAATGCTGGAGCTAATTCATTTTATCGTGACCCATCACATACAGGGTCAAATAGTTGCACTTGGTCAACTAATAGTAATAATGCTACTGGTATTACAGCAGTTGCGAAAGACCAAATTACTGTTCAATCATCTCTGAATCAGAATGGTGTAAGTTATACAGTATTCGTTATCTGTGGTGATACCTCAGGAATGAATAATGGTGACTTTAGTCCTAATTATCAAGTAGGCGCGCCAGCTAACTACCTTGACCCACAATTCAATAATGGAGTTACCATTCTTGGCTCAGGTGGACTAGTTCTCGATGGCGTGGCATCACTTGGAGTTTTAAAGAATATTTCTGGACTATATCAATTAACTCCTGGATTGACTCATGATACTTTACAGGATACACAAGTAGGACAACCAAGTGTTAATGTAAAGATACCTGACCCGACATTCAAAACAGGATATATAGGTGGCTAAGTCATCTGGTGGAATTGAATACGAACATCATATAGTTGGTGTTCGTCAGCGTATTAACGGTTCTGGTCATCTTTTGATGAGTCTTGAGAGTTATCAGGCTGTTAATACCTTTACCATGCTTTCACTACCATTACTAACATCTACTCCTAATGAGCCAATGCGCACATCTAACTTTCAAAGTCAGAGAGTGCGTTATGTTGGTAAGGTGACTACGATTGATGATAATTTCCAAATTGGTCGTATTATTATTTACGCTAAACCAGTTTCTGTGGAATATCCACAAACAACGTAATGGCTCTTTCAACTCAGACACTTGATAGACTGAAGTCACAGCTATTAACTTCAGGTCTACAACAACGAAACAGTTCATTATATCAAGTAATTGACCAACTCATTGATTATGTTCGTTCACTTAATCAAGCTACTTTTGGAACTTCTACTAGCGGTGGTTCTGGTGGTGGAGGGATTGCTAACGATACTTTTATTACCGTCGCTAACGAGACGGGTACGCTTCCTAATAGTAGGCAGTTGGTTGCCGGTGATAATATTACTCTTGATACTTCTGCTCCTGGACAAATAAAAATAAGTGCGTCACTGACTCAAGATGTAATAACTAAGATTATTAATCAGATGGTCACAGTAAGGACTACTGAAATTGAGATTCCATTTAATCGGAAGAACGGCAAGATAATTATTAAAGGTTCATTTACTGATGAACAGGTGGGAGCACCTGTATTTATATCTCAAGTTCCGGATAAAAACTCTGACGCAACTTTCATTCAATTTATCGGTCAAGTTATAGATACTAAGAAATTACAAGTATATTGGCAGGCTCCATTTGGAGCACCTCGTAAGATGAAAGTCAATTACCTGATAGGAGCTTAAATGGCAACAGTTGATTCACCAGATACACCTGGAGTATCTGCACAAGTAGACCCTACATATCTGGCATTACGTACTTCGTTAATGCCACGCGATTGGAATCTCGCTGAACCTCACATTGGCAATCATCAGAAAGGTTCATGGAGAACTGGTAACTGTACTGTTATTGCTTCAGGTGGAGCAATTTTCTCACTACTCTGGTCTAATCCTCAATTTAACTTTTTACTTCAGAGACTATCCGTTTCAGCAGCTATTCAGACTGCATTTGGTGCTGCACAAGAACTAGCTGTTGATTTGGTGCGTGTAATCAATTTCAGTGCTGCTGATACTGGTGGCACATTGCTTACACCATTTCTCAAATCACTAATCAAAGATACTAATATGGGACCATCACAGGTTCCTAGTGCTCGTATTGCTACAACTGGCGCACTTACAGCAGGAACTGGAACTGCTGAAGTAAACGTAATCGCGCAGGATTCACTACCTATTGGTAACGTGGCTGGTAA
>Ga0126369_10000667_pt1 | contig 22661 bp, 24 predicted proteins | sample PanSoiMetaPlot_1_FD_109646 | JGI IMG/M metagenome (GOLD analysis project Ga0126369, IMG submission 109646) | Tropical forest soil microbial communities from Panama - MetaG Plot_1 | ecosystem: Environmental > Terrestrial > Soil > Tropical forest > Bulk soil | place: Panama | collected 2016-02-17
CGGACCCGGAACGGATTCTCGTCGCCGAGTTCGAGGAGATCGGCGATCTCGTCGAACACCTTCGCGATGTCGGCGTTGCTGACGGGCATGGGTGACCCCCAATCCGCTGCCCCGGGCGGAACGATCAGGCCGCCTGCGTCTTCTCGGCCGGCGCGAGCGCGTGCCGCACCGGATCGTCCACGGTCTCGAGCCACAAGAACTGCAGCCGCTCCTTCGCCGTCTCCGGCACGTCCTGCAGGTCCTTCCGGTTCTTGGCCGGCAGCATGACGGTCTTGATACCCCCGCGCATCGCCGCGAGCACCTTCTCCTTGATCCCGCCCACCGGCAGGACGAGACCGCGCAGCGAGATCTCGCCGGTCATCGCGGTGTCGCTCCGGATCGGGCGATTGGTGAGCAGCGAGGCGAGCGCCATGAACATGGCCACCCCGGCGCTCGGGCCGTCTTTCGGGATCGCGCCCGCCGGCACGTGCACGTGGATGTCGCTTTTCTCGAGCGCGGCGGCGTCGATGCCGAGGCTCGCGGCCCGTGACTTCACCAGCGTGAGCGCGGCCTGCGCGCTCTCCTTCATGACGTCACCGAGCTGGCCGGTGAGGATCAGCTTCCCGCCGCCGGGCGTCCGGCTCGCCTCGACGAACAGGATGTCGCCGCCGACCGGGGTCCACGCGAGCCCAGTGGCGACGCCGGGCATGCTCGTCCGCTCCGCCACCTCGGCCTCGAACTTGGCCGGCCCGAGGATCTCCGCGAGCATCGCGGCGTCGATCCGCACCGGGACCGGCTCACCCTCGGCGATCCGGACCGCGGCGTGGCGCAGCACCGATCCGATCTCGCGCTCGAGGCTGCGCACGCCTGCTTCGCGCGTGTAGTCGCGGATGACTGCCGCGATCACCACGTCGCCCATCTGGACCTGATCGGCCTTCAGGCCGTTCGCGTCGAGCTGGCGCTTGACGAGATAGCGCTTCGCGATCTCGAGCTTCTCCTCTTCCGTGTACCCCGGCAGCGGCAGGATCTCCATCCGGTCGCGCAACGGGCCGGGGATCGAGTCGAGCACGTTCGCGGTGGTGATGAAGACCACCTTCGAGAGATCGAACGGCACCCCGAGGTAGTTGTCGCGGAAGCTGTTGTTCTGCTCCGGGTCGAGCACCTCGAGGAGCGCCGCGTTCGGATCGCCGTGGAAGCCCTGGCCGATCTTGTCCACCTCGTCGAGCATCATCACGCAGTCGCGCGCGCCCGCCTTCTTGATCGCCTGGATGATGTTGCCCGGCAGCGAGCCGATGTAGGTACGGCGGTGGCCGCGCAGCTCTGCCTCGTCGTGCACGCCGCCGAGCGAAACACGCACGAACTTCCGGCCGAGGGCGCGCGCGATCGACTGCCCGAGCGAGGTCTTTCCGACCCCGGGCGGCCCGACGAAGCACAGGATCGGCGAGCGCCCCTCCGGCGCGAGCTTGCGGACCGCGATGAATTCGACGATGCGCCGCTTGACCTTCTCGAGGTCGTAGTGATCCTCGTCGAGGATCCGGCGCGCCTCGGCGATGTCGATCCGCGGCGGCTCACCGACTTTCCACGGCAGCTCGACCAGCCAGTCGACGTAGGTGCGCGCCATCGAGTACTCGGTGGACGAGTCCGGCATGCGCTCGAGGCGCTTCAGCTCCTTCTTGGCGTGCGCGGCCACCTCGTCCGGCATACCGGCGTTCTCGATCACCTTGGCGAGCTCGGCGAGCTCGGCCGCGGTGCCTTCGCCCTCGCCGAGCTCTTTCTGGATCTGCCGCATCTGCTCGCGCAGCACGTACTCGCGCTGGCGCTCGTCCATCGTCGCCTTGGTCTTGCTCTCGATCTCGCGCGAGAGCTTGAGCACTTCGATGCGGTGCGAGAGAAGTTCGAGCACGCGGTCGACGCGCGCCTGCACGTCGACGATCTCGAGCACCGACTGCTTCTCGGCCGGCTTGAGGTCCATGAAGCCTGCGATCATGTCCGCGAGCTGACCGGCGGATGTGTAGCCCTGCACGCTTTGCACAAGCTCCGGCGGCGTCTGCGGCAGGAGCTGCAGCGCCTCGATCGCGCGTTCGCGGAGCTGATGGAGGCGCGCCTCCATCTCCTTGCCCTGCTCGTTCTCCGGCGGGAAGCGCATGACGCGCGCCACGAGAAACGGATAGCCGGTCAGGAACTCGAGCACCCGGAAGCGCCCCTCGCCCTGGCAGACGACGTGGTGCGAGCCGTCCGGGGTAGTGATGTAGCGCAGGATCTGCGCCACCGTTCCGAGCTCGTACAGATCCTCGCGCTCCGGCGCATCGACGTCCGGATGGCGCTGGAGCAGAAGACCGACCGGCTTGTCGGCTTTGACCGCGGCTTGCGCCGCGGCGATCGAGGCGTCGCGCCCGATCGCCACGGGCAAGATCATCCCCGGAAACAGGACGAGGTTACGCGCCGCCACGAGGATCAACGCGTCCTCGGGGATCGGCGGTGCCTGCTGTGGCGTGCGCGCGGACGCGGGCGTCGGCGCCTGCGCTTCGTCGGTCGCGACTGCTTCAGTCCGGCTGCTGTCCAGTTCCATCGTCACTCCCGGTCAGGCGATCCGGCGAAGGCCGATCACCAGGCACCCCTGATCGAACTCGCGTGCGATCAGGTCGAAGCGTCCCGCCGGCAACGTCACCCGGCGCTCGAACCGTCCGTGCGGCAATTCGAGCCGCCGGATGGTCGTCGTTCGCGCCACGGCAGGCAGGTGTCGCTCGCCACGGACGATGAGCTCTGGCCCTTCCAGGGCGACCTCGACCTGCCCGGTCGCGACGCCGGGCAAGGCGTAGAAAAGCCACAGCTCCTCCTCCGACTCGAACACGTCGACCGGCGGCTCCCAGCACGTCGCCGCGCTCGAGCGCACGCTGAGTTCGAAGAAGCGCCGCTTGAGGCGGTCCGCCTCGTCCAGCATCTGCAGGGCCTCGGCCCACATCCAACCGTTCGGGTCACGCGATCGCATCGGTTCCTCGGGTTACGATATTCGCCCGGCATCATCCCCGGCCGGGCCGGCGCCTCGACGATAAATGGTTCTCGCCGGCCAAGCAATCAAGTCCTGTTCATAAGCTCCAGTCATGAAACGGAAACTCGCCGTCGCCCGGCTCTGGTTCGAGGGCAATGCCTTCGCTCCGCTCCCGACCGGGCGGGAAGCTTTCGAGCGGCGGGAGTGGACGACGGGCGAGGCCGCGCTCGCGGCGGCCCGCGGGGCGGCGACCGAGCTGGCGGCGGTGGCGGTGTTCGCCGACACACAGCCCGACTGGGCGGTCACCGTCCTTCGCTGCGCGTCCGCGAATCCCGGCGGGCCGATCGAGGATACCCTCTTCGACGCTCTCCTCGAAGACATCCGCGGGGGCCTGGCGAGCGCGAAGTGGGACGCGGTCTACCTCTCGCTCCACGGCGCCGCGATCACCCGGAGCCGCCTCGCGCCGGAACTCGACGTCGTGACGGCCGTTCGCGAGGTGGTCGGTCGCGTGCCGATCGCGGCGAGCTTCGACCTGCACGCCAACCTCAATCCCGCCATGACCGGCGTCCTCGACTTCGCGACCGGCTACCGGACCTATCCGCACGTCGACATGCGCGAGACCGCCGCGCGGGCGTTGGCGTATCTCGTGCGAATCGCCGAAGGGCAGACCGAGCCCGTCGGTGCGATCGTGAACACCGGGCTCGCACTCGGCAGCTTCAACATGCGCACCGCGGACGGTCCGATGCGCGCGCTCCAAGCAGCGGCGCGCGGCTGTGAGGCGTTCCCGATCCTGGATGCGTCGATGTTCGGGGGATTTCCCTATGCGGACACGCCCGACTGCGGCGCCTCCGCCATGGTCTACGCGCACCGCAGCCGGGTGGCGGCCGCGGAAGCCGCGAGCGAGCTCGCCGAGGCGATCCGCGTTCGCGCGGCCGAGTTCGCGCCGGCGCTGGTCGCCCCGGATGAAGGATTGCGGCGCGCCCTCGCCTCGCCCGCAGGGCTCGTCGCGGTGACCGATCCAGCCGATAACCCGTACTCCGGCGGCGCCGCGGACACGCCCGCGCTCTTCCGTTCGCTCGTCGCGCTTGCGCCGCGCGTGCCGACGGTGTTCGCGTACTTCTGTGATCCCGATGTCGTCGCCTCGGCATGGCGCGCCGGCGCCGGGACCCGCCTGCGTCTGGTGCTCGGCGCCAAGCGGGGCCTCGCGTTCGGCCAAGGCGTCGAATTCGAGGCGGTCGTGCGCCGTATCACCAGCGGCGAGTTTCGCAACGTCGGGCCGATGGAAAGTGGCCTCCCCGTCGCGCTCGGCCGCACGGCGGTCCTCGGGTCGGGCGACCTGGAGGTGATCGTGACCGAGCGCGTCGGCCCGGCGAACGATCCAGCCTTCTTCGCACTGCACGGGATCGACCTTGCCCGGACGCGCCTCCTCTGCGTCAAGGCGAAGAACCATTTCCGCGCGGCCTTTCAGGATCGCTGCGCGGCGATCATCGACGTCGACTGTCCCGGGCCGGCCGCGGCGGACCTGCGCACGCTGCCGTTCCGTAACCTGCGGCCGCTCTAGTCCACTTTCGCGCCCGACACCCGCACGACCTCCTTCCACTTCGCGGTCTCGGCGGCCATGTGCTTGGCAAGGTCCTGCGGCGTGCCGCCGATCGGGTCGGCACCAAGCTGCGCGAACCGCTCCCGCACCTCCGGCTTCTTCAGGATGCGGTTTCCTTCGGCGTTAAGCTTCGCGACGATCGGCTCGGGCGTGGCCGCCGGCGCCACGATGACGAACCACGAGCTCGCTTCGTAGCCCGGGACGACGCTTGCGATCGTCGGCACGTCGGGCAGCGCGGCGACCCGCTGCGAGGTCGTGACCCCGAGCGCCACGAGCTTGCCCGCCTTGATGAACGACATCGCGGACGGCAGGTTGTCGATCGTCATCTGCACTTGCCCGGCGAGGAGATCCTGGAGCGCCGGACCGCTGCCCTTGTACGGGACGTGCACGAGGTCGATCTTCGTCATCGACTTCAAGAGCTCGGTCGAGAGGTGCCCGGTCGTGCCGTTGCCGGGCGTCGCGAAGTTGATCGACCCGGGCTTCGCCCGCGCCCGGTCGATCAGCTCCTTGAGCGACTTCACGCCGAGCGACGGGTGCACCACCAGCACGTTCGGCACGCGCGCGACGTAGATCACCGGCGCGAAGTCCTTCTCGGGGTTGTACGGCATCGTCGCGTAGAGAAACTGGTTGATCGACTGCGTGCCGGGCGTGCCCATCATGATCGTGTACCCGTCCGGGGCCGCCTTCGCCACCTCGGCCGCGCCGAGGTTGCCGCCCGCGCCGGCGCGGTTGTCGACGATGAAGGTCTGCTTGAACGCCTGCGTGTAATGCTCGGCCATGATGCGGGCGAGGATGTCGGTGGTGCCGCCCGGCGCGAACGGCACCACGAAGCGCACCGGTTTCGTCGGGTAGTCGGCCTGCGCGCGCGAGAGCGGCGAGGCAAGCGAGAGCGCGAGCGCGGCGAGCACCGTGAACCAGCGGGTCATCGGGATCCTCCTTTGCGGACGTGCAATTGTCCCGCGCTTGGAAACATTCTGTTGCAAAACAGGCACGTTCTGACAAACACCAGTGACGGTCGGACGGTACGATCCGCGCTGCAACCTTCGGCACCACCCAGCCCGACAATGCCTCGCCTCTTGCTCGCCGCCGCTCTGTTCGCCGCTTTCGCAGCTGGCCAAGCGCACGCGATTGTGCGCGTCGAGCAGGTCCACCCTGCCGTTGCGGCCGCCAACGCGACCGAGCGTTCGATTCTCTTCACCGGCGCCGACCGCCAAGCGGTCGATGCCTTCTTCCGCCGCTACGGCAGCCCCAGCGCCGACGGCAAGGGCGAGCCCCGCCGCGACCCCCTGCTCGTGCGCAGCCGGCTGCCCGCCGACGCCGATCCGCGCCCGCTGCCGTTCGCGCTCAACGCCAAGTTACCGGCCCTGCCGGAAGGCTATCAGCGCCTGATCGTCGGGCGTGATCTCCTCCTTCTCGAGCGCCGGACGCACACGATCGTCGACATCATGCGCGAGGTGGTGCGCTAGCCCGACACCGCTGGCCGGCTTCGCCCGCTTTAGCGAGCCTGGCGCGCGGCACCAGGCGTTCCGCGACTCGAACATGCGCGAGGCATGTTCTTCGAAACCCCGGCTCACCGGGTGAGCCTCCAACGCTGCCATGCTCACCCCGTTCGAACGCAAGGGAGACGAGCATGGGGGCGTTCTTCGACGGCAGCGTCGATCTCTTTGCCGACCAGCCGGCATCACCCCGGGAGCGGTTGCGCCGCACGCCCCGATCGGCTGAAGCGCTGGTCGCGGCATTGAAGCGCCGCGACGGCGCGCGGATCGTCGGCGAGGTGGTGGCGCCGGCGCGCGAGGCGAGGTATGCGGACTTTCCGCCGGATCTCGACCCCCGGTTGCGGGCAGCGCTGGTGGCGCGCGGGGTCCCGCAGCTCTACGCGCACCAGCGCGACGCCTGGTCGCACGTCGCCTCGGGCCACGACACGGTCATCGTCACGCCGACCGCCTCGGGCAAGACCCTCTGCTACAACCTTCCGGCCGTCGACGCCGCGCTCAAGACCGGCGCGAAGGCGCTGTACGTCTTCCCCACCAAGGCCCTCGCCCAAGACCAGGTCAGCGAGCTCCTCGAGCTCAATGCGGCCGGTCGCCTCGGCATCCGCGCCTACACCTTCGATGGCGACACGCCCGGTGACGCCCGTCGCGCGGTGCGCACCCACGGCGACATCGTCGTCACCAATCCCGACATGCTCCACCAGGCGATCCTGCCCCACCACACCAAATGGGCGCAGTTCTTCGAGAGCCTGCGGTTCGTCGTCATCGACGAGCTGCACACTTACCGCGGGGTGTTCGGCTCGCACGTCGCCAACCTCATCCGCCGCTTGCGCCGCATCTGCCGCTTTTACGAGTCCGACCCCGTCTTCATCGCCTGCTCCGCGACGATCGCGAACCCGGCCGAGCTCGCTGGGAAGCTCCTCGGCGGTCCGGTGCGTACGGTCACCGAGTCGGGCGCGCCGCGCGGGGAGCGGCGCCTGATCGTGTGGAACCCCCCGGTCCTGAACGCCGACCTCGGCATCCGCGCGTCCGCGCGGTCGCAAGCGACGCGCATCGCGCGCCTGGCGATCAGGATGGGCCTGCGAACGATCGTCTTCGCCAACTCGCGGCTTGAGGTGGAAGTCTTGACCAAGTACTTGAAGGACGTGTTCGACCGCGATCCGCGCAAGCCCGCCCGGGTCGCGGCCTACCGCGGCGGCTACCTGCCGACGGACCGGCGCGACAAGGAGGCAAGACTCCGCGCAGGGCGCCTCGATTGCGTCGTTTCGACCTCGGCGTTGGAGCTCGGGATGGACATCGGCGCGCTGGATGTGTGCATTCTGAACGGTTATCCCGGCTCCATCGCGGGCGCGCTCCAACGCTTCGGCCGCGCGGGTCGGCGCCAGCGGACCGCGATCGGGGTGCTCGTGTGTACGAGCGACCCGCTCGACCAGTATCTCGCTCGCCATCCGGACTTCTTCCTCGGCGCGAGTCCGGAGCACGCGCGGCTCGATCCGGACCAGCTGCTGATCCTGATGGACCACATCCGCTGTGCCGCCTTCGAGCTGCCGTTCTCCGCGGGCGAGGTGTTCGGCGGCGGCGTCCTCGAGGAGGCGCTCGCCTATCTCGCCGACCAGGGCATCGTGCACCGCGAGGGCTCGCGCTGGCACTGGATCGCGGACAGTTACCCGGCGAATGCCGTCTCGCTCCGGTCGATCGCCGAGGGTAACTTCACGGTGATCGACGTCACCGACGGCCGCAAGGACGTGATCGCGGAGACGGACTATTCGAGCGCTGCCGTCACGCTCTACGAGGGCGCGATCTACATGGTGCAGTCCGCGCCCTGGCAGGTCGAGCGGCTGGACTGGGTCGGGCGAAAGGCGTTCGTCCGCGCGACGAGCGCGGACTACTACACCGACGCCATCGACTACACCAAGCTGAAGATCCTCGACGAGTTCGCGGGCGAGGGAAGCGCCACCGCGCGGTGCGCGCACGGCGAGGTTCACGTCGTCCGCCGGGTCGCGGGCTACAAGAAGATCCGCTACTACACGCACGAAAACGTGGGCTACGGCCGCGTGAGCCTTCCCGACCAGGAGATGCACACGACCGCGCTGTGGTGGGAGGCGGACCCGCGTGCCCTCGCGCGCGCGTTCGCGACGCGCTGCGAAGCGCTGGACGGATTCCTCGGGGCCGCGCACGCCGCGCACCGGATCGCCGTCTTCCTCTCGCTCGCCGAGCCGCGCGATATCGGCCGCGCGGTCGGCGACGGCGGCCCGGAGGCGGCGTGGGTGGCGACGCCTGGGTCTGGAGGGCGGGCCGAGACGCGGGCGCTCGACGGTGCGCCCGTCGAGCTCGAGAGCCGGCCGTTCCGGCCGACACTCTATCTCTACGACAACTATCCCGGAGGGATCGGCATCGCTGCGCCCCTCTTCGGCCTACGGGAGCAAGTGATCGACCGGTCGATCGAGCTGGTCACTCAGTGCGGCTGCAAGCACGGTTGCCCCGCCTGCGTGGGCCCGGTGCTCGCCGCCGACGAGGGAGAGCGCTGGTCCCCGAAGCAGGCGGCACTCAGGGTGCTGGGGCTTCTGGGCGGCAGCGAGCCTAACGCGACTCCGGCGCACTGATGCGCGATCTTCAGGTATGTCTCGCCCGCTTGCGAGAGAAGGCGCAAGCGCGCGCAGCAACCGACTCATCGCTCGCCGAGCGGCTGGGCCGCCTACGGTTGGCGAGTGACCGGCAGGGCAAGCCGACGGCGGAAGCCCTCGCGGCCTCGCTCGGCGGCACGGTCGTCGCCCCCGGACTGATCGAGCTCGCGCGATCGTTCCCCCTACCCTTGCGCCACGGCCGCGTCGACATCCGGAGCGGCAAGGCACTCGCCCGCGCCGCCCAGGCCGTCGGCCGGTTGACAGTACCGGTTGCTCCGCATTCGCTGCTCTTGCTCGACACCGAGACGACCGGGCTCGCCGGCGGGACGGGCACGGTCGCCTTCGCCGTCGGGCTCGCCTGGATCGACGGATCCACGTTGCGCGTGGTGCAGTGGTTGATGGCGGGCTTCGCCGGTGAGCGTGGGTTGCTCGATCGAGTGGCCACTCGGGTGGCGGGCGCGCGCGTGCTCGTGAGCTTTAACGGCAAGTCGTTCGACGTACCGTTGCTCAAAGCGCGCGGCCGACTGATCGGACGCCCCTCCCCATTTGAGAGCGCCGCGCACGTCGATCTGCTGCACACGACCCGACGATTCTTGCATGCCGGCTGGCCCGACTGCCGCCTCCGCACGGCGGAGGCGCAAGCGCTACGCCTCGAACGCGTCAACGACCTTCCTGGTTCCGAGGCGCCCATGGCCTGGCGGCGCTGGCTCTCGCACGGCGACGGTGACCTGCTCGCTCGGGTGCTCGATCACAACCGGACCGACCTGCTGTCGCTCGCGGCGCTCCTAGCGCTCCTCGAGCATCCGACGCAGCGCGAGGCACCGCTGCTGCACGCCGCTGCGTGAGCCGCGTGCGGCGACGAAGCCGAAGCGGGGTCGCACGCGCGAATACTCAAGGCGTAGCTCGATCAAGCGAGCACCCAAGACACGCTGTAGACCGCCGCGAGGAGGACGATCGCGAGTGCAGACACTTCAAGGCCGGGCGTCGGCTCGCTGACCTCTACTTCGTCTTCATCCGAGCCGGAACGCAAGATACTGTCCCCCTCATAAAGCGGCTTGCGAATCTTCACGGTTTTCCCCTGCCTGGCGGCGGTTTGACCCTTCGCTGAACGGTTGCCTGGCGGCGAGCGTAGCGAGCGGGCGTTTTACGGCAATTTCATCGCCGAGCGTTTTTGTTTCGTTTGTTTCAGCTCCTTGCACTTTCCCGGGAGTGAATCCTGCGAGAAGGGGTGTGGCCGTCGCGAGGAGGTATGCTTCGAACATTCCCACCGGAGGTGCGCCGTGATCGCAGTCATCTTTGAAGTGTGGCCGGCGGAAGGCCGAGCGGGGGAATACTTCGACTTGGCCGCCTCGCTCAAGCCTGATCTCGAGCGCATCGACGGATTCATTTCAATCGAGCGCTTCGAGAGCCTGCACACGAAGGGAAAGTACCTGTCGCTGTCGTTCTGGCGTGATGAAGACGCTGTGCGCGCCTGGCGGACCCTGGAGAGTCACCGCAAGGCTCAGATGAGGGGACGCGGCGGCGTATTTGCAGACTATCGATTGCGCGTTGCGGCCGTGGTGCGGGACTACGGATTGCAAGACCGCGGTGCCGCGCCCAAGGACAGCCGTGATGTACACGGCTAGGCGGCCGCTGGCGCGGCCGCGGCTCGGGCGCGATCGGGGCGTGCGTGTCGCCGCACAGCGCGTAAGTCCTTGGCAGCGCGCTGCTCAACGCCGGCGTTAGGTCGATCGTGCTCCTCAGGTCGTTGCACCTCTTGGTTGGCTTCGCCGGGGTTCTCGCTTTCCTGGCTACGGGGCTGTACATGGCCACTCATTTTCCCGACTCGTACAGTGCCAACGAAGCAATCCGCTACATGTATCGCGCGAATCACGTGTATCTGCTGCTCGGTAGCCTCGTCAACGTCGCGGTCGGAATCTACCGCTCTGATTTGCGTCCCGGCTGGCGTGGGCGCTTGGGATCTGCGGGCTCCGTGCTCATGTTGGTAGCGCCTTTCGTGCTTGCGTTCGCCTTCTTCTTCGAGGCTCCGCGCGGAATGCCGGAGCGCCCTGCTACGACCCTTGGGGCGTTGATGCTGATGATCGGGGTCCTCCTGCAATGGCCCAACCGCGCGCTGAAGCGCGGACGCGACTAGAAGTAGCGTCACAGAACCGGGCGTCGGCCGCCAAAGCATCCGTATCTCAGGTCGAACGATGACGACCCTCAGGACGAGAGCATGGTCTGGGCTCGCCGTCCTCGTCGTGGTAATGGGGCTGCTTCTTTTTGTTCCGGCAGGGACCCTCGGTTACTGGCAGGCGTGGGTCTATCTAGCGACCTTTGCGGTCGTATCCGTGCTCACTACCCTCTATCTCATGAGAAGCGACCCGGAGCTGCTCAAGCGTCGCTTGCGGGGCGGACCGACGGCGGAAAAGCGGCCAGCGCAGAAGCTCATCATGCTCGCTACGTCGATCGGATTCATCGCCCTTCTCGTCGTACCCGCGGTTGACCATCGTTTCGGCTGGTCCGCGGTGCCCCTGGGCGCCGTCGTGCTCGGCGATCTCCTAGTCGTAGCAGGGTTCTACTTCATCTACCTCGTGTATCGCGAGAACACGTTCACATCGGCAACCATCGAGGTCGTGCCAGGACAGAGAGTCATTTCGACTGGGCCGTATGCCATCGTCCGCCACCCGATGTACGCGAGTGCGGCGCTCTACCTGCTCGGCACGCCGCTCGCACTCGGCTCGTATTGGGGGCTCGTCGCGCTCGCGGCAATGGTGCCGTTCCTGATCTGGCGGCTCGTCGACGAGGAGCGATTCCTCGCCAAGAATCTACGTGGCTACACGGAATACCAGGAACGGGTACGCCATCGCCTGGTGCCATTCGTCTGGTAAGGCGACGCCGTGCCGCGCGGCGTGCAACGGCTACAAGGCTTGATCAGGCGCGGGCCCGGTCGGGCCGCGCCTGGAGGTCAGACTTCGGTGTCAGCACCGGCACTGCCAGTCGCTGTCCATGGGACTCGACTGCGCCGGCTGAACGTCCTCTTCCTGGTGGGCAGGCTCTTGGAAGATTATCGTAAGCATCGACGCCGCGACCATGTTGCCTTGCTCGGCGGCGCGAGCAAACCAGTCAACGGCGCTGTTCACGTCGGCGTGAACATCCGGCCCATAGTGCTCCTCGCCGTACCAGTACATGAATCCGAGGACGACCTGGGCGCTCGGGTCGCCCGCTTCGCCGGCCTCGCGATAAAGCTTCAACGCCTGCACATAGTCGCCGCTCACCAACGCGCCCTCGGCCTCGGTCGTATCGGCCGTCGCGATGGCGGGCAGTGCGAGCACGCCAGCGAGCGCGAGCGCTGAAATCAGCTTACGCATGGATCTCTCCGATTGTTGTATGCCACTGCCGACGAGACAGCAATGAGCGGGCCATACGACGCCGCGGCGCGGCGCTCCGTGCCATGCGCGTGATAAATGCCCGCAGGAGGGGCTACGGGAGGGGCGACTGTGTCTAAATCGTGAAATGCGCCGGGGCGTGGCCGTTGGAACGTCAACGGCTACGACGCCCGCGCGTCGTCGTCATATCCTTGGACGTTGAGGCTCACAGAATCGACGTGCTCGGCTCGATGAGCGGTGGATATGCCGCTGTCTCTCCGTACGCCGCGCATCACGCGCACGCCGAATCTCGTCCGGTCGCGAAGGGAAAGCCTTCGTCCGGTGCGCCGGCTGCGCCACCGATCGCGGCAACATCGGCATTTCGGCTAGCATTTCGCAATCGCGTGGGCTCGCGCGATATAAAGGCAGAGGCTCAAGCGATGAGCGCGAACCTGCCATTCGAAAGCGAGCTTCGCCAGCGCACATCCCCCGCCGGCTCGCCCCCTCACCGCAACGTTAAACGCCCAGAAACATGAGGAGCAGTCCATGCTGATCGCAGGAAGTTGCCACTGCGGGAACATCTCGTTCACGCTCAATTGGAAACCCGAACCAGCGGAGATCCCCGCGCGCGCCTGTACTTGCTCGTTCTGCACCAAGCACGGCGGGGTTTGGACTTCTTGCCCGGCCGGCTCGCTCAAGGTCAGCATCAAGGAACCTTCACTCGTATCGAAGTACTCCTTCGGCACGAAGACCGCTCAGTTCCACATCTGTTCCACCTGTGGGGTCGTCCCCCTGGTCACGAGCCGCATCGACGGTCGCCTTTACGCCGTCGTCAGCGTCAACGCCTTCGAGGGTGTCGAGTCGTCGCTTCTCCGGCGAGCTTCGGCAACGTTCGACGAAGAGACCGAAAGCACTCGCCTCGCGCGGCGCAAGCGCAACTGGATCGCCGATGTCGAATACGCGCAAATCGGCGCCTGATGCCGATCGGTCGCCGCGCGCCGTGCCCGACGGCTATCGCCAGGGGCTCATCACGGCAATGCCGTTCCTGTTCGCAGCGCTGGAGTTCTCGTTGCTGGAGCCGACGTAACGCCGAGGGATCGAACCATGATCGATCGCGCGTGACCGACAAGCGCGGCGCTCGTCGCAGCGTCACCATTGCGCTCGGTCGTTGAGCGTCTGGCGTAGCCTCAGACGAGCCGGTTGAACCAGAGCAGCGAGAGCACGCCCGCCGCCGCCGTCAGGACCACAGCGATCGCGGTGAACAACACCGTGATCTCGGTGTCCTTCTTCTCCATGACGAACCGGGCGGTGAGTTCCCGATAGACCTTCCTCAGGTCCGCCGCGCTGCCGGCGTAGAAGTACTCGGCGCGCGTGATGTCCGCGATCGCCTTCAGGGTTTCCTCGTCGAAGCGCATGTAGATCGACCAGCCTTCGAACCCGACCGTGCCGCCCTCGGCGGTGCCGAACCCGACGGTGAACACCCGTACCCCACGGTCGGCCGCCATTTGCGCCGCTTCGACCGGATCGGGCCCGGTCGTCCGCCGGCCGTCGGTGAGCAGGATGATCGCGCCGGACGAGTAGGAGCCGGGCGGAACCGCCTTGAACGGTTCTTCACCAGCCTTCCGCGACCGATCCGTCGGGATGCTCCGCCCGCCCTCGCGCGACGAGTTGCCGCCGAAGAGAATCGATTCCAGATCGATCCCCGCCTCCGGGAAAAGCGTCGCCAGCGACACGATGATGCCGCTGCCGATCGCGGTGTGGCGCTGCAGCTGCAGCCGGTCGATGGCGGTGATGAGGTCGTCCTTGTTCTGCGTCGGCGCCTGCACGACCGACGCCGTGCCGGCGAACGATACGATGCCGATCCGCACGTCCGACGGTTGCTCCTGTACGAACTCCTTCGCGGCCGCCTGCGCGGCCGCAAGACGGCTCGGGAGGACGTCCGACGCGCGCATGCTCAACGACACGTCGATCGCCAGGATGATCGTGCGCTGCTGCGACGGCAGGGTGATCACCGCCGTGGGCCGCGCGATCGCGACGAGCATCGCGATCATCGCCAACAGGAAGAGGAGCGGCGGAACGTGGCGCCGGAACCGCTGGCCGGGCCCGATACCGGCCTTGACCAGGCTCAGGCTCGCGTACCGGAGCGCGCCCTTCTTTCGTCGCCGGAGCAGGAGGACGTACGCGCCGACGAGCCCCGGGACGGCGAGCAGCAGCCAGAGCACTTCGGACCACAGGAAGGTCATAGCGTGTCTTCCATCGAAGCGAGCGCGCTCGCGACGAGCGGCGCTCGCGCAACTCTAGCACTGACGCGGAGCGCTTCCCACCTCCTCCGCGAGGGCGCGGGGCGTTCCGCCCTCGCGGCTGTGGCGCCCGCCGCTTCGTTCGTGCTAACGTCAGCCCGCCATGACCACGGCCATCCCTGCTTCCACACGCTCCGAGCTGGCTCCGACGGGCAAGCTGCGCGCCGGGATCAACTACGGCAATTTCCTCCTCGTCACCAAGGATCCCGCCGGACCTCGCGGCGTCGCCGCGGACTTGGCGCGGGAGCTCGGCCGTCGCGCCGCCTTGCCGGTCGAATTCGTCGCCTACGAGCAGGCCGGCAAGCTTGCCGAAGGAGTGCGAGCCGGTGCCTGGGACATCGCCTTCCTCGCCTCCGAGGCCGAGCGGGCGAACGAGATCGCCTTCACGAACGCCTACCTGGAGATCGAGGCGACGTACCTCGTCCCGGCCGGCTCGCCGATCCGCTCGATCGCAGACGTGGACCGAGACGGCGTGCGCATCGCCGTAGCAGACAAGAGCGCCTACGATCTGTTCCTGAGCCGCACCCTGAAACGGGCGCACCTGGTGCGCGCGCAGGGCATCGACGGGTCGTACAAGCTCTTCGTCGAGCAGAAGCTCGACGTTCTGTCCGGACTGAAGCCGCGGCTCCTTAAAGACGTCGAGCAGCTGCCTGGCGCCCGCATCCTCGATGGGCGGTTCACCGCGGTCCAGCAGAGCATCGGCACGCCCAAGGCGCGCGTCGCCGCGGCGGCCTATCTCCGGGAGTTCGTCGAAGGCGTGAAAGCCGCGGGGTTCGTCGCCGAGTCGATCGCGAGGAACAACGTGCGCGGCGTTTCGGTCGCGCCGAAGGCACCGGTCCAAGGGGACTCCTGACCGCCTCGCGGGACCACAGAGTGAAGCGCTACGTCCTCGCCGCTTTCGCAGGCTTCGCCGCTTGTCTGATGAGCGTCGCCGTCGTTGCGAAGGACTACGAACCAGGCCAGATCTGGAAAGCAAAGGGCCGGGCAAAGGATCCCGACCCGAGGGTGGTCATCCTCAAAGTCGAACGCGGCTCCCCGGCGGGCGACGTGGTCTTCATCGCCGTGGACGGCCTCAAGCTCTGCCTGCCCAACGGCGAATGCGGTGGCGCTTTTTTCCCGCTCGCGATGTCCGTGGAGGCGCTCGACGCGAGCGTCTTGGAGCTGATTGGACGCACCGACAAACTGCCCGACGTCACGCAGGGATACGAGTTCTGGAAGGAGGGCGTCAAGAAGGGCATTCCCGTGACCAACAAGCTGCCGCTATCCCAGGTGCTCGACGGCATCGAAGGCGGCTCCGTGCGCGAGGAGAAGTAGGCGCATTGGCGCCGGCGGAGCGCAAAGGCGCTCGGCATTTCCGGTATCCTAGCCGCCGCGATCGGCTTCCCGCTCGCACGAGCGTCTTCGTTCGGGATCCGCATGTCCGAAGCCAGCGTTCTCTTCTCCGCGCAAGACGGGTACGCGGTCGTCACGCTGAACCGCCCCGACCGGCTCAATAGCTTCAATCCCGAGATGCACGAGCGCCTCCGCGAGGCGCTCGTTGAAGTCAAGCGGCGGGACGATCTGCGGGCGGTCCTCCTCACCGGCGCTGGGCGAGGGTTCTGCGCGGGCCAGGATCTGTCCGACCGCGTCGTCGGGGCTAGCGCAGAGCCGGTCGATCTCGGCTATACGATCAGCACGCACTACAATCCGCTGATCCGCTTCCTCCGCGAGCTCCCGAAGCCGGTGGTCTGCGCGGTGAACGGCGTCGCCGCCGGCGCCGGGGCGAACATCGCGCTCGCCTGCGACATCGTGCTCGCCGCGCGCTCCGCGAGCTTCATCCAGGCGTTCTGCAAGATCGGCCTAGTGCCCGACTCGGGCGGAACGTACTTCCTGCCGCGGCTCGCGGGCTCCGCGCGGGCGATGGGGCTGGCGATGCTGGGCGACAGGCTGGGCGCCGAGGACGCGGAGCGCTGGGGCCTCATCTGGAAGTGCGTCGACGACGCCAAGCTGATGGAGGAGGCGCTCGCGCTCGCGGGGCAGCTCGCCGCCGGGCCGACGAAAGGCCTCGCCGAGATCAAGCGCGCGCTCTACGCCTCGGCGAATAACACGCTCGACGCTCAGCTCGACCTCGAGCGCGATCTCCAGCGGGAGCTCGGGCGGAGCGAGGACTACCGGGAAGGCGTGGCGGCGTTCATGGCCAAGCGCACCCCGAATTTCAAGGGCAAATGACGATGGGCGAGCCGGCCGACGCGCAGGCGCTCGCCGCGGCGGTCGGGCGGGAGATGTACGCGAACGACCACGCGTCACGCGCGCTCGGCTTCGTCCTCGAGGAGATCGGTCCCGGCTACGCGCGGATGCGGGTGACCGTGCGCCACGACATGGTGAACGGCCACAGCATCTGCCACGGCGGCATCATTTTCACCCTCGCCGACAGCACGTTCGCGTTCGCCTGCAACAGCCATAACCACGTCACCGTCGCGCAGGGCGCGTCGATCGAGTTCGTCGCGCCCGGGAAGCTGGGCGACGTGCTCACCGCGGTCGGCGAGGAGCGGCACCTCCACGGGCGGAACGGCGTGTACGACATCGCGGTGACCAACCAGAGCGGCGAGCGGATCGCCCTCTTCCGCGGCAAGTCGTTCCGGTTGACGGGGCGGATCGTCGGGGCGTGATGGGCGCTTACGACCACCTCGAACACATCGAGAAGGCGAGCGTCGACGAGCTGCGCGCGCTCCAGCTCGAGCGGCTGCGGTGGAGCGTTCGGCACGCGTTCGAGAACGTGCCCCACTATCGACGGAAATTCGAGGCGGCAGGCGTTCGCCCAAACGACTTGGTGCGCCTCGAAGATCTCGCGCGATTTCCCTTCACGACGAAGCAGGACCTGCGCGAGAACTACCCGTTCGGGATGTTCGCCGTACCGATGGAGCGGATCGTCCGCGTGCACGCCTCGAGCGGGACCACCGGCCGGCCGACGGTGGTCGGCTACACCAAGCGCGACATCGAGACCTGGGCACATGTGATGGCGCGCTCGATCCGCGCGGCCGGCGGCCGCTCGACGGACAAGATCCACGTCGCCTACGGGTACGGGCTCTTCACCGGCGGACTCGGGGCGCACTACGGCGGGGAGACGCTCGGCGCGTGCGTGGTCCCGCTCGGCGGCGGGATGACCGAGCGCCAGGTGCAGCTCATCAACGACTTCAAGCCCGACATCATCATGGTGACGCCGTCGTACATGTTGGCGATCGCCGACGAGTTTGACCGCCAGGGGCTCGACGCGAAGCGCTGCTCGCTCCGGGTCGGGATCTTCGGCGCCGAACCGTGGACCGAAGGCATGCGCGAGGAGATCGAGCAGCGGTTGGGCCTCGACGCGGTCGACATCTACGGGCTGTCCGAGGTGATCGGGCCCGGCGTCGCGCAGGAGTGCATCGAGACCAAGGACGGCCTCACGATCTGGGAGGATCACTTCTACCCGGAAATCGTCGATCCCGCGACCGGCGAGCTCCTGCCGGATGGCCAGTCCGGGGAGCTCGTGTTCACCTCGCTCACGAAGGAAGCGCTGCCGGTGATCCGCTACCGCACGCGCGATCTGACCAGCCTCGCTCCGGGGACCGCGCGCACGATGCGGCGCATGGCGCGCATCACCGGCCGCAGCGACGACATGCTCATCATCCGTGGCGTGAATGTCTTCCCGACGCAGATCGAGGAGCTGATCACCAAGCAGGCAAAGCTCGCTCCGCACTACGTGCTCGAGGTGCGTCGCGACGGGCGTCTCGACACGCTCGACGTGGTCGTCGAGGTGCGGGGCGATCTGAGCGCGCCGCTCGGCGAGGCCGAGCGCGCCGCCGAGGGGCGGACGCTCGAGCACAACATCAAGTCCTACATCGGCGTAACGGCCGGCGTGCAGGTTGTACCGCCGGGCAAGATCGAGCGCTCGCAGGGCAAGGCGAAGCGCGTGATCGACCTCCGACCGAAGGCCTAAGCGACGCCCGGAACCGCCGCCATCGATAGAGGCGATTAGACCCATCCGCGCTTCCTATTGGATTTCCGCCGCCGGCGCCCCCACCCTGTCCTTGCGTAGAGGAACAGGAAACAGGAGTCGAGTCATGGGAATCCGCAATCGCGAGCTCGAGTTCACGGCGTCACGCATCGCGGAGCGTCTGGACCACGTGTGGATGAGCGAGAGCGACCGTCGCCTCGCCAAAGCGCAAGTGCGTCAGGCGGAAGCGGTCATTGATCTGATCGCCCGAGCCGTCGCGGCGATCCGGTCCGTCTTTGCGCTGCCCCAGCGCTCGAAGCGACTCTCGACCAGGCCGCGCTGATCGCTACGGGCGGCTAACGGACGGCAGGCTGATCTTCGACTGGAGGTCGGACGCCGTCGACCGCGCTAGTCGAGCCGTGCCGGTGCTCGAGCAGTTGCGCCGCGACTGCGACGGCGATCGCGCTGGGTTCCTTGCCCTTGATGGTGGGGATGCCGATCGGGCACACGAGCCGAGCGCGCGCCGTCGCCGCGACGTCCCGTTTGGCAAGGCCGTTCTCGAAGGTCCTGCGCTTCGTCACCGAGCCGATCATCCCGCAGTAGGCGAAGTCCCCGCGCTTGAGGATCGCCTCCACGAGCTCGAAATCGAGCGCGTGGCTGTGCGTCATGACGAGGAAGTAGCTCCCGGCCCGGGCGGACGCCACCTCGGCGAGGGGCGCGTCGGTCCGCACCACGCGAGCGTTGTCCGGTGCCTCGCGTGGAAACTCGCCGGCGCGACTATCGATCCATGCGACGGCGCACTGCAGCGTCGCGAGCACGCGAACGAGCGCCCGTCCCACGTGGCCTGCACCGAAGACCACGACGTTGAAGTCGGTGGGGAGCAGCGGCTCGAAGAGTGTCGGTACGCCCTCGCCCAGCGAAACGAGCCTCGGCACGCGCTCGCCAGCGGCCAGCATGTCGTGCGCGATCCCGGCCGCTTCGGCATCGAGCGTGCCGCCGCCGAGGCTGCCCCAGGTGCCACCGCTCCGCACCAGCAAGCGCTCGTCACCGCCCGCCGGAGTCGCGATCACGCACGCTTCGCCGTGATCTCGCCAGGCGGCGAGCTCTCGCACCCATGCCTCGTCCGGGCGGACCCGCTCGAAGACCAGGTTCGCCGCACCTCCGCAGAACTGCCCGAGATCGGCGCCCAGCGGGAAGCGCTTGGCGGCGCGGCCGCCCGGGTCGTTCCGATCCGCGGCCGCGGGGCTGAGCATGTTGCGGGCAACCTCCAATGCCTGAAACTCGAGCTCACCCCCGCCGATCGTGCCGTGGGCCGCGTCGACGGTCAGCACCATCTTCGCCCCAGCCTCGCGCGGCATCGAACCCATCCCGGACGCGACCGTCACGAGCACCGCGTCGAGTCCCCGCCCGCCGACGAGCTGTAGAGTGCGTAGCCAGTCGCTCATGCGGCCACCCTGGCCTTGGCGGAGGCGGCGAGTCTCCGGGCCTCGTTCACCGCGCGCAGCACCTCTTCCGGCGTCGCCGGAGCGTTGAGCGGCGGAGACGCGCCGTAATCGGCGACCGATGCGACCGCGTCCCGGATCGCATGGAACACCGAGATCGCTAGCATCAGCGGCGGCTCGCCGACCGCCTTAGAACGGTGGATGCTGTCCTCGACGTTCTCGCCGCGGTCCCAGAGCTTGACCCGGAAGTCGGCGGGGACGTCCGACGCGACCGGGATCTTGTAGGTTGACGGCGCGTGCGTCCCGAGCCTGCCGCTATCGTCCCACCACAGCTCTTCCGAGGTGAGCCAGCCCGTCCCTTGCACGAACCCGCCCTCGACCTGGCCGACATCGATCGCCGGGTTCAGGCTCCGCCCGGCGTCGTGCAGGATATCCGCACGCAACAGCCTCGTCTCGCCGGTAAGCGTATCGATCGCGACCTCCGAAACGGCTGCGCCGTACGCGAAGTAGAAGAACGGGCGCCCCTTGAGCGTCTTCGGGTCGTAGTGAATCTTCGGCGTCTTGTAGAAGCCGCTCGCCCAGAGCTGCACGCGCCCGAGGTACGCCATCCGGACGAGCTCGGCGAACGCGAGCGGCCGATCGCCCACCGTCACGTGATTGGCCGCGAACCGGACCGCTTCCACAGGAACCTTGAAGCGCTCGGCAGCGAAAGCGGCGAGCCGCGACTTGATCTCTCGCGCCGCGGCCTGCGCAGCCTTGCCGTTCAGGTCGCTGCCGCTCGATGCGGCCGTCGCTGACGCGTTGGGAATCTTGCTCGTGTCCGACGCCGACACCCTGACCCGGTCGATGTCGATCCCCAGCTCGTGCGCGACGACTTGCGCCACCTTGGTGAAGAGACCCTGCCCCATCTCCGTGCCGCCGTGGTTCAGCAGCACGCTGCCGTCGCCTTGGTACACGTGGACGAGCGCCGCAGCCTGGTTGAAGAACGACGCGGTGAAGGAAATCCCGAACTTCACCGGCGTCATCGCGATGCCGCGCTTCACGACGGGGCTCGCGGCGTTCCACTCGCGGATCGCCGCGCGCCGCGCGGCGTACCCCGCGGATTGCTCGAGTTCGGCGAACAGGCGGTCGGCGACGAAATCCTCGACGGTCATCTCGTACGGCGTCACGTCGCGGCCCGGGCCGTAGAAGTTCGCGCGCCGCACCGCGACCGGATCGAGGCCCAGGCCGCGCGCAACGTCGTCCACGACGTACTCGCCCGCCATCATCCCCTGCGGGCCGCCGAAGCCGCGGAACGCGGTGTTCGATTGCGTGTGAGTCTTGCAGCGGTGCGACACGATGCGCACGTTCGGCAGCCAGTAGCAGTTGTCGGCGTGCATGACGGCGCGGTCGTTCACCGGCCCGCTCAGGTCGGCGGAAAACCCGCAGCGCGACGCGAGCATCAGGTCGAGCCCGAGAAGCCGGCCCGACGCGTCGTAGCCGACGTCGTACTCGACCAGGAAGTCGTGGCGCTTCCCGGTGATCATGAAGTCGTCGTCGCGGTCGTAGCGAAGCTTGACTGGCCGACCGGTGCGCACGGCGAGGATCGCCGCGGCGCAAGCGGGGAGCGCCGCCTGCGTTTCCTTGCCGCCGAACCCGCCGCCCATGCGGCGGCATTCCACGACGACGCGGTGCGTCGCGACGCCGAGCGCGTGGGCCACCGTCAACTGCACCTCGCCGGGATGCTGTGTCGAGCTGTAGAGCAGCATGCTGCCATCCTCCTGCGGCACGGCATACCCGACCTGGCCCTCGAGGTAGAACTGCTCCTGGCCGCCGATCCGGAAGCGGCCCTGCAAGCGATGCTGGGCGCTCGCGAGCGCGGCGCGCCAATCGCCGCGTTCGAGCGTCACGCTCGGGAGCACGAAGGACTGCCGCGCGAGCGCTTCTTCGATCGTCAGGATCGCCGGCAGCTCTTCGTACTCGACGGCGGCGAGCCGCGCCGCGCGGCGCGCTTGATCGACCGTCTCCGCTGCGACGGCGAAGATCGGCTGCCCGAGGTACTGCACCTCGCGCTCGGGAAGGATCGGATCGTCGTGGAGAATCGGCCCGACGTCGTTCGCCCCGGGAATGTCCGCGGCGGTCAGCACCGCGACCACGCCCGGCGCGGCACGGACCGCCGAGAGATCCATTGCCTTAATCCGCGCGTGCGCCTTCCGCGACAACCCGAACGCCGCGTGCAGAGTTCCACGGACTTCGCGGATGTCGTCGACATAGGCAGCCTCGCCGGCCGCGTGGAGGTGGGCACTGTCGTGCCGTACTGCCTCGCCCGCTCCGCCGCGCGCGGCCGCAGACGCCTCGATCGCGCGCGGATCGTTCACGTCGGCACCTCGTGGAGGTCGTACAGCCGGGACGGCGCATGACCGATCGCTCCGGAGGTTTCGAGGTAGAACTTGCGGAGCAGGTTCTGTGCGACATTCAGGCGGTACGCTGCCGAGGCGCGCATGTCCGTGATCGGGGCGTAGTCCTTGGCGAGCGCGGCGCTTGCCCGTTCGCAGGCCGTCTCGCTCCACGGTTGACCGGAGAGCGCGGCTTCGCAGGCGGAGGCGCGCTTGGGCGTCGCCGCCATGCCGCCGAACGCGATGCGGACAGAGCGGACGACGCCGCCATCCAGGATCACCGCGAACGAGGCGCAGACCGCCGAGATGTCCTGGTCGAAGCGCTTCGAGATCTTGTAGGTCGCCAGCTTCAGACCCGGCTTGCGCAGCGGCACGAGCAAGCGTTCGACGAACTCTCCCGGCTCCATCCCAGTCCGCTGATAGGCGACGTAGAGCGCCTCGAGCGGCAGCTCGCGCCGAGCATCCCCCTTCCGCAGCACCACTCTCGCGCCGAGCGCGATCAGCGGCGGCATCGAGTCGCCGATCGGCGACCCGTTCGCGACGTTGCCGGCCAGCGTGCCGGC
>Ga0126369_10000668_pt1 | contig 22658 bp, 24 predicted proteins | sample PanSoiMetaPlot_1_FD_109646 | JGI IMG/M metagenome (GOLD analysis project Ga0126369, IMG submission 109646) | Tropical forest soil microbial communities from Panama - MetaG Plot_1 | ecosystem: Environmental > Terrestrial > Soil > Tropical forest > Bulk soil | place: Panama | collected 2016-02-17
GCTGAAAAAGCCGCAAATGCCAGCCAGCTATGGCAGGTTCGGACCCCGACCACAATGGAAAACGGAAACCGCCTTACCGCGCTTGCGCGCCATCCGGCGGCCAGCGTCGCTTTGGGTGCGTTGTTTGCGATTGCTGCGGCCTTTTTCCTGCGCGGCGGCGTTGCCGCGCATGCGCGCCTAACGGCGGCTGACGACCCGATCGCGGTCACCGACCAGGCGCTCACCGCGACGTTCGATCGCGACGTCGCCGAGCGTGAAATCTACGACGCACTTGCGGCGGGCGACGTCGATCTGGCGCAAAGCTTTGTCGCGCTTGCGGCCGAGCGCAATGTTCCGATCGATCCGGTGCTGGCGGACAAACTCAAAGAAACTGAAGCGGATCAGCACACATTCGCCAATACGGCGGGCCGCTTCGTGCATGGCCTGTGGACCGGCGAACCGACCGATTTTGCGAGCCTCGCCGGCACGGCCTTTGGGGATCTGTTCGTGTTTGGCGACATCCGCGACGCCGCGCGCGAAGGCACACGCTACTTGAGCGGCCAGCAATTCGATCCGTGGATTTTGAGCCTTGCCGGAGTCGGCATCGCGATCACGGCAGCCACCTATGCGAGTTTCGGGGCAACGGCGCCCGAGCGTGTTGGCGTCTCAATGGTCAAGGCAGCGCGCCAGACCGGCCGGCTTAATCCGGCGCTTGCGGTGCGCGTTGCGCGTGAAGCGGTGAAAGTCGAAGGCGCCGGCGGGCTCGTTGGACTTGCGCAAAATACCGGGCGCGTCAAGGCCAAAGCCGGCAGCCAGGCGGCGCTCGACGGTTTGGCGATCGCGCAAGAGCCGCAGGACATGTCGCGCCTGGCGCGGCTCGCCGCCGCCAAGGGCGGCAAAACGCGCGCAATCGTCAAACTTCTCGGCCGCGCCGCGATCGTGCTCACCGCGAGCGCGCTCGAACTCGCGTCGTGGCTGCTTTGGGCCGGCTTTGCGCTGCTCGGATTTTGCGCTTCCTGCAAGGCCGCAGCCGAGCGCGCGACGCAGCGCCATCTCGATCGCCGAAAACTGCGCTGCGCAACTGCCTAAGAAGCGATCATCCTTTGACCAGCGGACAGGCCGGATTGGGCGGGCCGAACGCCTGTTCGCCAGGGATGCGGGTGAGGATCTGATAATAATCCCAAGGGTGCTTGGAATCCTCCGGCTTTTTGACCTGCACCAGCATCAAGTCGTGCACCATCAGCCCGTCCTCACGCAAACGCCCGTTATGCGCGAAGAAATCCTCAACCGGCGTCTCGCGCATCTTAGCCGCGACCTTGAGCGGCTCGTCGGTACCGGCGGCCTCGATCGCCTTGAGATAATGCATCACTGATGAATAGACCCCGGCCTGCCACATCGTCGGCATGTGATTGACCTTGGCGAAGAAGCGGTTCGACCATTCGCGGGTCTTGTCGTCGGTGTCCCAGTAGAAAGACGTCGTCAGCAACAGGCCCTGCGCCGCTTTGAGTCCGAGCGCGTTGACGTCGGTGATCAGCACCAACAGGCCGGCCATCTGCTGGCCGCCCTGGAAAATGCCGAATTCGCCGCCGAGCTTGATCGCATTGACGTTGTCGGGCGGGCCGCTGGCGAGCCCAATAATCTTGGCCTTGGATGATTGCGCCTGAAGAATAAAAGACGACAGGTCGGGGGTCGAAAACGGATGCGCGACCGAGCCAATCACCTTGCCGCCATTCTGCACGATGACCTGCGTGGCGTCCCGCTCGAGTGAATGGCCGAAGGCGTAATCGGCGGTGAGGAAGAACCAGGTGTCGCCGCCGCGCTTGACCACCTCTTGGGCCGTGCCGACCGCGAGCGCGTGCGTGTCGAACACCCATTGCATCGCGTAGGGCGAACAAAATTTGCCGTGGAAATCGGCCGTGCCGGTCGAATGGGTGATAAACAGTTTCTTGCGGTCATTGGCGACCTGCTGAACCGCCAAACCCACCGCCGAGACCGGCACGTCGACGATCAGATCGACCTTGTCGACATCGTACCATTGACGCGCGATGCCGGCGGCAACATCGGGCTTGATCTGGTGGTCGGCGGAGATGACGGCAATCGGCTTGCCCAACACTTTGCCGCCGAAATCTGCGGCCGCCATTTGCGCGGCTGTGACCGAGCCGGGGCCGGTTGCGCTTGCCGCCGGTCCGGACAGGTCGGTCAAGACCCCGATCTTGACGACATCATCGGAAACTTGCGCGTCAGCCGCGCCGGCGGAAAACACAAGCAAACTCGCAAGGCAAGCAAGCCGATGCACGAAGGCCCTCCCGTTCGAATTTGCCGCTAGCCTAGCCCGATCTGAAGCCGACATCACCGGCGTTCTGGTGCACCTTCGCTTCGCGGCAGCGGGATCGTATGGTTGCGGCATGCCACAGTTTACGCACCAGGGCGTGGACATCGCCTTTATAGAGGAAGGGGAGGGCGAACCCATTGTGCTCGTCCACGGCTTTGCGTCGAACAAGGAGATCAACTGGGTCGCGCCGGGCTGGATGACGACATTGGCCCGGGCCGGCCGCCGCGCGATTGCGCTCGACAATCGCGGCCACGGCGCGTCCGGCAAGCTCTACGACCCGGTCGCCTATCACAGTGCGATCATGGCGGAGGATGTGCGAGCGCTGCTCGATTACCTTGGCCTGCCTCGCGCCGACGTGATGGGCTATTCGATGGGAGCGCGGATTACGGCATTCCTTGCCTTGGCGCATCCTGATCGCGTGCGCGCTGCGGTCTTGGGCGGGCTCGGCTTTCGTCTGGTCGAGGGCGTGGGATTGCCGGATACGATTGCTGACGCGCTTGAAGCTCCATCGCTTGCCGATGTCGCCGATCCGACGGCCTACATGTTCCGCGCCTTTGCCGAACAAACCAAATCGGATTTGCATGCGCTTGCTGCCTGCATGCGCGGTTCGCGGCAGTCGTTGAGCCGCACCGAAGTCGCCGAAATCGCGGTGCCGGTCATGGTCGCGGTCGGCGAGAACGACCCGATCGCCGGCTCGCCAGAGGCTCTCGCCGTGCTGATCCCAGGCGCGAAAGCCCTTGTTATCCCCGGACGCGACCACATGTTGGCGGTCGGCGACCGGGTGTTTAAGTCGGCCGTGATCGAATTTTTGGCAAAGCGGCCGTGATAGGCCTTTGAACCAGTTGGATCATTCAGTGGCCGATAATATGGGCCGTTGACCGGCTCCTGGTATTGCGCACCTTCGTGCCCAATATGATAGAAGGTCCCGCCACTTTCCAGAGGCTTTGCCATGGCGCAACATCAAACGCGGCCGGCCATCGACAAGCTCGATCCTGTCTGGGCGCGCATCCGGCGCGAGGCCGAGGATGTCGTGCGGCGCGAACCGGAATTGGCCGCGTTCATCTATTCGACCGTCTTGCACCATGACACGCTTGAAGCCGCCATCGCATATCGATTGGCCGGACAGATTGACCATCCGACATTGTCCGGCGAATTGATCCGCCAAGCCTATGCCGACGCGCTCAAGGATGTCCCTGCGATCGGTGAGGCATTCCGCGCCGACATTATGGCGACAGCCGATCGCGATCCGGCCACCCACCGTCTGATCGAGCCGGTTCTCTACTACAAAGGATTCCACGCCATTCAGACCTATCGGTTGGCACGTTGGTTGTGGACCAGGGGCCGCCGCGATTTCGCGCTCTATCTGCAAAGCCGCGCATCGGCGATGTTTCAGTGCGATATCCATCCGGCGGCCAAGATCGGCCGCGGTATTTTCCTCGATCATGCCACCGGGCTCGTGGTCGGCGAGACCGCGGAGATCGATGATGACGTTTCCATGTTGCACGATGTGACGCTCGGCGGCACCGGCAAGGAGGCGGGCGATCGCCATCCGAAAATCCGCTATGGCGTCATGATTGGCGCCGGAGCCAAAATTCTCGGCAATATCGAAGTGGGTCATTGCGCCCGGATCGCGGCGGGTTCTGTCGTGATCAAGCCGGTGCCAAACAACGTCACGGTGGCGGGCGTGCCGGCCAAGGTGATCGGCGTTGCCGGCTGTCCCGAGCCGGCGCGTTCGATGGACCAAATGTTTCAGGGCGACCTATGAGGGGTAATCGCTGCCGCGGCTTTTCAACATCATAGGCTCGCAGCGATGATCCATATCATCAGATCGATCCCGAAGCTCGCAATGAGCTTGCGGGATCATGATTGCGGAGATAGGCGGTGGACGTCCAGGAAGTTCGCAAGCTTGACGCTTACTTGAAAAAGCTATTCGGCAATGCCCGCATCCGCGTGGTGCCGCGGCCGAAGAAAGAGGATTCCGCCGAAGTCTATGTCGGTGACGAATTCATCGGCGTCTTATTCGTCGACGACGAGGATGACGAGCGCTCCTACAATTTCCAGATGGCTATACTCGGCGCGGATCTGGAATAGCGCGGTTACCTTCTGTCCGGGTGCAGTTGCGCCACGAGCCGCTCAAAGCCCGCCGCAGCATTGCGCCAGTCGCTCAGCCAGGCCTGCGGGAAACGCACACTGATCTGGGCGCCGTCGAGGGCACGCTCGCTGAGACAGGTACCCGGAACCGCGCCGATCGCACGCGTGCAGCGGGCAAAAAACTGTTCAGGATTGTTTGCGGCATAGACGAGATCCTCGCCGTCATAGGGCGTGCCGCTGCGGAAGGGCAAAACGGCAAGCCCGTTCGCACCCGCCGCGACTTGCGCCGCAACATAACGCGGATAGATCGTGCGCAGCCGTTCGAGCGGCGGCAGCATCCCGGCTAGTCCGACGATGGTCACGAACAGCCGGTCGTTTTCGGCCTCCGCCAGCGCTGCCGTCGCGTTCTCCTCATCGATCGGACGATTATCGCGCGTCGCGCGATCGTTCGGTGGTGGCGACAATTGCGGCCACAAGAAAACGAGATCGAGCCGTTCGTGCTGGCCCGCATGGCGCTGCAATTTGGTCCGGATCGCGGCGGGAGGCACTTCGAACAGCACGCCGCCGACGGTAACCGGCAGGGCCGGCACATCGAGGGCGGGCGGATCGCTTGGCCAGGTCGGCCATAGCAGATAGGAAACACAGCCTGCCGCCGCCGCGACAGTTAGCACGAGAAGAAGATTTGCCGCGCCGCGTTTTTGCTCGGGGAAGTACATGCGCAGTCATGCTGCTGCCGGTTCGAAACGAATCACGGCACGCAGTATTGCATGGGCGTCTTAATGGCTAAGGCTTGCCCGCGGTCGGCGCGGCGGTTGATGGCGATTCCGGGGATGGTGCCGAAGTCTGCGCCGCCGGTGCCGGCTTTACCGCGGGACCGATTTGCGCGGCAAGCGTGGCCGCGATTTTGGCATGCGCGGAGGCGTTAAAGTGGATGCCGTCCCATTGATAAAAGTCGCGCGGCACCGGATCCGGGTCATAGACGATAACGCGGATGCCACGCGCGTGCAGGCGCTGCACCATCGCGGCAATATTTGCCGTACGCGCTTGCTTGGTGCCGAAGAATCGCAAGTCATTGGCGCCTGGCTGCAGAATGACGATATCGGTGCCCTTAGGCACGGCAGCGTCGAGGCGGTTGCGCATGCCGGCGGTGACGTCGCCCCAGACGCCGGCATTGGCGACATGCGCATCGATTCCCTTCTGGCGCAGGAGCCGCTCCAGCACCGCCGGGTAGGCATTCTGCTCGCCAACGCCGAGGCCGGATGTGTTGCTGGCGCCAATGGCCACGATATTGAGCGGCCGCGCTTGCAGCGGGGCGGCGACGAGAGCGAGAACGGCGGCAACGATGTGAGCACAGAAGCGCAAAGCCATCGGCAAAACTCCCACCAAGACTGTGAATTGTCGCTTGGCCCTGGCCATCTCCTAGCGGGGCAGACTGTTCGCTGCAACGGTCCGCCTGACGGCGCTGGAATGGACCGCTTGCCGGAAGGCTAGCAATTTCCGATCTTGGCACGGCTTGTTGGATCGAATAGGCGCGTCAGGGCGGTCAGCCATGATCTATGAACTCGAGGGAATACGTCCGGAATTGCCGGCGGAGGAGGGCGCCTATTGGGTGGCGCCGACCGCTAGCGTAATCGGCAAAGTGCGACTGCGGCGCGATGCCAGCGTCTGGTTCGGCGCCGTCCTGCGCGGCGACAATGAGTGGATCGAGCTCGGCGAGCGTTCGCAGATTCAGGACAACGCCACTTTGCACACCGATCCCGGCTTCCCGATGACGATCGGGCCGGATTGCGTGATCGGTCATAATGTCATTCTTCACGGCTGCACGATCGGGGCCAACAGCCTGATCGGCATGGGCGCGATTGTCCTTAACGGCGCCCGCATCGGGGACCATTGCCTGGTCGGCGCCGGCGCGCTGATCACCGAAGGCAAGAGTTTTCCCGAGCGATCGCTAATCGTCGGCGCGCCGGCAAGGGCCGTGCGCAATCTCGACGACCCCGCCATCAAAGGGATTGCCGCCGCCGCGGACATTTACGTGCGGCGGTTCAAGCAATACGCGAAACAGCTGAAACCGATCGGCTGATGAAGTCCCGGCGACCCGTTCCGCTTGCCGCTCTTTCGCCGCCACGGTTGATTTGAAATTGCAAATTCAAGGGCTTATCCCGCAAATCGAAAATCTCCTGGGCGCCACGGGAACTGGAACTCGAGCCGCAGCGTTCCCCCAACGCACGGTTTAAATCGAACAAATCTGAAAAAGCCAAGACCCACTCGGAACAGGCGGCGTCGGAGGCTTGGCGGAAGCGACGGCGCGCCAACGCAACTGCAGAATTCGAGAATTCCGGACCGCGGCGCACCGACGGCCGGGATATGCAATACTGCTCAATATGTCTGAAGGAGAGCGCAAATGACTGCTCAGGAAGCCAAAGTGCTGCGAACCGCTCCGCTGGCAACGCCGACGGACCTCAAGCCGAATGCGGTGCGTGACCTCGCCGGCGCGCTCAATATTCTGCTTGCTGATATGTTCGGGCTATACCTGAAGACCAAGAACTTCCACTGGCACGTGTCGGGTCCACATTTCCGGGATTACCATCTGCTCTTGGACGAGCACGGCGAGCAGATTTTTGCGACGACCGATGCAATTGCCGAGCGGGTACGCAAAATCGGCGGCACCACGCTGCGTTCGATCGGCCACATCGCTCGTTTACAGCGAGTCGCGGACAACGATGCGGATTTTGTGACGCCGCTGGACATGCTCGCCGAACTGCGTGACGACAATAAGCAGCTGGTCACACGCATGCGCGAGACGCACGATCTGTGCGATGAGCACGGCGACGTTGCCACCGCAAGCCTCATCGAAGTGTGGATCGACGAGGCGGAGCGCCGCACCTGGTTCCTGTTCGAAGCGTCGCGCAAGGGCTAGTAATTTCCACCGTCCTGTTCGCTCGGACGGCCGCCGGATCAACGCGGCTGATCCGCGTACCTTCACACCAGGCGTTCGGCTTCCGCTTCGGTCGGCAGTCGTCCGTCCGGAGTGAGCTGATCGATGACCTCAGGCAATTGCTGGCTGAGGCCGTTGAGTAGGTCATTCCGAGACATCCCCGATAGAGAGGCCAACGTATTGATCCGATCCGCTCCCAGCGCGCTCGCCAGATCGTCTGGCGATATGTCCTTATTCGGACCGGAACCGATCCACGATTGCGCCACTTCGCCTTGGCCGTTCTGCTGAAATTGTTTGAGCAGATCGTTCAAGCTGCCGCTCAGCACGCTTCCCGCGGCTCCGCCTGCCAACAGGCCGCCCAATCCGCCTTTGAGCAAATCGCCCAATCCGCCGGCCGTCGCGCCGGGACCTTGTCCGCCGCTCGGACTAGCACTCGGTGCGATCGGCGGCGCACCTGGGCGCGCAGTGGCAACATCTGGCTGATTGGCGGTAAAGCGTTTGATAGCGCGATACGCAAGTAAGCCGAGCAATGCCATGGTCATGGGCGACATGCCGCCGCTGGAAGGGCTGGCGCTGCCTTGCCCGCGTGGACCGTTCTGCATCCCATTAAGCACGTCAAGCAAACCCATGTCGGCCTCCTCTAATCGGACCGGGGAGATGTCGGGAGCACCAGCGCTCAGCGTCGCTTCGGCCGAGGCGGCGCGTGTTCAAACTCAATCAATATGCAGGGCACGTGTATTTGATCGAAATCAATCTGCAGCAATTTGCAGTTCACGTATTCGTCACACTGGAACTTCTTTGCGAAGTCCCCCTCGGCTACCCGTCAGAACAATCCGAGTTGAGCCAGGAAAGTCGTCGAATAGCCCCACAGCAGAAAGGCACAAAGCGCCAGAACAATAATTTTTCCCACCATGCTTCCGATGCGTTCCTCAATTGGTGGAATTTGCTGCTGCGGAATGCTCATTCCCGAATTATGCACCAAGTTCGTCAGGCTTCTGCCGTCCTCTTTGTCGCAGTGATCACGCTGGCTCGCCGGGCTTTGTTTGCGCAAAAAGTCCAGCGGCAAAAAAATGCGGCCGGCCTTGGGGGAGGCCGGCCGCCACGAACCCGGTCTGGGGACGGGGAGGGGTGGGGACGTGACCGGGGACGCGTATCCTTTCTCGTGTGCTCAGCGCGATGACGCAGTGGCCGGTGCCGCGCGCGGCTCGCCGAGCGAAACCCAAACGTTCGGATCGGATTGCGACTGACGCTTCACGAAGCGGTAGCCGGTGTCCGCCCACAACAAGATCTCGTCGTTCTGATTGTCGAGGATGTACTCGCCGCGGTCGGTTTTGACCGTAAGCACGGCGTGACCATTGCCGTTGTGATCGCGCACCACCGTCATGAGCAGCGCCTCGCGCGGCCAGCCGGACTGCATCAAGAGCTTGCGCTTCTGCAACGCATAGTCTTCGCAATCGCCGTAGCCATCGTCCGGATAATTCCAGCGTTCGACGACGCCCCAATGATCCATGTCGGTCATCGGCTTGATCTTGGTGTTGACAGCGGTGTTGATGCGCTTGAGTTCGGTCCACGTGCGCGTCGATAAGACGACGTCGCGCGGCACCGAGGGTCCGGTGTCGCATTCGGGCGCGTATTCAACGCAAAATTCGGCCCATCCGATCGGCGCGCTGGTAACGGGGCCGATCCCAATATAGAGCGCCTGCTCTTGCGCTTGGCTTGCGGTGATGGACGCGAACAGCGCCACGGCGAACGTCATCAGAATGACGCACGCGGCCGCGCCGCGCCTGGCTCCTGTAACGAAATTCATTATGACCCCTTCCCTTATTGTTGGGGCCACGTTTCGCACAAAGCTTTTGCGGCGCCGCTAAGCGGACCGATTCAATTTTAAGTAAAACGGGCGCGAGCTTCGGTGGCAGGAAGAGTTTTCGTATTTCACGTTCGGCGCGGCGCAGCTGCATGAAATTGTCGGTACACAGCGACGCGCCGGTACCGACCTGGCGCACGCAGCCACAAAACTTGCCGGGCGTTAAGCTTAACGGATGGTTGCAATTGGCGGCGAGTGAGCGCCCGCATAGGGTCTTGCCGACCAATACGGGAGGCGAAAGGGCGTGACTCCGCCAGGCCGTGTCGCGATCCAAAGCAAGACGCGAACCGGGCGTTGAATTGCGCACCCGCGCAGGCCAAAAGGGAGGACCGAGGTCCTCCCTTTTGTTTTTTGGGCTAAAAAGGGCATCCGGCGTCGGCGATCGCTTGTTCGAGCCGCCGCTGCGGCCTATCTCGGCACGGATCAGGTGCGATCTTGGCTGAGCAGTCCGCGACCAATCCCCGTGAGCCAATCTTCAACATTCCGCCGGCCATCGTGGCGAGCGTCGGGGTGCTCGTGCTGGTGCATCTGGTGCGAATTCTGGTGCTGACCGACGAGCAGGATATCGATTTTGTCCTGGCCTTCGGCTTCATTCCGGCGCGGTATGGCAGCGAAATCGCGATCGAGTCGCTTCCCGGCGGTTTTGGTGCCGATCTATGGACTTTCTTCACTTACGCTTTCATCCACGCCGACTGGACGCATCTGGGGCTCAATCTGGCCTGGTTTGTGCCGTTCGGCAGCGCGGTAGCGCGCCGCTTCGGCGCCTGGCGCTACACCCTATTCATGCTGACGACGGCGGCGATCGGGGCGATGGCGCATCTGGCCACGCACTTTGGCGCGATCGAGCCGATGATCGGCGCTTCGGCTGCTATTTCGGGCGCCATGGCGGCGGCGATGCGCTTTGTGTTTCAGCGCGATGGGCGGCTTGGATTTTTTCGCGATGGCGCGGATGCGGCACGCCTGCCGGCACAGCCGCTTCGCGCGACGCTTCGCGACGCACGGTTCTTGTTATTTCTGGCGACCTGGATCGGATTGAATGCGCTGTTCGGCTTCGGCACCATCGCGTTCGGCGCCCAGGCTGGGCAGGAAATCGCCTGGCAAGCTCATGTGGGTGGTTTTTTTGCCGGTCTGTTTTTATTCAAAGCCTTCGATCCGGTGCCGTCGACGCCGGAATTGACTGGCGAGCCAAGCGCTTAACGCCGATCGCGAACCTAGATTCTTGGCGTCATTGTGCTGCGCCGCAATCTGGACGGCGCGAGAATTTGTGGAACCGTGACCGCTCGGCAAACATTAAGCTCATTAACCCCGCTTGTGCGGTCGGCATATCTGCGAGCGAGGGACAAGGGAGGCTACGATGACCGTCAGTATTCTACTCGCGGCCAAGGGCCGCGAAGTCACGAGCATCGAACCCGGCGCGACTATGAAGTCCGCGGTGGCGCTCTTGGCAGAAAAGCGCATCGGCGCGATCCTGGTGCTCGGCGCCGATCATCGCATCGTAGGTATTCTTTCGGAGCGCGACATTGTTCGCGCCCTTGCCGAGCGCGGAGCCGCCGCGCTTGAGGAGCCGGTCAGCCGTTCGATGACGCGTAAAGTGTCGACTTGCACCGAGAGCGACACCATCGCGAGCCTCATGGAGCGGATGACGGAAGGAAAATTCCGCCATCTGCCTGTGGTCGATCAGGGCCGGCTCGTCGGCATCATCTCCATCGGCGACGTCGTCAAGCATCGCTTGCAGGAGATGGAGCGCGATTCGGCGGCGATGCGCGACTATATCCTTACGGCCTGACGGGCGGCGGGCTACCGACCAGACGCCGCGCATTGGCTGCGCAAAAACTGGAATCCCGACGGACAGACATTCCCCCCGCCCGTCGCCGGGTGGTATGATGCTTTGACGGTAAGGAAAGGCATCGTGCACTGGGGCGGAATTGCACGTTTACTCGTCGCTGCCGGATTGGCGATCGCGCTGTGCCATTCCTCGGGACAGGCCGCGGGGAGAATTCGCGTCGCGCAAACCTCGACTGTCACTAATTGCATGATGGCCTGCAACTCGCAGGCCGCGAACTGCCAAACGACATGCGTTATCCCGGGCGCGGCGCCGACGGGCGCCGCCACGACCAGCGGAAATGCCAATCAGAGCACGTCCTGTCAGCTCAACTGCACGACCCAACAGATCAGTTGCCAGACGCTCGCGGGCGCACTTCGCCGTCGCCGTAGTGCTCGGATGGATCGATTGGCGGATCAGCTTAAATCCGCGATGGATTCGGCAATCGAATCGATCGCCTTTTCGGTGGCGGTGCGGCCAACCGTGATGGATTCGGCGGCGCGATGAAAATCGAGCCAGCCGATATGGCCGATGCGTGGCGTAATATGGACATCGGGAGGATCGCCGGTGAGCCGCATGCGGGTGAGGCGGTCCTGCATGATGTTGAAGGATTCCACCATCACGGTAGAGAAGCTCGGCCGGCTGTCGCCCGAGATGATCTGCCGCTTGAGCGCGCGTTCGGCCGTAAACATGCCACGCAGGCGAGCAAAGCCGTTGCGCGCATGCTCGGCAGGTGCCGCTGGCGGGGTGTCGGTCAAGGCGGCGCCGTGGCTCGCGATCGTGGTCCCGCGACCGAACCGGTCGGCATCCATATTGACGGCGATGACGACGCGGGCGCCGAGCGCCCGCGCCGCCGAAACCGGAACTGGATTGACGAGCGCGCCATCGACCAGCCAGCGGCCGCCGAGCTGGACCGGCGGGAAAATTCCCGGCAGTGCATAGGAGGCGCGAACGGCGAGCGACAACGAGCCTTTGGTCAGCCAAACTTCGTGCCCGGTGCCGATCTCGGTCGCGATTGCGGCAAAGCGGATCGGCAGAGCCTCGATGTTGGTTTCGCCGATCGACTCCTGTAGCCGGTTGGCGAGCCGCCCGCCGCCGATTAGGCCAGAGCCGCCGATGCGCACGTCGAGATAGCCGATGATGCGCCGCATGGTCAGCGAGCGCGCCCAGTCTTCCAAAGTGTCAAGCTGATCGGTGGCATAACAGCCGCCGACCAATGCACCCATCGAGGTGCCGACAATGATGTCCGGCTTGATGCCGTGGGCCTGCAAAGCGCGCATCACGCCGATATGGGCAAAGCCGCGCGCCGCACCGCTGCCGAGAACGAGCCCAATGGACGGCCCGCCGCTTTTGACGGTGACGTGACCGGCATCCATCGTTTTGCCCGGAATGTCGACGCTCGTCACAAAAATGATCCTCGTTGCTTCGATGTGGATCGAGGCGGCTCATCGTGCCGCAATCTACCCAAGATATGGTGAACGCGGCTGCAAAATGGCCAGGGGCTGCGTCAGAGCGAACCAATTGAGCGGGTGCGTGGCTTGAAATTGCCGCGATTGCGACCGAGACAAATCCGATGGGCGGGCGGGAGTTCAGCGGCTTTTGGCAGCGCGCCATTGCGGCCGGTCTGGTGGCTGTTGTTGCGGCCCTCGCCGGTATCGCCTTGCTGCCCAGCTCCGCGGCGGCTCAAGTGCACAACCTGGTCGGACCGCAGTCCACCGCGCCGCCGGGCTCGGCTCCGGGGAGCGGTTCACCGGGGGCCAGCATCGTTCCATCCATTCCGACGCCTTCCGCTCCGGCGCCGGTGCCGCCTGTGGCCCAAGCGGGGCCCGGCGTTCCCGCCGGCAATGTCCTGCTCGCGGTTGCCGCCCGTTACGGCCAAAACGCGCCACCGATCAGCGCCGGACTTATTTGGCGCGTCTATGCGGCCAAACCCGACTCGCCCGGCAATTTCCGCTTGATCAAGGAAGACCGCGCTGCTGCACCGACATTCGCGCTGCCGCCGGGCAATTACGTCGTGCATGCGAGCCTGGGCCTCGCCGGCGCAGCGAAAACGATTCAACTGCGCGCCGACGCCGTGCGCGAAGTGTTCGATATTCCCGCCGGCGGCATCCGCCTCGAAGGCCGCGTCGGCGATGTCCGGATTCCGCTGGGCCAGATCGCGTTCGAGATTTTCACCGGCAGCCAGTTCGACAGCAACGAACGCCGGCCGATCGCGCAGAATGTGCAGACCGGTGACGTCGTGTTGCTTCCTGAAGGCACCTATTACATCGTGTCGAATTACGGCGACGGTAATTCGGTGGTTCGCTCCGATGTCCACATCGAAGCCGGCAAGCTGACTGACATCGTCGTGACCCATCGCGCCGCCATCAAGACGCTCAAGCTTGTCAACAATCCCGGCGGTGAAGCGCTCGCCAATACGCAATGGACCGTGCTCACCCCTGGCGGCGACGTGATCAAGGAATCGATCGGCGCTTTTCCGCGTCTGGTGCTGGCCGAAGGCGATTATCACGTCATAGCCCGCAACGAAGGGCGGACCTATCAGTGCGACTTCAAGGTGATTACCGGGGTCGATGGCGAAGTCGAAGTGCTGGCGCGCTGACGCGAAACCATCTGCGACCGGCGAACGTCACTCCGATCCGCCCTGCGTTTCGACCCAATGCTGAACGGTGGCGCTGCGCAGGAAATCGAGTGCCTGCGCTTCCACTACGGGCTGCGCCCCGGGTTCCGCGATCACCGTTGCGACGATCGCATCGCATTTCTTTGCCAGTGCGATGGCCAAAACGGGCAGTGGCGACTGCAACTGCCTCGCGACCGCAAACAGCCGCGCGCGGCCGGTCATTGTTCCGGCAGTGACCGGATGACCCGACGCCAGCGCTTTGTAATCCGGACCGATCAGTTCCAGGTCGCCGACGCGTTCGATCTCATCGTCATCGGAAACACCTGTCGCGCATCGGCAGAACCCGATCTTCGCCCGCAGATAGACATGCACCTCACGGCCGCAGCGATCGGCTGCACAGCCGAAAGCTTGGCCGGTACCCCACTGGTCGATCGGAAAAGGCCATTTTTCCTCAGACCACGCAGGGATCTGGTTCTTCGCGGCAACTTGGGCACAAAGGCCGGCGGCGCCAAATACCAGCGCGCCGGCCGCGAGGCCGACAGAAACCATGGTCCACGCCGATTTCATCGGAGCTCCAGGCAAATCACGTCTCGGGTTAGTGCGTAACCGAGCGGGCATCGCCAGTCAGTTCGAGAATGTGCATGCCGGTATTGGCGCGGTCGACGATATAGATATAGCCGCGATCGTCGGTCTCCACGTTATTGGTTTGGATCGCGACCTTGCAGCTGTCTTGACCGTTCAACTTGACGCAGCGCTTGTCGGTCGCCGCGGTGATTGCCGGAATGAAATATCCGATTTCTTTCGGATGGTATGGATCGCGGATGTCGACGGCACGCACACCGGCATTGAAGTAGCTGAGAAAAACGATTTTTTTATAGAAGGCGGGGGCCATACTTTCGTTCGAAGCGTGGGTGCCGAAACGGCCGCCGCGCGAACAAAAGTCGCCGCTCGCTTCCGGCACCTGGAAGTTGGAAATGACCATCGGATGCGCTTCGATCGTCACGTCGACGAACCAAGCCATCTGCCGCGACTCCTCGCACCCGTTACGGATCTGCTCGTCAACAATCATGACAATGTCGCGCTCTGCGCCGACGGCGTCCTTCGTGAACTCGGCAATCGGCATTTTTGGCATTGGAAATGTCGTGTGCGCCCCGTTAAACGGCGTCATCACCAGCCGCCCCACTTCCGGATAAAGCAGATTTTCCGCGGTCGGCTCGTTGGGACCGTGGATGAGCTTATCGCGGTCGACGATCTGCACAATCCCGTTCTTGTTGGTGCCATAACCGAAATAAATCCGGTTGCCCTGCGGCCCAAGTGAAATCATGCCGTGCAACTGTTCCGGAATGGGTCCGGTCGCGCCGGGCTGCTGGCCGACCAGGCCGAAGTCGCGAATTTTTACCGGATGTGCCGGATCGCTCATATCGTAGACTTCGGTCATGCGATTGACGCGCCAGCCCGGCACGCCGGAGACCAGAAAGGCGATGCCGCTTTCGCATTCCCAAAAGCTTTTATGGGTGTCGTTGAGTTCGCCGTCGCGCTGCCAAAGCAACGCCGGCTTGGCGGGATCGGTGACGTCGTAGATCTGATGGCTTTTGCCACCAAAGACACGCAGCAGGTAGGTCTTGCCGGGGTCGCCTTTTGGTAGCGTGCCGCCGTCGCAAACGCGCGTCATCTGCGCGCCGCCTTCCTCGTAATTGCCGGGCGTGCCGGGGATATGCGCGAGATAGTGCGGGTGCGCCGGATCGGTCACGTCCACGATCGAGGTGCCGCTGAATTCCGGCTGGCCGGTGAGCGCATTGAGCGGCTTTGGCACCTCCGGCGTGCCACCGTGATGGCCGATATAGGCGATGTAGCGATCGCCCTGGTGGTGGATGGTCGGCTGATAGGCGCTGCGCCCCTGAAGGTCATCGTATCCGACCAGGCGCATATTCATCGCCTCGGGGGGCGCCCCGATCTTCTGCTCTGCTGCGGCTGTTGTAACGATCGTCACCAGGTTCACGGCAAATATGAAAGCCATGCATGTGCCGGGGCAGACTTGGCTTTTTGACCGAAATCGATTGCGCCTCACAGGCTTTCTCCACGCTGAAATGTCGTTGGGCATCGCGTGCGCCGTCGCAAACACACTGAGGATCGATCGAAGCATAAGTTGCGGAAGTTCGCCGTTGCACGCCTGGTATTGCATGTCTGGTACCGCCGGAATTGCGGGGCTAGTTGTGACCCGGCCTGTGGCCGGGAAGCCGTGTATTCCGTCGACATTTTCTGCTAGGCTTGTGCCCGGGTGAGCGCCTTGCGGCCAAGCGCGCAATGCGTAGCGGGGTTCCTGGTGATAAGAGGAGCCATTTATGCCCATGGAGCAAAATAGCCGCGACGACTTCAACAGGGCCGCAAAGACAGCGCAGAAACAAATCGGCGACGCCGAAAAGAAAATCGGCGATGCCGCCCTTGAGGCTCAGAGCCAGTTCATCAAAACGCTCGAGGAGATGAGCCGTGAGGCTATGGCCTGCGCGACCGCTGAAATCGAACGTGGCCTCAAACTGTCGAAAAAACTGAGCGCAGCTCATTCCGTTTCCGACGCCGTAGCGGCCTATCAGGAATGGCTGACCGAGGAGATGAGTGCGCGCTCCGAAGACGCCCGCCGATTCATGAGCAACAGCCAGTCGTTCATGAACACGAGCTCAAAAGCCCTTACCAACGGCTGGTCGGGCGTGGGGATGAGTACCTAAAGCGACGCGTAAGGTTGTCCCCCGTTAGTCATACAACGAGTACCTTCAATCGTGCCCGGGGCTGTTCACCCATGGGACGCGGCCGTTTGCGCCGCCAGCATGCGCTGCGCCGCATCAGCCTCGATGAGCGGATAGGTGTCGAAATGCGCGGGGATGATATCCGCCCACTCATTGAGGATTCGATGCAGTGCATCATTGTTCTCGACATCGAGAACCGCGACCGCGCCGCGCCCGGCGCGGGCATAGATGTGCCGGCATGCGCCGCGCGCCTGATGGCCGGCAATCCACGGCCAAAACGATTGCCGGGTCCGGGCCAAGTCGGAAGGTCGCTCCGGCCGCGGTGTCGAGACCACCAGAAACAGCATAATTCCATACTCCGAGCTTGACGCGCCGACACGAGGCTACGCCGGCAGCAAGGACTCTGCGAACGCCCGGGCATTTGCCGAGGGCGAAAACAAAGCTGGGTCAGCCTGCGCCCCTAATTGTGGCTAACCGTAACACGCAAAAAGGTCGCTGGAATCGAGGTGGCGTCCTTCTTCGGGCTCTTGTTTTGGCTGTTGAACAGAGATTCCAGCTCTTTCTGCAGATCGCCGGCGCGATCGGCCTGTTCCGCGGCATCGAACGCGTTCATCGTCGGGCCGTAATACCTTCTGAACGCCGCAACAAACTCCGAAGGAGGGCCGGCAAACTCGAATGTATAAGTATCCTTCAGGAACGAGACGTTGTCCTTTGGCACCCCGGCTGCCGCAAATCGCTCGATCACATTCGTTTCGATGCCCCAGGTCATCGGGCTAACGAAGCCTTCCGGCGGCGGCGGCGAGTATGCTGAGCTGATTTTCAGGATCTGAGCGACCAATGTCGGATCGTTCGGTATCCAGTTTCCCATCACGATCCGCCCGCCGGGTCGCGTTACCCGGACCGTTTCCTTGGCCACATCGAAGGGCTTGGGTGCGAACATCGCGCCAAAAATGCTCACGACCAGGTCAAAACTGCGATCTTTCAGATCGTGTAGATTGGAGGCATCACCTTCCTGAAAGTGACAATTCGTAAGCCCTTCAGCGCTGGCGCGCCGCCTGCCGGCTGCCACGAGATTGCTGGCTATATCGACGCCCAGGACCTCGGCGCCGAGCCGAGCCTCCGGCAAGGCCGTCGTGCCGTCGCCGCATCCCAGATCCAAGACCTTGAGCCCCTTTGTGATCCGGAGCGTCTTCACGAGCGCTTCTCCGCTCGCTCTCATCGACTCCGCAATGCGGGTAAAATCGCCCTTTTCCCAAAGTGCTTTGTTTGGATTCATCGCAAAGCCCCGTTTTGCTCATCAGGAGCAATCCATAGCAGCTATAAGGTTCGACCGGGTCGCGCGCAAAGCCGCACCTGAAGTGCGATCACTTCTCTTGTGCGGTACATTGCATCGCGGAATGTTAGAAGCTTGCGCAGCGATTTCGGCTATGTGAGACTGACACATTGCCAAGGGTGACTTTCATAAGGCGTCTTGAGAGGGAAGAGGAACTCATGCGTCGCTATGGACTTTCCCTATGTGTAATGATCGCGTTGGCCGCGGGCCTTGTTTGGTCCGCATCACAGGCTTTGGCCGAACCCTGCGCCGTCGGCGTGAATGTGCACAACAATGCGTGGATTGTGCTCAAGCATAAACGACTTGCGCAGTGCACGGCGGGACCCGGCTGCAAGTGCGTGTCGTGCTACAATTTGAATGGCACGGTCAGCGCAACATGCTTCCCGCTGGTCGCGGCAATTCCGGGTCGCTGACGGCACGGCTCAACTGATCGAGCAGTCTTCCGCCGGTTACCGAGCGTTTCGAAGGGTGGCAAAAGTGTCAACGGGTCCGCGCGAAGCGCGGCCCGAGGGCGAACGCCGCGCCGCGCTCACGCTGGGCGTGCGATGTTCTTTCGCTGGATGGGCTTCGCTCACCCCATCCTAAAGATGTTGCACGCCCATCAGGCTTTTGCGGCCGGCCTAAGGTCGGGCGGGATCGCTTCTTGCGCCAGCGCGGCGAGCGCCGCGTCGAGGCCCATCACATGCTGCGCCTCGCTGCCGAGACGGCGGACCGAAACCGTGCGCTCGACGGCTTCTTTTTTGCCGACCACCAGCAGCGCCGGAATTTTAGCCAGTGAGTGCTCGCGTACCTTGTAGTTGATCTTCTCGTTGCGCAGATCGGACTCGACGCGAAGCCCCGCGCAGCGCGTCTTGTCGATCACCTCGCGCGCATAATCGTCGGCATCGGATGTGATGGTCGCCACGATCGCCTGTACCGGCGACAGCCACAGGGGCAAATGGCCGGCAAAATGTTCGAGCATGATGCCGGCGAACCGCTCCAGCGAGCCGAACATCGCCCGGTGCAGCATCACCGGGGTGACCTTGTTGGAATGCTCGTCAATATAGAATGCGCCGAGCCGGCCGGGCATGTTGAGGTCAACCTGAACCGTGCCGCATTGCCAATCGCGGCCGATGGCATCGCGCAGGACATATTCGAGTTTCGGCCCGTAGAAGGCGCCTTCGCCTTTGTTCAAAGTCGAGGGCCGGCCGGAGGCTTCGAGTGCTTTTTTCAGCGCCGCTTCCGCCTTGTCCCACACCGCATCTTCGCCGATCCGCTTTAACGGCCGGTCGGAGTATTTGATGGTCACGTCGTCGAAACCGAAATCCTTATAGATGCCCAGTATCAGGTCGTTGACCTTGATGACTTCCTCGGCGATCTGTTCCTCCGTGATGAAGATGTGCGCATCGTCCTGCGTGAACGCGCGCACCCGCAGCAGCCCATGCAGTGCGCCGGACGGTTCGTAGCGGTGCACCTTGCCGAATTCGGCGACCTTGAACGGCAGATCGCGATATGACTTCAGGCCGTTCTTGAAAATCTGGATGTGGCCCGGGCAGTTCATCGGCTTGATCACGAAAGTGCGCTCGTCCTCCTCGCGCGGCTGCACCAGGAACATCGAGTCGCGGAACGTCGCCATGTGACCGGATGCGACCCACAGCGAAGAATCGATGAGCTGCGGCGCGTTCACTTCGGCATAGCCGGCGGCGTCTTGGCGACGGCGGATATAATTTTCCAGCGTCTGGAACAGGGTCCAGCCTTTCGGATGCCAGAACACCGAGCCGGGTGCCTCTTCCTGAAAATGAAAGAGATCCATTTCGCGGCCGAGCTTGCGGTGGTCGCGCTTCTCCGCTTCCTCGACCTGCTTGAGGTAGGCGTCGAGCTCTTCCTGCTTAGCGAAGGCGGTGCCGTAGATGCGGGAGAGCATTTCGCGCTTTGAATCGCCGCGCCAATACGCTCCGGCGGTTTTCATCAGCTTGAACGCATTGCCGACCTTGCCGGTCGAGGTCATGTGCGGCCCGTGGCACAGGTCGAACCAGTCGCCCTGTTTGTAGATCTTGATCGGCTGGTCTTGCGGAATGGTGTCGATCAGTTCAACCTTGAACAGCTCGCCCTTGTCGCGAAAAACCTTCTTCGCTTTGTCGCGCGGCCAAATTTCCTTGGTGAAAGGTTTGTCACGCGCGATGATTTCGCGCATTTTCTTTTCAATCGCGGCGAAATCTTCCGGCGTGAACGGGGCATTGCGGAAGAAATCGTAATAGAAACCGTTATCGATCACCGGCCCGATCGTGACCTGGGTACCCGGCCATAAAGTTTGCACGGCTTCCGCGAGCACATGCGCGGCGTCGTGGCGGATGAGTTCGAGCGCGCGCGGATCCTCGCGGGTGAGAAATTCGATTTTGGCGTCGTGCTCGATTGGATCCGTGAGATCGGCAAGCTTGCCGTCGAGCGCCATCGCCACCGTGCGCTTGGCAAGCGACGGCGAAATACCTTTGGCGATGTCGAGACCGGTGGTGTTTTGCGGGTAATCCCGACGCGCGCCGTCAGGAAAGGTCAGCGCGACCATCATTGACTCCTGTTGCTCACTCGCTGCCTACGGTGCGGCGTAAGCGTAGCCGAACGGGGCTATCTTCAGCTTGAGCATGATCCTTTTCAAAAACTGGTTTCCATCCCGGATCATGTCCGGGAAAGACTTCTTTGGGATCTAGCTCGCGCTAACGCCTTGCCGCGTCCGGTCCGGCAAGGTGCTGCGCGGTCGGTGGAACGGAATTGGTCCCGCGCCATCGGCCGTAGCGCCACGGCATATACCAGCGCGATTTTGCCGGCAACGCCTCGGGGACGAAATCGAGGCCCGAGGTGCCCCAGGGCTGGCAGCGCAGGAGCCGGGCCAGCGTCATCCAGCCGCCGGCCCACAGGCCGAAACGGGCGAGTGCCACATCGGCATATTCCGAACAGCTCGGCAGATGCCGGCAGCGAAAGCCGACCAGCGACGCGAGCGTGTAGCGATAGAGCGCAATCAGTCCGCGCCCCAATAGGCGCGGCGCGTTGCGGCAAGTTTGGTAGAGCGACTGCAAGTTATACTTAGCTCCGACCATCATCCTGAGGTGGCCGCGAAGCAACCCTCGGAGGATGCGGCCGGGTTGTTTGGGCCGTCGCCCTTCGAGGTTCGCTTTGCTCGCACCTCAGGGTGACGGAGTGAGACATGACGTTGCCGCTGGTATCACTGCGCCACTTTGCCGGCGCGCTTGGCTTCGATTTGGCCGATAGCTTCGACCACGGCGTCGAAGGTGAGTAGTGTCGAGGCGTGCCGCGCCTTGTAGTCGCGAACCGGTTCGAGCACGGCGATGTCGGCCCATTTGCCGTTCGCCGGTGGGGCGCCGTTCTCCTTAAGCATTTTGCGCACGCCCTCGCGCAAGTCTCTAAGCTCGCTGGCTTTGGAGCCGACGACATTGCGCGCCATGATCGACGACGACGCCTGGCCGAGCGCGCAGGCTTTCACCTCATGGGCGAAATCGATCACGGTGTCGCCATCCATTTTCAGGTCGATCGTCACAGTCGAACCGCACAGCTTTGACAGGGCCGTGGCGCTGGCGTCGGGCTTGTTCAGCCGCCCGATCCGGGGGATCGCGGCGGCGAGTTCCAGAATGCGGCGATTGTAGACGTCGTTGAGCATCGGAAATGCAGATTTGTCCGCGTTAACGCGGGTTTATTGAGTCTCTTTGACAATCAACTATATAGGCGCTGGCGGCCTTAATTTGAAGTTCCGCAGAGGTGAAGGCGGAAAGGGAGGGCGATTTGGTCGGTTCTGCACCATTCACGGCGCCCGCGGGCGCGGCCGGACTCGAAGAGGGCGAGGCGCTCACTCCGAAATTCGACGCCGACGGGCTCGTCACAGCGGTCGCCACCGATGCGAAGTCGGGCGACGTGTTGATGGTCGCGCATATGAATGCCGAGGCGTTGGCAAAAACGATCGCTACCGGCGAAGCTTGGTACTACAGCCGCTCGCGCAACGCGCTCTGGAAAAAAGGCGAAACGTCCGGCCACACTCAGCGCGTCGTCGAAATGCGCATCGACTGCGATCAGGATGCGGTGTGGATCAAGGTCGAGCAGCTCGCCGGCGCCTGTCACACTGGACGGCGTTCTTGTTTCTATCGGGCTGTGCCGCTTGGCACGCCGGAGGGCAAATTGCGGGCGGCGAAACTCGAATTTCGCGACGCGCTCGTTTTCGATCCGAAGGCGGCTTACCAAAAACACTCGCCGTGACTCAATTCGCTCCCCTTTGTGGGGTGAGCGGGTTCTAAAAAGGGTACCCGCTCCCGGCTCACTTTCGCGCTAAGAGTTGCTTCGCCCGCACCAGATGCGGGCGGTCGTACATGACGCCGCCGATGCCGACGACGCCGGCGTCCGGAGCAGCGGCGAAGGCAGCGATCACGGACTGAGCATGTGCAATTGCTTCCGCTGATGGCGTGAACACCTCATTGATGATCGGCACCTGCGCCGGATGGATCGCCATCTTGCCGACAAAGCCGTCACGGCAGGCCTCTTGGCATTCGCGACGAAAGCCAATCTCATTGCGGAAGTCGACGAAAACCGTATCGATGGCCGGCACGGTGGCGGCCGCGGCGCCGGCAAGACACAGACTGCGCGCAAGCCGATAGGGATCGAGAAAGCGGCCTTCCGCGTCACGATTCGCCCGCGCGCCGAGCTCCGCGGAGAGATCCTCGGCGCCCCAGGTCATGCCGATCAAGCGCGCGCTCGTGCCCGCAAATGTGCCAACTAGGAACAAGGCCGCCGCGGTCTCGGTAGCGATCGGCAGAATCTTGATGTGCCCGTCCGCGAGATCGTTTTGCGCTTCACGGACCGCCAGCTTGGCGTCGGCGTGAACAAGTGCCGCGCCGCCTTCGGCTTTCGGCAGCATGATCGCATCCGGCTCTGCCGATGCGACGGCATCGAGATCGGCGTCGATCA
>Ga0126369_10000669_pt1 | contig 22651 bp, 21 predicted proteins | sample PanSoiMetaPlot_1_FD_109646 | JGI IMG/M metagenome (GOLD analysis project Ga0126369, IMG submission 109646) | Tropical forest soil microbial communities from Panama - MetaG Plot_1 | ecosystem: Environmental > Terrestrial > Soil > Tropical forest > Bulk soil | place: Panama | collected 2016-02-17
CCGTCGACTGAGCGCCGCCAGCGCGCTCATGTCGGGCGCGAGGGCGCGCAGGGTCCGCTCCTCCGCGACCTGCGCCACGAGCCACACGGGGCCCACGTCGATCACCAGCGGCGCGGGGTCGGCGACCACGGGTGCGCCGAGGGCACGGTTGAGGGCGTCCACGTCGACCGGCCAATCGCGCCGGATCTGGGCCTGGGGAGTGCGGACGAAGATCCGTCGCCCGGGCGGGACCCCCTCGGTGCGCAGGGCCAGCAGGCCTGCCCCGCACTCCTGCGTCAGGTGGGTCGCGTCGCCCGGCACGATGCCTGCCTCGAGCACGGCATGGGCCGCACCGATCGTCGGATGGCCGGCGAACGGCAGCTCGTCTGCCGGGGTGAAGATGCGGATCCGGTAGTCGGCGGCCGCCTGCGTCGGCGGCAGCACGAAGACCGTCTCGGAGAGATTCGTCCAGCCGGCCAGGCGCTGCATCTCGTCGGCCTCGATGCCCGCGGCGTCGAGCACGACGGCGACCGGATTGCCCCGCAGCGGGGAGCGCGTGAACACGTCGACCTGGACGAAGCCGCGCCCGTGACCACGATCCGGCATGCGGGCGGAGTGTGCGGCGCCTCACCGCCCGATGCAAGCCGAGAGGCGACGCCGCTCTCCACGAGCGGCGAAGCCGGCGGCTGCGGCTATCCCGGACGACGCGGCAGTGGAGGCGGCGGGGGCTGCGTGCGCACCGAGTCCACCCGGGCGGCGATCTGCGCCAGCACGTCCCGGCACGCCGCCAGCGCTTCCTCCGCCGACCACTGCTGGGGGGGCCCTCCCGCGTCCCGCTCGTGCACGATCGCGATCGGCTCCGCCCGACCGAGGTCCCGCGTGCCCGCACCGTCGGTCTGCTCGAGGAAGCAGACGAACATCTCGCCGTCCCCGACCTGGTGCAGGCCGTTCTGCGCGATGAACTCGCGCAGCCGTTGCTCCCTGGGCTGCCGGAACTCCTGGCGCTCGGGTCCCGAGCAGAGGACCATCTTCACCGTCACCGGACGTCCCCGCACGGTGACGACGATGCCGGCGTGCACCGCATCGAGCGTCATGGCCGTCCGTCGGCTTGCCGCCCGGCCGCCCCACTCACGTCCCGCACCTGCATCCTCCCCATCCGCCACCTCCAGCCATCCTTCTAGCACAGGGCTCGGCACGACGCTCGTGGCACCGATCCAGCCGGCCGCCAGGCGCGTTGCGCAGGCCCCCGGCAACGGGGCACAAGGTCGTACCTCGTATGCGGCTCGACAGCGTGCAACTCTCCGTGGCCGACGTCGCCGAGGCGACGAGAGCCTACACCCTCCTGCTGGGCGTCGAGCCGGTGGCGCGGCCGTCCGGCGTGCAGCGTTTCCAGCTCGCTCCGGGTGCGGTCGAGATCGAGCCCGGCGACCGGGGCATCCGCGCCGTCCGCTTCGCCCGCGAGCCGGGCGAAGTGGCCAGCGGGCGGTCCGCCGAGGACTTCGAGGGCCTCCAGGTGGAGGTGGTCGCGGACGCCGCCGTGCCGACCCCGCTCCGGCTGCCGGCCGCGCAGGCCATCGACCACGTCGTCGTGCGCACGCCGGACCCCGACCGCGCCATCGCCCTCTGGCGCGACCGGATCGGACTCCGCCTCGCCTTCGATCGGACGTTCCCCTCGCGCGGGCTCCGCCTCCTCTTCTTCCGGAGCGGCGGGGTGACCTTCGAGTTCGCCGCCAGCGACCCGCCCGCGGAGGATCGCCGCGGCCCCGACCTACTCTGGGGGATCTCGTACCGCGTCGTCGACCTGGACGCGCACCGGGAGCGGCTCCTCGCCGCCGGCCTCGACGTCACGCCCGCACGTCCCGGACACAAGCCCGGCACCCGGGTGGTGACGGTGCGCTCCGGGACGTGCAACATCCCCACGCTCCTCCTCGAAGCGTCGTGACCGGCCTGCTGCTCTCGCTCGCGATCATCGCCGCGGTGTGTGCGATGGGACTCCGGCAACTCCGCCGGCGGCGCCTGCTGCGTGCGACCGCGCTGCGTCCCGGGGTCTCGCCCGAGCGCGCGATCGCGATCCGCTCCTACGACGAGATCGACGAGCACCTCGCGCGCCGCTGGTGCATCTGCGGGGGCTACCTCGAGCGCTCGGGAGAGGGAACACGCGTCTCGGACGGCCGACGCTTTCGCGTCGCACGGCTCCGCTGTCAGGAATGTGACCGCGTGGACGAGGTCTTCTTCGATACGACCGAGGTGCCGGAGTGAGGCGCGCATGGTTCAAAATCGTACCGACTTGCGTCGTTCGGTTTTTCGTGCGAACCTATTCAGTCCTCTTTGTTTGTGCGGGCCTCCGTCCATTCGTGTGACGATCGGCTTCTCGCTCAGGCAACGGCGACAAAATCCAAACGCCCCCCTGGGGGGGGCAGGAGTGTGGAATGGGCAAGAAGCTGTTCGTCGGAAATCTTTCCTTCTCGACCACGAGCGCGGACCTCGAGTCCCTCTTCGGCGAGGTGGGAACCTGCGAGTCGGCGGCGGTCATCACCGATCGCGCGACCGGACGCTCGCGGGGTTTCGGCTTCGTCGAGATGAGCACCCCGGCCGAGGCACAGAAGGCGATCACCGACCTGAACGGGCGCGAGCTGCAGGGACGGACCCTGAACGTCAGTGAAGCGCACGAGCGATCCGGTGGTGGTGGGGGTGGCGACCGCGGCCCGCGCCGCGGGGGACACTCCGCTCGCCGGGCCTACTAGGCGCACCGTAGTCAACGGTTGACGGAGAACGCGGCGCCCGTCGCGTCGCGTTCGCCGTGACACCCCTTCTGGGCAACCGCACGGAGGATCCTGCGCGCTCCGTCGCGTGATGGTCTCCGCCGTGGTGGTTCCCCGTCCGTGGTCACGATCCATCGGGGCAAGCGCCCCCCTCTTCCTCTGGAATGCTGCGACATGGCGATTGAACAGGCGAAGCCGTTTCCTCCCCCCCTCGGACGGTGGGGACTGTCCGAGTTCATCGAACCCCACCTCCGCTACCTGGTCGCGGACCGGCTCGGCGTCGGCAGCGAGGAGCTCGTCCCCGACGTGGATCTGTGCGAGGACCTGGCCGTCGACTCGCTCGACCTCCTCGAGCTCGGGCTGGCGGTCGAGGCGGAGTTCGGCATCACCTTCCCGGAGCGCGACCTCGCGCAGGTGCGCCGATACGGGGACCTCGTCGAGACCACCGTCGACCTCGTCGGCGAACGGCGTCACGCGGAGCCGTCGAGCGATGCGCCGCCCTGCATCGCGGCGCGCATCACCTCCGCGGAGGGTCCGCCCAGCGGCACGCTCCACCGCGTCGGCTGGCTGACCCCGTACACGGCGCAGACGATCGGCGAGGATGCACTGCGGGCGGGCCCCGGGGCCCGGCTCCAGGTGACGGTCGCACCGGGTAACGACGCTGCGAACCTGCCGCGGGCACGGGACGCATTCGCGTGGCTCGGTGCCCGCGGCGTTCAGGTGACCGTCACCGCCGACGACCATCCCCGGCGACGGCCGGCGCTGGGCGCGCGGCGGACGCCGGAGCGCCCCGCCACCGGACAGCCCGCCGGCCCGCGTTGAGCGCACGCAGCGCCGCGCTCTAGCGACCGGAGCGACTCGGACCGGGCTTCAGGCAGCGCTGGAGGCCGGGACGCTGCCCTGGTGCGCCTCGATCCCACCGTGACGCAGCAGTTGCCCTGCGTGTCGTCCCGTCTCCCGATCGTCCTCCATCGTCACCTCGCCGTTCACTAGCACGAAGCGGTAGCCCCGCGCGCGCTGGATGCGGCGCCACTCGCCACCCGGGAAGTCGTGCACCACCTCGGTCGGCAGGCAGGCGAGGTTCTCGAGGTCGTAGACGACGAGGTCGGCCGGCGCGCCCTCGACCAGCGTCCCCCGGCCGCGGAAGCCCGCACAGTGGGCGGGCAGCGCCGAGAGCCGCCAGTGGGCGTGCTCGAGCGAGCACATCTCCTCCTCGCGAACGATCCGGGCCAGGAACTCCGTCGGGTAGCGCCCGCCGGTGAAGAACTTGGTGTGGGCGCCGCCATCCGAGACGCCGGGCACGATCCACGGATACGCGATGATCTCGCGCAGCGCCGTGCGGTCGACGTTCGCCGGCTCGGCGTAGAAGACGGTGCGGAGATCGTCTTGCACCGCCACGTCGAGCATCGCGTCGACGGGATGCTTCCCCGTCCGCTCCGCGACCTCGGCGACGGTCAGGTTCTCGAAGGGCTTGGTCTCCGGGGTGAAGCAGTCGAGGATGGTCATGGCCGGGATGGGCACGGTGACGATGCCGGACGGATAGTCCCGCAGCCGCGCGCGGCGTGCGGGATCGGCGAGCTTCTGCTTCCGCTCGGCGGGCGTTCCCAGGGTGGCCTCCACCCAGGCCGCGTCGTCGTCGAAGAGATTCCAGTCCTCGAAGGTGAAGGTGAAGGCGGCGGTCGTGGTGACGCCCTGGCCGTAGACGCGCAGCCCGCGCTGGCGGCAGGAGTCGAGCCAGGCGATCAGCGCGCGGTGCGCCTCGGGCAGGCGGACGAAGGACTGGACCACGTTGTAGAGAATCGGCCGGCCGCTCACTCGCGAGAGCTCCTCGATGTGGGCGAAATCGTGCGCGCCGTCGGTGGTGGCGAGCGCGGTCTGCATGAAGCCCTGGTTCCGCTCGGCGAGCACCTCGGCCAGGTGGAGCGCGGTCGCGTCGTGCATGACGTCGGTCACCATCGGGCCGCCGTCGTAGTCGCGCTGCACCGCTCCGGGACCGTCGGGATGGAGGCGCTGCGCCGACCAGCCGCAGCCCCCCGCGTCCATCGCCTGGTGGAGGAGACGGCGGAGCTCCTGGTGCTCGGCGTCGGTCGGCAGCACACCCGCCTTGGCGCGCTCGAAGCCCAGCACCCAGGTGAGGAGCGGCGCGACCGGCACGTAGGGGAGGACGTTCACCGCCTTGGGGGCGCGGTCGACGCTGTCCAGGAACTCGGGGTACGTCACCCAGTCCCACGGGAGCCCGCGCTTCATCGACTCGTAGGGGATCGCCTCGACGCGGGTCATCGCCAGCATCGCCCGCTCGCGCATCTCGGGGCGCATGGGGGCGAAGCCGAAGCCGCAGTTGCCGATCACGACCGAGGTCACCCCGTGCCAGCCCGAGAGCGTCAGGTAGGGGTCCCAGAAGAGCTGCGCGTCGTAGTGGGTGTGCAGATCGATGAAGCCCGGCGCGACGATCATGCCGTCGGCGTCGAGCACGCGCCCGCCGTCGGAGGAACGAAGCCGCCCGATGCGCGCAACGCGCCCGTTCCGGATGCCGACGTCGGCCTGGTAGCGCTGCGACTGCGTGCCGTCGACGACGAGGCCCCCCCGGAGGACGACGTCGAAGTCCGCCATCGGCTACTCTCCCGCGGCGCGCTGGCGCCGCCCGTTGAAGTGGGGCATCACCTCGCGCCCGAACCGGCCGAGCGAGTCGAGGATGTCGGCGTGCCGGATCGTCCCGGCCTGGACGAGGAAGAGCATCATGTCGACGCCCTGCGCCTCGTACCATTCGATCGTGTCGATGCACCGCTGCGGACCGCCGACCACTACAGATCGGCGGTCGATCAGCTCGTGGAGGCTCCGCTCGCGATACGCCTCCTTCGCGATCCGCTCGCGGTACCAGGCGTAGCTCTGATCGGGGGAGAGCGAGCCGAGCGAGGCATAGACGAGCTCGACGAGGTTCGCATACCAGGTGGCGCCGGTCCCACCCCGCTCGGTCGCGTCGGCGTCGTCCGCTCCACAGAAAAGGATGGTGAAGGCGGCGAACTGCTCGTTGATGAACGAGCCGACGGGCTGGGCGCGCGCGATCGCGTCGCGATAGGAGCGCACCTTCTGGTCCATGCCGAGCGGATCCGAGAGGGAGAAGTGCATGAACCCGACCCCCCGCTCGCCCGCGAGCACGGCCGAGTCGGGCTGCGTGCCCGACATCCAGAGCGGCGGGTGCGGCTTCTGTACCGGCTTGGGCAGCACGTTCCGGGGCGGGACCTTGAAGGTCGGCGAGTCCCAGGAGAACTCCTCCTGCGTCCACATCTTGGGGATCATGCGGAGCGCCTCGTCCCACTGCGCGCGCGTGGTGGAGGGATCGATGCCGAATCCCTCCAGCTCGATGGCCGAGGCCGAGCGGCCGGTGCCGAAGTCGAGCCGCCCCCGGCTCATGATATCGAGGGTGGCGGCCATCTCGGCGGCGCGTACCGGGTGGTTGTAGTTGAAGGGCAGCAGGCGCACGCCGTGACCGATGCGGATCGTCGTGGTGTGCTGCGCCACCGCCGCCAGCCACACCTCGGGCGCCGAGGAGACCGAGAACTGGTCGAGGAAGTGGTGCTCGACCACGAAGACGTGGCTGAAGCCGGCCTGCTCGGCCGCCTTCACCTGCTCGAGCGCTTCCCAGAAGCAGTTCGCGACCGAGCTCTCCGTCCACGGCCGCGGCACCTCGATCTCGTAGAGTAGCCCGAACTTCACCGTCGGCCTCCTTTCGTCCCCGGGCGACGGGCCGCCCGCGTCCCGCGCAGCAGTAGCGCCGTCAGGTCGTCGGCGAGGGCATCGAGCGCCGACGCCCCCGCCGTGACGATGCGGAGGAAGACCGTGCCGGCCAGCGCGTCGAAGAGCGTGTCGGGATGGATGTGTGGCTGCGCCTCCCCGCGGGCGATGGCCCGCCCGACGAGCCGCGCGAAGTCGGCCCGCGCGGAGGCTTCGAGCCGGGGGGAGAGGCGGTCGCGGAGATGCGGATCGTGGCGGATGTCGATCATCAGGCCGGGGATCGCCGCCATGACCTCGGGACGCGAGAAGAGGCGGACCGCGTTGCGCGCGAAGCGGCGCAGATCCCGCGCGAAGTCGCCGCTGTCCCGCACGCGGAGCGTCAGGTCGCCGGCCGGATAGATGGCAGCATGCACCAGCTCGGCCTTGGTGCGCCAGCGCCGGTAGATCGTCGGGCGATGCACGCCAGCGCGCCGCGCGATGGCCTCGATGCTGAGATCGCGGTAGCCGACCTCGACGAGCAGGCTCCGCGTCGCCGCCAGCACCGCCGCATCGAGGCGGCGGTCGCGCGGACGGCCTGCCGGCCGCGCCGGGATCGCACGCGCAAGGATGGCGGTTTCGCCGTGCATGCCGTCGAGCGGGGGAGCGTTTCGCTACAGGTCGTAGCGTAATGCCCACCCGGCGGCAAGGGGACGCGCCGCGGCGCGGGCTGCGCGTCAGGCGGGCGGGCTCGACCCGGAATCCTGCGGCCGCTCGTGGCCCGCAGACCGCAGCGTCCGGCGCAGCGACCGGATCTCGACGAGGAGAGCGAGGAGCTCTTCGGGGTCGACCGGCTTGACCAGGTGGCGATCGAAGCCTGCCTCGCGGGCGCGCTGCTTGTCCCCCTCGCTGCCGTAGCCCGAGACCGCCACCACCGCGGTCTGCGCGAGCTCCGGCTCGCGCCGCAACCGGCGTACCACCTCGTAGCCGTCCATTCCCGGGAGCCCGATGTCGAGCAGGACCACGTCGGGTCGGCGCTCGCGCGCCAGGTCGAGCCCGGCGGACCCGTTGTGGGCCACCGCGACCTCGTAGCCGACCACCTCGAGGACCATCTTCAGGCTGGTCGCCGCGTCCTGGTTGTCGTCGACGATCACCACCCGGATGGCCGCGCCCGGACGCTGCGGCGACGACAGGGACGGACGGGGCTCCGCGGGAGGCGCGGTGAGCAGCGGCAGGCGCACGATGAACTCGCTGCCCTGACCGAGGCCCCCGCTGCGCGCCTCGACGCTCCCGCCGTGGAGCTCGACCAGCCGGCGGACGAGCGTGAGCCCGATGCCGAGCCCGCCTTGCGTGCGGTCGAGCGGGTGCGCGCCCTGCGTGAAGAGGTCGAAGACCTGCGGCAGCAGGTCGGGCGCGATGCCGACGCCGGTATCGGCGACGCGGAGGACCGCGGTGTCACCCAGGCGCTCGCCCGTGACCTCCACGCGACCGCCGGGCTCGGTGTACTTGATCGCGTTGGTGAGCAGGTTGACGAGCACCTGCTCGAGGCGCACGGCGTCGCCCTCGACGTGGAGCGGCTCCTCGGGCAACACCGTCCGCAGGCGGTGCTGACGGGCCACCAGCGCCGTGCGGCAGGAATCGACCGCCTGCTCGATCACGCGCTGCAACGAGACGGGCTCCTTACGCAAGGTGATCTTCGCCTGCTTGATGCGCGACACGTCGAGCAGGTCGTCCACCAGCGTGACCAGGTGGCGGATCTGCCGCTCGATCAGCTGTCGCGCCTGCTCCACCGCCACTGGCTGCGCGCAGCAGAGGCGGAGCAGCTCCGCCGCATTGCGGATGGGCGCCAGGGGATTGCGCAGCTCGTGCGCCAGGGTCGCCAGGAACTCGTCCTTGTGACGATCGGCATCGGCGAGGTGCGCCGCGCGCTGATGGAGCTCGTGCACCCTCGAGCGTTCCGCCGCGTCGCGTTCCGCGATTGCGGCCCCGAGCAGGAGCGCGGTGATGGCCACCAGCGCCATGAAGATCTGGAGCAAGAGGAGGCTCTCGTTGGCGCTCCGGGTGGCGAAGGGACCCAGGCCATTCACCGTCCCCCAGATGGCCAGGCTCCACGCGACGAACGTCACGGCCGTCGTGCCCCGCTGTCCGAAGCGCAGCGCGCTCCAGATCACGAAGGGAAAGATGGCGTAGAGGAGCGGGTAGCCCTCGGTCCCGGTCCCGCCGTGCCAGGTGAAGACGATCAGGCTCGCCGTGACGAGGGCGATGAGCAGCATCCCCGCCTCGGTGATCCGCCGGGGCTGCGGGTGAAGTGGTGACGAGCTGAGCCAGACGAGCACCAGGGGCGCCATCACCAGGTCGCCCATGGCGTCGCCGATCCACCAGACCGGCCAGAGCCGCCCGAACGTCGCCCACGCCTGGACACTTCCGGCACAGAGGCTCAGTACACCCGTCGTGGCTCCCACGATCGTGCTCCCGAACGCGGCCAAGACGATGAGTCGGAGCACGTCGGTGAGACGTCCCAGCGTGGCGCTGAACGCCGCGCGACGCAGGAGCCAGGCCCCCACCAGAGCCTCGGCGGTGTTGCCCAGGGCGATCATGCCCGCCGTCCAGACCGGCTCGCGCGCCGTGGCGTGGGCGAGGAACGCTCCGAGCGTGATCCCCGGCCACCAGCGTGGCGCGAGCAGCACGAGCGCGAGGGCGATTCCCGTCGGCGGCCAAACCGCTGACACCTGCTCGGCGACCGTGGCCATCGCCAGACCGAGCTTGGCCGCACCGAAGTACACCGTCGCGGTGGTGAGCACGGCCACCGCTAAGCTGACCGACTCCCATCGCATCTCCGGCGCGTGGATCTCCGCCCTCGCCTGCCAGCGAGCCCACACCGTACGTGCCGACAGCGTCACCAATCTCTGCCTCGACGAGGTCCATCAGAACCGGGACTTCCGGGACGGCCGGAGACGTCCCGCGGCGTCGAACACAGCATGAACCGTGCCCGCGAACGAGCTTCATCGGGCGATCGTCTCCAGCCTCGATGCACGAGAGGCCGCGGAACGTCGTCACGCGATCCGCGCGGCGCGCCCGGAGTGGGCCGTTTCGAGCGGCGAGATTGCGGCGAAGCATGTCCAATTGTGTCCCGCTCATGCGCCCGGCTTCGCCGAGCTCCCGGCGTCGACCCGCCGCGGGCGTCGGTGTTGCCTCCCATCGAGACGGGAGATGCCGTTCGAAAAGAACGGCACCCCGACCGGGAAAACTGTGGATGGGCATCGCTCGATCCAGGGGCTAGGTGAGAGATTCGACTGGCATCTCGGCGCGCTACCTCGCCGTCGAGCCTCGCGGCGCGTGACGCGCGCAGGCATGATGCATGCTCCCTCGCGGGCCATACGAAACGCGAGGTGATCCGATGCACTACCGAGCTGGTGACTATGTTTGCCCCACCGACCTCCCCCGACGCTTCGTCTGCAGGATCACGCAGGCGGAACGCATCGACGTGGGCACGACCGATTCGCAGATCCTCAAGCTGAGGCCCCTGGAAGGTCCCTGGCCGCCGCGCACCGTCCTCATCCGGCTCGACACGGGCGTCCTGCCGGCCGACCGCAAGGAGGTTCCGGGCGCCCGTGGACGGACACGCGGTGCGACCGTCCGCCAGCCTGATCCGCAGCAGGTGCCCGAGCTTTCGCGGCAGCGCGCCACGGGATGAGCGACGGCGCGGTTTTCGCAACCAATGAGGTGAGCCATGAACGGTGACCTCGTCGCATCGCGGGTTCGGCGCCTGGTGGCGGACAGCCTGGGAGTCGACGTCAGGGAGTTGACTCCCGACGTGTCCCTGCCCGACGATCTCGCCGTCGATTCCCTCGACCTGGTCGAGCTCACCCTCGTACTCGAGGAGGGGCTCTGCATCACGCTCCCCGAGCGCGTCATGCTGGGCGTGCGCAGCTTCGCCGACCTCCTGGCGGCCGTCGAGAGTCGCCTGCACGAGCGCGGGGAGGTCCCCGCATTCGCGCTCGATCCCGTGTTCGTCTGGGCCCGAACCGTCGCCGCGGACGACGGGCGCGGCGGCGTCGAGCGCGCCGACTGGTTCACGCCCTACCTCGCCGAGACGATCGGCGACGACGTGCGCCGGACGGGGCCGGGGGCGCGGGTCATCGTGGCGGTGGCCGGCGGCGAGGACGAGCGCGTGCTCGCCCGCGTGCACCGCGGGCTCGCCCGCCTCGAGGAGCGTGGCGTTGGACTCCTCGTGCATCCCAGGAGTCGACCTGAGGCAGCGGCGGCGCGCGCGACGAACGCCGCCTGACGGTCCTCGAGCGCGGATGATGTTCGAACGGAACGAGGGAGAGACGGTCGGGGAATCGGAGCTGCGCGCCCTGACCCTCATCGTCGGGCTCGGGCTGGCGACGAGCATCTGCGTCGCCCTCGCGCTCGTGGCCTCGGTGCTGAGCGCGCACGGCGTGCTGCTGGCCCTCGGCTCGCTCGGCATCGGCTTGGGCTTCGCGGTCGCGACGACCCGCATGCTGATCCACTTCCGTGCCGCCCTGGTGCGGCGTCAGGCGCGCCTGCGTGCCCTGTCGGTCCGCCTCATGTCGGTGCAGGAGGAGGAGCGTCGCCGCCTCTCGCGCGAGATCCACGACGGCCTCAGCCAGTCCCTCACAGCGGTCTCCTCCTACCTCTGGCTCGTCGACCAGCAGCTGCCGGAGGAGCGCGAGACGCTGCGTCGTCTGACAGGCGAGGCCCGACGCCTCCTGGCGCAGACCCTGCGCGAGATGCGAGAGCTCTCGCAGCGTCTCTGCCCCCCGCTGCTCGCGCTCTACGGGCTCGTGCCCTCGCTCGAGGCCCACGTGGAGGCCTTCGAGGAGCGCCACAAGATCGCCACCCATCTCGACGCCAGCGGCTTCCCCGCACGCCTCCCCGTCAACGTCGAGACCGCCCTCTACCGCATCACCCAGGAAGCGCTCACCAATGTCGCCCGCCACGCCTGCGCGCATCGTGCCTCCGTTGTGCTGGCGGCGAGCGAGGGAGAGATCCGACTCGACATCGAGGACGACGGCATCGGAATCCCGTCCCAGGACGAAGCGGGTCCGTCCGGCACCGGTCTCACCGGCATCGCCGAGCGTGTACGGGCGCTCGACGGTACGCTCGCGATCTCCTGCGACCGAGGAACCCACCTCCACATCCGCCTGCCCATGGTGGCCGGGCAGACGCCCGACGTCGAGGTGGAGCAGGACGCGACGTTCGGGACGTTCCCTGCCCCCGCGCTCCAGGAACGGGCCCCGGAGATCGACGCCTGATGGGGGATGCTCGCCTGACATCGACGCCCGCACGAGAATGCGAGGAATCCGACTCCCGCCGAACGGGCCGCACCCGGCCGCTCGTGCTGGTGGTCGAGGACAACCAGGGCATGAGCAGTCTCCTGGTCGACATGCTCGCGCCCGACTACGACGTCACGACGGCCGTCAACGGTCGCGACGGCCTGGAGAAGGCCCGGAGCCTGCACCCCGACCTGGTGCTGACCGACGTCATGATGCCGGAGATGACCGGCGACGAACTGGTGCGCGCGCTGCGCGCCGACGACCAGCTCGCCGGCACGGCGATCCTCGTGCTCACGGCGAAGCTCGATCAGGACCTGCGCGTCCAGCTGCTCCGCCAGGGCGCGCAGGACTACGTGCTGAAGCCCTTCTCGGTGGAGGAGCTGCGCGCGCGCGTCGGCAACGTGGTCACCACGAAGCGGGCCCGCGATGTCCTCCAGCAGACCCTCGCCAGCCGGAGCCACGACCTGGCGGCGCTAGCAGAGATGCTGAGCGAGCGGCAGGAGGACCTCGCCGCCGCGAATCGCGCCAAGGACGAGTTCCTGGCCACGCTCTCGCACGAGCTCCGCACCCCCGTGACCGGCATGCTCGCCTGGCTCTGGATGCTGCGCCGCGGGCACCTCGATCAGGCGGCCGCCGCCCGCGCCTACGAGACCATGGAGGGTAGCATCCGGTCGCTCGTGCGGATCATCGACGACCTGCTCGACGTCTCACGCATCATCCGCGGGCAGCTCCGCCTCGAGGTCCACCCCATCAGCCTCGTGCCCGTCGTCCAGGCGGCGATCGACGCGGTGCGACCCGCAGCCGACGCCAAGGAGATCGAGCTGGAGGCCGTCCTCGATCCCGAGGCCGGACCCGTCCACGGCGATGCCGCACGCTTCCAGCAGGTGGTGTGGAACCTGCTCATGAACAGCATCAAGTTCACCCCCGCCGGCGGACGGGTCTCGGTTCGCCTCGCCTCGCGGGGGACCGAGGTGCAGGTGACGGTGCGCGACACGGGGATCGGCATCGCGCGCGAGTTCCTGCCCCACGTCTTCGAGCGCTTCCGCCAGGCCGACGGCGGCACGACGCGCGAGCACGGCGGCCTCGGGCTCGGGCTGGCCATCGTGCGCCATCTGGTCGAGCTGCACGGTGGCACGGTCAGCGCGGACAGTCCCGGGAGCGGTGAAGGGGCGACCTTCACCATCACGCTTCCGCTCATCGCCATGCGTGATCACACCCCGAACGAGCCGCCGCCGGTGCAGGCAGAGGAGGCTCCGGTCTCGAGCTTGCCGCTGCGGGGACTGCGCGTGCTGGTGGTCGAGGACGAGCCCCTCACCCGCGAGGCCCTCACCGCGCTGCTCACGCAGGCTGGGGCGGAGGTCGGGGCGAGTGGTTCTGCCGCGCACGCCCTGGAGGTGCTGCGGACGTGGAGGCCCTCGGTGCTGGTGGCCGACATCGCCATGCCCGACGAGGACGGGTACGCCCTCCTCCGCAAGCTCCGGGCGCTGGGGAGCCAAGAGGGGCGCGACGTTCCCGTGCTCGCGCTCACCGCCCACGCCCGCCCCGAGGACCGGGAGCGCGCCCTGGCCGCAGGCTTCCAGGCGTACCTCGCCAAGCCGGTCGACCCTTCCACGCTGCTCGACACGATCGCGGAGCTGGCGCGGGGCGCGGCGCGACCTCCCGCGCCCCGCCCCACCACGCCCCAGGACGATCGGCGGGAGGGCACCGCGGTGGGAGGCGAGACGATCCTCCTGGTCGAGGACGACCCCGCCAATCGCGAGTACAGCCGCGCCGTCCTCGAGCAGTTCGGGTATCGCGTCCTCGTCGCGCGCAGCGGCGAGGAGGGCCTCCGGGTCTGGCGGGCGCATCAGGACGAGATCGACCTCGTCGTCACCGATCTGGTGATGCTGCCCGGCTGCAGCGGCGTGCAGGTCTGTCACGCCGTGCACGAGCAGCGTGCCGACGTGCCCGTCATCACCCTGTCGGGCTACCCGCTGCTCGCCGAGATCCTCGACGCCGGTGTGGTCGAGTGCCTGCAGAAGCCGATCGAGCCGGAGGACCTCGCCACCGCCGTGCGGCGCGCCCTCGATCGCGCTCAGGCGAGCTGAGCGGCGGGCGCGCTGGCGGTTCCCAGGGCGAAGACGCGCCGGGCATTCTCGTAGAGGAAGAGCCGCTCCACCTCCGCATCGAGCCCGAGCGCGTCGAAGTCCTGCAGGCACGCCGCGGCCGGCCAGGCCGGGTGGTTCGAGCCGAAGAGCACCTTCCTCCGCCCGTGGCCCCGCAGGTACTCCACCAGATCGCGCGGGTAGCGGCTCACCTTGTACGCCGAGGTATCGATGTAGACGTTCGGATACTTGGTCGCGAGCGAGATCATCTCCGTCGTCCAGGGAAAGCCGATGTGCCCGCCGACGATTGTGAGCTCCGGGAATTCGAGCGCGACGCGATCCAGGTACGGAATCGGGCGCCCCGGCTCGGACGGGCAGAGGGGGCCCGTGTGCCCTACCTGGAGGCAGAAGGGGATCCCGAGCTCGATGCACTCGACGTAGAGCGGATAGTAGCGGCGATCGTCGGGTGGCAGGTCCCACAGCCAGGGTACGATCCGGAGTGCACGGAAGCCGAGCTGGCGTACGCACCGTCGCAGCTCCCGGACGGCCTCCATGGGACGCTGAAGGCCGACGGAGGCGACGCCCACCAGCCGGTCCGGATACCGCCGCACGAAGTCCGCCACCTCGTCATTCGTGATCAGCGGGCCCTCGGGTCCCCACCATGCGCACACGAGACCGGTGCGTACGCCGCCCTCGTCCATGGCAGCGATCGTCGCTTCGAGGGCTATGCCCGTTTCACCAAGCCCGCCGTGTGACCAGCGCCGGAGCGAGTCGAAGATCGGCCGGTCGAGGAACCTCGGGGTGGGATGCTGCATCCACGCGTCCACGATGCGGCCGTGGCTCTTCATGCGTCAGCCTCCTTCGTGCGACCCAGGTTGATGGTAGTCATGCGCGGGCGCGGGCGGGCAGGGGCCGGGGGTGCCGGCTCATGGTCCTCGCGCACCCCCACCCCAGCTCCCGGCCACCCACCGCGCTGCGGAAATCGCCTGCACCCCCGGCCCCTGCCCACCCGCGCCCTGGCGACAACAACGTCGGGGCACACTAGTCGGTGGCCGCTCTCAGGGCGGCTCTCGCCAGGAGGCGGGTCGAGTCGAGAACGGGAAGGACCGAGTCCGCTTGCGAGACGAGGAGCGGGATCTCCGTGCACGCGAGCGCTACGGAATCGCATCCGCGCTCCCCGAGCCGCTCAATGACACGACCGAAGAACTCGCGCGACTCGGCCGTGAAGCGCCCCTTCACGAGCTCGCGGAAGATGGTGTCGTCGATGCGCTGGCGCTCGGTTTCGGTCGGGATGCAACTCTCGAGGCCGCGCGGGCGGAGGCGGCTCGGGTAGACGGGTCCCTCCATGAGGTAGCGGGTGCCGAGCACGCCCACACGGCGGTAGCCGTTCTCCACCGCCTCGGCTGCGACGGTCTCGGCGATGTGCAGCCAGGGAACCGGCGAGTCGCGCGCCACCAGGTCGAAGACCTGGTGCACCGTGTTGTCGGGACAGATGAGGAGCTCGGCGCCCACGCGCGCGAGCTTCTCCGCCGACCTGCGCATGAGTCCGGCGACGCCCTCCCAATCGCCCATCCGGCCGAATCGCATGTACTCGCCGAGCGGGTAGGTGTGCATCGTCACCTCGGGGTGGAAGTCCTCCCCCATCCACACCGCCCCCTCGACGCACAGCGTACGGTAGCAGAGCGCCGCCCCCTCCGCGCTGCAGGCCACGATCCCGATGTGCTTGGCGCGTTGCACGCTCTCCTCCGGACCTACGACCGGCGCATGACGGCGAGACGCGCTCCGGCACCGAGCAGGAGCACGCCCGCCGCACGGTTCAGCGAGGTGGCAAACGTCGGCCGTTGAACCATACCGCGCGCCCGCTGGCAGACGGCGACGTACAACGCCAGGACCCCGAGCTCGATGACGAGCTCGCTGACGCCGAGGATCGCCACTTGCGCTGGCACGCCGGCCGCGGGATCGATGAACTGCGGCAGCAGCGCGGCGAAGAAGACGAACGCCTTCGGGTTCGAACCCTGGGTCACGAGACCGTGTGCGAACGGCGCGAGCGATCGGGCGGGCGGTGCTCCGGCCACCGTCGCCTGCCCGAACAGCATGCGGAGCCCGAGGCACACGAGGTACGCCGCCCCGACCCACTTGAGCACGAAGAAGAGGTTCCACGAGGCGAGAATGAAGGCACCGATCCCGGTGGCCGAGAGGCAGTAGTAGAAGGCGTTGGTGGCGAGAATCCCGAAGCTCGCCGCCAAGCCCGCCCGTGCCCCCCGGGTGAGGCTCTGCGACACGACGAGGAGCACCGCCGGACCCGGCGTGAAGCAGAGCACGGTCGCGGTGGCACAGAAGAAGAGCCAGCTCTGGAACGTCACCGCCGTCCGCCCCAGCGCTCCCAGTGCGTACGCTCGGCCGCGGGGAGGCGCCTGGCCGGCTTGAAATCGGCGCCGGTGAAGTAAGCGACCGGCAAGAGCGCGACCTGGGTGATCGTCTCCGGAATCCCCAGTACCTCGGCCGCCTCCGTCTCGTAGAAGAGATGATCCGTCGTCCATGCCGAGCCCACACCGCGGGCGCGGAGCGCCAGCATGAGCGACCAGACGGCGGGGAGGATCGAGCCGTAGAGCGACGCCTGTACCGCGACCCCCGCGGTCTCGAAGCGCCCTTCGATGCACGGCACGACCATCACGGGGACCGCGTGCAGATGCTCCATCAGGTGCGTCGCGGACCCGTGCATGCGGGGAAACTGCCGGGAACGCAGATCGCTCGCGGGATACGGCCCTTCGCCCCCGTAGACCTGCGCGAGCAGCTCGAACCCCTTGCGGTAAATCGCGGCGAGCTGCCGCCGCCGTGCCGCTTCCGTCACGACCACGAAGTGCCAGCCCTGCGCGTTCGAACCGGTCGGCGCCTGGAAAGCGATCTCGATGCACCGCTCGAGGAGTTCCGGAGCGATGGGGCGGCTCAGGTCGAGACGCCGCCGGACCGTGCGCGTGGTCGTGAGAAGGCGATCGACCGTCGCCAGGTCCATGAGCCGCGACTACCACGCCAGGTCCGCATGCGACAAGCCGTACCGGCCTCGTCGACCTCCACGTTCGTCGTCCATCGTCCCGCGACGATGGCGTGACGGGCACGCGCCAGCAGGATCGCCCCAATCACGACGACCAGTCCCACGAGCGGCAAGGACATGACGGCAGGGAGGGAGGAGAGAACGTAGAGGTACCGCATCGCCTCGTCCGCAATCGCCCGCAGCCAGAGGCGCGCTGCGCCCGCCCCGACGGCGAGGACGATGGTGCTATCAACCAGCTGGTGGCCCGGCATTGCGCTGCTCTCCAGAAGAGCAACGCGGGTGCCAACGAAGCATCCGAAGGATCGGCGCGGCGTGCGGAAGACCGGAAACGTCGCTTAGCAAGAACGTCACACCGAGCCGACGCGTCACTCGATCTCGTAGGTCACCTGCAGCGTCGCCGATACCGTTGTTTCTCCCGGCTCGATCGGGGTCGCCGGAGCTCGCGCCTCGGCCGCCATCGCCTCGAAGTGGCGCGGCATGACGACCGCCTGTGGCTGGACGCTCGCCGTGAGCACGCGCTTGAGCCGCACGCCGAGCCCGCGGGCGGCGCTCTCGGCCTGCGCGTGGGCGCTCGCACCTGCCTTCTCGAGTGCCATCCCGAATTGCTCGTTCCGCTGCGCGAGCGAGAAGTGGAGCGACCCGACGCGGTTCGCGCCGGCCCCGATCGCGCTGTCGATGAAGGCCCCGGCCTTGTCGACCTGCCGGCTCTCCACCTGCACCTCGCTCCGTGCGACGTAGCCCGTGATGCGCGGCTCGCGGGCCTCACCCGGGCGAGGCGTCTCGTAGCGCGGCTCGAGCGCGTAGCGGGTCGTCGTGACCGTGTCCTCCGGCCCGAGCTGCGCCTTCAGCGCCTGCACGACGGCGGCGCTCCGCTTGGCGTTCTCGGCTCCCGCATCGGCGGCACGCGCCGCGGCGGTCTCCACCGCGAAGGACGTGAGAACGCGGTCCGGCACCGCTCTCACCTCCCCTGCCCCGGTGACCGAGATCGTCCGCTTGGCCTCCACGGGTGCGTCCTGCGCACTTGCTGGGAGACCACCGAGCGAAGGGAGCAGGCCGAGGAGGACGGCTACGAGCGAGACAAGGCGCGTCGTGTGCATGGCTCGCCTCCTATGCTGCGGCGGCTCGCCTCGCAATTCCGTGTCACGGGGGCTGCGCGCGATCGATGCGGTAGCGGCGCAGGGCGGGCATCCGCACCGCGACCATCGCCACCACCGCCAGGCAGGCGATCCCGCCGCTCACCACGGAGAAGGTGGCGCTGGTGAGCGCGGCCACGAAGCCCGACTCGGCCGCGCCGACCTGGTTCGAGGCGGAGATGAAGAGCATGTTCACCCCGCTGACGCGCCCCCGGAGCGCATCTGGGGTGGAGAGCTGGATGGTCGTGCTGCGCAGCACGACGCTCACCTGGTCCGCCATGCCGACCGCGACGTAGGCAAGGACGGAGAGCGGAAACCAGCGGGAAGCCCCGAAGACGATGGTCGCGAGACCGTAGATCGCGACCGTCGCGAGGAGGGCGCGCCCCGAGCGGGTGATGGGCGGCAGGGTCGTCAGGAGGAGCGACATGACGAGCGCCCCCGCCTCGAAGGACGACGACAGCATCCCGTACCCCTTCGGCCCCACGTGGAGAATCTCGGTGGCATAGATGGGCAGGAGCGCGCCGGCGCCGCCGAAGATGACGGCCAGGAGATCGAGCGTCATGCACCCGAGAACCACCTGGTTCCCGCGCACGAAGGAGAGACCCTCCCGCACGGCGAGGAGCCCGGGCGTCCGGCGCTCGGCGGGCTGGGCGGACGTGCGGAGGAAGGCGAGCGTGAGGAGGGAGATCGCCACCAGCGCCGCGTTGACCCCATAGACGGCCCCGACGCTGGCCGCGGCGATCACCCAGCCGCAGGCCGCGGGACCGGTGGCAAAGGCGAGCGCCTGGTTGGTCGCGGCGATGGTGACGGCGCGCGGGAAGACCTCGCGCGCGACGAGCGTCGGCATGAGCGCCATCCGCGACGGGCTCTCGAAGGCGTTGGCAACGGCCACCAGGAAGATCAGTCCATAGAGGAGCGGGAGCGTCGTGGCCCCGCTTCGCGTCGCGACGAAGAGGGTGAGCGCGCTCGCCAGCGGGACGAGCTGCGCCCACATCATGATCCGGCGGCGGTCGTAGTGATCGGCCAGCACACCGCCCACCAGGGTGAGGGCCAGCGCCGGCGCGAACTGGACGAGGCCGATCAGCCCGAGATGGAAGGCAGAGTGCGAGAGGGCATAGACGTGCCACGCGACCGCCGCGCGCAGCATCATCATCGCCGTCGCGCTGGCGAAGCGGCTCACCAGGTAGAGCCAGAACGTCGTCGGGAGCATGTGGGCGGGGGACTATAGGGATGCCAACGCGCGCCGGCAAAGAGCGGCGCTGGCTGGTGGTGGGTCAGTTTGCGGTCGTGGTGCGCGGCGGGAAGCGGGGGCAGCCCTCGCGACGTGGGGCCCGAGCGGCCTACTCCGCCTATTGCTCCGTGGCGGCCGCTCCCCCACTTCGCGAGGGCTGCCCCCGCTTCCCGCGGCGAGGCGTGACGGCAAAACTGACCCACGATCGGCTGGCATCCGCGGCCCCGGCACGTCATCCTCGGACGACCGATGACCGGCTCCCGCTCCGTCGGGCTCGACTTCGGGACCACCAACACTGCGCTCGCCCTCGCGGATGCGGCGGGAGAGGTGGCGGTTGTTCCGTTCGCGGGCGGGGAGAGCTTCCGCTCGGTGCTCCACTTCCTCTGCCCGGAGCGTGCGGGGCGGCCGCCGTCGATCGAGGCAGGGCCGGCGGCGATCGCACGCTACCTGGAGGCGGGCGCGGAGGGTCGGCTCATCCAGTCGGTCAAGAGCTTCCTCGCGAGCCGCGCCTTCCACGAGACGACGATCTGCGACCAGCGCTGGACGCTCGAGCAGCTGGTCGGCCTGCTCCTCGAGCGCCTGCGCCGGGCGGCGGAGGCAGAGGTGGGGGATCTCGGGCGGCGCGCGGTCGTGGGCCGCCCAGTCCACTTCGCCGGCCCGGGTCGTCCGGGCGACGACGATGTCGCGGAGGCACGCCTGCGCGCGGGGCTCGCCCGCGCCGGGTTCGACGACGTGACGTTCGTGCTCGAGCCGGTCGCGGCAGCCTCGCACTACGAACGCGGGCTCGACCACGACGAGCTCGTCTTCATCGCGGACTTCGGCGGGGGTACGAGCGACTTCTCCGTCCTGCGCGTCGGTCCCGGCGTGCAGCGCGACGGCGAGGGGGCACGCCGCGTGCTCGCGAGCGACGGCGTCGGCGTCGCGGGCGACGTCTTCGACGCGCAGATCGTGCGGCGCGCCGCCTCGCCCGCGCTCGGCCGGGGTACGCGCTACGAGACACGGAAGGGGCTCGAGGTCCCGCTCTGGATCTTCGCGCACCTCGAGCAGTGGCACACGCTCTCCATGCTGAAGACGCCGCGCACTCTCCAGCTCCTCCGCCGCCTCCACCACGATGCCGTCGAGCCGGAGAAGATCGGCGCGCTGCTCCACCTGGTCGACGACGACCTCGGCTTCGCCTTGCACCGGGCGGTGGACGGCGTGAAGCAGGCCCTGTCGCGGGAGGATGCCGCGACCCTGTCCTTCACCGACCCGCCGCTCCGGCTCGAGCAGCCGATCCGGCGCGCCGATTTCGAGACCTGGATCGCGCGGCCGCTGGCAACGATCGCCGAGTGCGCGGACCGGACGCTCGAGGCGGCCGGCGTCGCGGCGGTGGACGTCGACCGCGTGTTCATGACGGGGGGCTCGTCGTTCGTGCCGGCCGTGCGACGCATCTTCGAGACGCGCTTCGGCGTCGAGCGGCTGCGGGGAGGCGGCGAGTTCGTGTCGGTCGCGCGCGGGCTGGCGCTACACGGGCTCGTTCGGCGCTCCCGGTGAACGCCCGGCCCCGCGCGCCGACGTCGGACGCTCCGCACTTCCCGGAGTTCCCGCGGCCTCGTGTTCGTGATACGGGCGCCGGGAGAACGGTGATGACGGCGCGCTCGGCGGCCTTGCTTCTCTGCGCGGTTCTCGCCACCGCCGGGCCCGCCGGCGCCGACTGTTCGGGGGTGATCATATTCGGCGGGTCGGGGCTGTTCGTGCGCATCGGCTGCGGCGGCGACGGGGACGACCCGCCCGACCGCTCCGGTCCGCCCCCCATCAAGACGATCCGTTCGCGCTGCCGCGACGGCAACCCTCGTTGCGATGCGGACGACGCTTGCAACGGGGTATGCACCTTCGTCACCTGCGCCGACACGAGCTGCGCGACGACCCTCCCGGTCGTCGTGCCCCTGCGCCGCGACGGCAGCGCGCCCGGGAAGTTCGTGTTGCCGTCACCCGGGACGAGGCTCGTCCTCGTCTGCCTGCCCCGCCGGGGGCCGTGTCCGGCCCAGCCCGTCACATCGCCGACCACGACAACGCTTCCCGGACCGTAGCCTACCTGCGACTCTCGCGTTCCCATTGACCTCGCGCCCTACCGCGCCATGACGACAGCGCACGATCACACCCCGGCCGTGGGCTTCCCCATCCTGCAGGGGATCCGACCGATCACGCCTGCCCAGGTCCCGGCCGAGATCGTTGCCGGCATCACGCTGGCCGCACTCGCCGTTCCGGAGGTGATGGGCTACACGAAGATCTCGGGCACGCCGGTGATCACCGGCCTCTACACCATGCTCGTTCCCACGGTGCTGTTCGCCCTGTTCGGCTCTTCACGGCACCTGGTGGTGGGCGCCGATTCGGCCACGGCGGCCATCCTCGCCGGCGGCCTCGCGGGGATCGCATCCACCGGTTCGGACAGGTACGTGGCGTTGGCCTCCGTGCTGGCATTGCTGGCGGCGGGGTTTCTGATCGTGGCGCGCCTCATTCGCCTGGGGTTCATGGCGGATTTCCTCTCGCGCACCGTGCTGATCGGGTTCCTGAGCGGAGTCGGCATCCAGGTCGCGCTGGGGCAGATCGCCGGCATGCTGGGCCTGAAGGGTGGCGGCCATGACGCGCTGGAAAAACTCTGGATCGATCTTCAACAATCGGGCCAGGTCAACCGCTACGCACTGGCCATCTCGCTTACCGTGCTGGTGCTCATCGCCGGCCTCAAGATGGTTTCGAAGAAGATTCCCGGCGCGCTAATCGCGGTGAGCGGATCACTGATCGCCAGTTGGGCGTTCCGATTCGATCAGCATGTACAGGTGCTCGGAACCATTCCGAGCGGCTTGCCTCACCTGGGTCTGCCGCAGGTCGAGTGGAGCTGGTCAACCATTTCGGCGTTGATTCCGATAGCTTTCGCGATGTTCGTGGTGATCCTGGCACAGAGCGCGGCAACCTCCCGCGCCTACGCGGCGCGCTACGATGAGCGGTTCAGTGAGAACACGGACCTGGTCGGTCTGGCCCTGGCCAACATCGGTGCCGCGCTGTCCGGCACCTTCGTCGTCAACGGAAGCCCGACGAAGACGCAGATGGTCGACAGCGCCGGCGGGCGCACCCAGCTGTCACTCCTGGTGATGGCGACAATCGTATTGCTGATCCTGCTCTTCTTGACGGGACCGCTTGCCTATATGCCGGAAGCCGTCCTGTCGGCCATCGTGTTCCTGATCGGCGTCGACCTGATCGATCTGAAGGGGATGAGGAACATCTTCGAGCAACGGCGATCGGAGTTCTGGGTGGCGCTGATCACCGCGATCATGGTCGTCGGCGTTGGCGTCGAACAGGGCATCCTGCTCGCCATTGCGCTGTCGCTCATCGATCATACCCGCCACGGGTATCGACCGAAGAACG